>CEUQ01189850.1_pt1 | contig 17819 bp, 14 predicted proteins | sample 361491 | NCBI WGS metagenome assembly CEUQ01 (sample SAMEA2622796, study PRJEB7988) | marine metagenome | biome: marine biome (ENVO:00000447); feature: marine epipelagic mixed layer (ENVO:xxxxxxxxx); material: "saline water (ENVO:00002010), including plankton (ENVO:xxxxxxxx)" | depth 120 m | reverse complement strand
GTTGAGCTTGAAGCGATTACCACTTCGTGCAACCAGTGTTCGCTTGATCGTTGTTTGACCGCCATTGTGAGGATTCTTAGCCACGATGAAGACTCCATCACCAACGCGAAATCCGGAGCGTTTTTCCAGCGTGATCTCTTGGTCGTACCAGTCAGAATCTTCCGAGACATTGACTTGCTCTGATGCTATTTTCGTCACGATACTCTCATCGCCACTTCCCTGGATTCGTATGCGGGATGGCAGATGCACAGCATTTCTTAGCGTATAAGTGCCGGGCAGGATTTTCACGGTACCGCCGCCAAGTCGTGCTATATAGTCGACGGCTGCCTGAAGAACACGATCGGATGAACCAACGAGGTCTGCCTTCTTTGGGCCAACCGTGATGGTCATTCGTTCTTCCCAATTCGGTTCGAATCGGTCGTCACCATCTGTCGCGCGAGGATTCGTTACGCTCGGTCGCTCGTCTTCTTTTCCAAAAAGGGGAGATGCAATCGTTCCAGTCAGTAGTGCTGAAGATGCCAGAAATTGACGCCGTTTGATTTGAGATAAATACATGATGATTTCATCCTTGCTGAACGTGAGAGTCAACATAGCAACGCGATGGCAGAGAATGAATCTGCGTGCGTGGCAGTATGTTTATTTTACAGGGCTTTTAACAGCAATGCTCGTTTCAATTGCTGTTGGGATCGAGCTTTAGAAATGTAAAGCGGGTTAGTTTAAAACCAAACCACAATACCCGACAACTTTTTCGTAGGAGCCGGTAATTTTACCACTGGTGTAATAGCCAACTTCCGTGCATTGGTTTAACTCACCGCGATCTAAAAGTGCTTGCATCACAATTACGGCGGGAATCATTCCACACATAGAAATGTGATTTGTCTTTACCGTGTCGAATAACTGTTCAGGGTTAAGTGAATGCATGGCATCAATCGCTTTTCGATCAAGCGAGTTGTTTACCTCTTGGGTGCCGAAATGATGCATGTCACTTGAGATGATCAGTAGTGGTTTATTATCCAATGCATTGAGAACTGTATTTAATTCGTTAGCAAAGGTTGTGCATTCCTGAAGCGTTGCATTGCCCATGGCGATTCCAACTACCTTGGTCTTTGGTGCTAACTTGGCAAGCAGAATCAATTCCATTTCAATACAGTGTTCCGACGCGTGAGCCCCAGCATCGAATTCCAATCCGGAGATGCCATCTACTAACTGAGTTGCCAAGCCCGTATCGGACTGCAATTCACATCCCGGCAAACTCCAACTGCTACATGGCGAAACGGCCCATGGCAAACCGACCCGCGTGTGTTTTGGCCCAATGATGATTACAGTCTCTGGAATGTCAACTTGTCCTAATACATCGGCAGCAAGTTGTCCTGAGTAAATCAAGCCAGCGTGAGGCACCATGACAGCAGAAGCGGTAACTTTTGTATCCGGTGCATCTTGGATTAAGTCCTCCACCACTCTATCAAGTTCCTCTTTTGTGCCTGGATAAAAGGCACCCGCAACAGCGGGAGGTCTTGGGCCCTCAAAAGATCTGGCCTTGGGAATGCGTGTGTAGTGGAGTCTTTGGTTTGTGCTGTTCACCGCAAAACTAATTAATTGGGCATGCTCGATACTTGTCGAGGGTAACTTGCTGCGAATGGTGTCAATTAGTGACTTGGTGTCGCTGGAACTATCGTATGCGGCGATGAGCACATTCTCATCCATGGCGACAAGCATCCGGGTGGTTGTGTCCAGCGACAAATCGCCTACGTCGGACAGTCGACCGTGTATGGCCGGATCATCGAGAAGGGCGAGGCTTGGTGTTGAAGTTGATACAAAATCACTTGCACCAGTATGCGACTGTGACAATTGGCCGGCCAGATTTTGTGCGTTTTGCAGGAGCGTGGAATGGAGTGGCACTGTCTTGTTCATTGCGAACTGCATTACGCCAATGGTCGATCCATCCTCGTGTGTTAGCTGGTAAAGCAGGCCTTTTACATTCCCATCGGGGATACCGGGCATCACGTAACTTGGTGTGGCACCCGTCAACATTGCATCGATATTCTGATGAGTCATCAGAGCAAGCTGTCGGAGTGACTGGTTGTTTATAAAGCTGCACGCTTGTTGAGATGGCAGTTGGGCAGCGCACGAATTTGGCATCGGGCCTTCTGTGACAATCGTTTCAAAGGTTTCCAATGAGGCATCATCTGATTGCCAAGCATCAATTGGTATACCTGCTTTTCGACAGACCATTTCCAGAAATGCACGTTCGTCGGCGTGGTGTTCAACAGCCACCACCGGTAATAAAAGACCACGCTTACCAGACTGCTCGATGATCAAGCCGTGCTTGCCAATTTCAATATGTTCGTGTCTCTCTTGTGCATTGCAGGTCACCGGCTGGATGTTGTGAAGTAGTGACACATCGACATCAAGTTCAGACAATTCAGAGGGTGAAACCGGTGGAAATCGCGGATCACTGGTCGCAGTCCTTCGCGCGGATTGATCGAGAGCGTGGATTAGCTTCATGGGTTGCCCTAGTACACCACAGCAGCTTCTTAGAGTTCCGTTTTTCTTGAGTGTGACAAATGCCCCCATCACCATCTCTTTGTCTGCTCCTTCAAGAGCAGCGACACTTCTCGTCTCCTTGCTTGCACACACTTCATCGCAGACTACCTGACATGCGAGTGCATGAATCGCCTGTTCCTGACTCGAGCTCAATTCGATTGCAGCGGTGTTTTCCATTTTCCGGGACTCGGAAGGAGGTGGAGTTTGCTCTTGTGCGTTTTGTGGTAGCTCTAGCGTAACAAAATCACGGATTTTTATTGGCTGTCGCCCGGCTCCCCATGTACCTGGCTGTGGAGCAAAACAGCCGGGTATCTCTGAACTACATTTGCTACAGGTATTGAGATTGAGATTGTATACGCCCAATTTGTACCAATCGCGCTCAATTAGTAACTCCCCGCACGATGCGCAAAATGTACTTTGGTGTTTCACATCATGTACGTTTCCTACATAGGGATATTTGATTCCTTGACGACGTGCGACTTCGTAAGCCCTGAGAAGCGTCTCATGTGATGTTCTTGGCCGGTCTTGCATTTTGAAGTCTGGATGAAAGGCCGTGAAATGAACTGGTACTTCGTCACCGCAATGTTCCATGATCCAGTCGCAAAGCTCTCGTAGCTCGTCGGTACTGTCATTGGCGTCGGGGATCACGAGATTAGTGATTTCAAACCATGTTTGCTGGAATTCGCTGAGCCATTTTAGTGTCTCCAGCACAGGCTTGATGTGTGAGTACGTGAGGTTGAAGTAAAACTCTTCGGTGAAAGCCTTTAGGTCGATGTTTGCCGCGCTCATGTGAGAGAAAAATTCTTCGCGAGCCTCATCGGAAATGTACCCCGCGGTAACCGCAATGGTCTCGATGTCGCGCTGATGGCATTCGATGGCGGTATCAATTGCATACTCTGCCCAAATCACCGGGTCGTTATATGTGAATGCAACACTTTTGCATTGGTGGTGTTGGGCAGCTGTGGCAATGGCCTCCGGCATCGCGACTTCACTGAGTCGCTGCACTTCACGGGATTTGGAAATATCCCAATTCTGACAGAACTTACACCCAAGATTACAACCGGCTGTCCCAAAGCTGAGCACACTGGTACCAGGGTAGAAGTGATTCAACGGCTTCTTTTCGATTGGATCGATACAAAAGCCAGTGCTACGACCATATGTCGTTAGCATCATTTCGCCATTGATGTTTTGGCGAACAAAACAGAATCCACGGTCACCCTCCTTTAGATTGCACTCTCTTGGGCATAATTCGCATAAGATGCGTCCCTTCTCGACATCACGCCACCAACCACCACTTAAGTGTCCATCACTCGTTGGAGTTGATGGCGGAGGTGTTGTGATAATTCGTTGCATTTAATAGTAATCCTGTACGGGACTCCAACCGCTAATAGCGACGACATCTGAATTTGAACTGATCGAATCGCGATAACGTATGGGATGATAATCAGGGTGTTTTAGCTGAGAGTTCATCGTATAAAATAGACGAATTACGATGTTAGAATCCATGGTTGTCTGTGAAAGTCAGCAATCAGTTTGATGTTTTGAGTTGATCACGTTAGGAGAATACTCATGGCAAAGTCACAAAATCGCACACTTTTCGGTTTCTTGTTTTTCTGTGCCATCGTTACCGGTACTGTAATTAGCATTTCATTTCCCCAGTTATTTACGGACTGGGCATATGCTCAACAGCGCGACGTGGCAGTAGATGCTCAAAGAGAAATTGCATCTGCAAAGGATCTCTCCTCAGCATTTAAAGCTGTGGCCAAGCGCATGCGCCCATCAGTCGTGAGTATCACCAGTAAATTTGAACGCAGGACGTCGAATCAAAACCCGTTTGGTGGGCAGCAGATCCCAGAACGATTTCGTGACTTTTTCAACGACGAATTCTTTGGGCGTCTTCCTCAATCTCCAGATCAACGACCTCAACCAGAAGGTGTAGGAAGTGGTACTGGATTCATTGTTAGTAGTGACGGCTACATATTGACTAATAATCATGTAGTCAGTGGTGCGACATCGATTACCGTCACTCTTTCTACATCCAGGGAATTAGAGGCACAGGTTATTGGAAGTGATAAGGCGACGGATCTGGCAGTCTTGAAAGTACAAGCCAGTGATTTGTTGCCAGCGAAATTAGGTAGTTCCGATGCCATGGAGGTTGGAGATTGGGTGCTCGCAATTGGAAGCCCCTTTGGCCTGGACCAGACGGTTACCGCAGGCATCATTAGTGCCAAAGGCCGTAGTCGTGTTGGTATCACTGACTATGAAGATTTCATCCAAACGGATGCTGCCATCAACCCTGGTAATAGTGGTGGGCCTCTTGTAAACCTCAACGGTGAGGTGATTGGGATCAACACTGCAATTGCATCGAAGACCGGCTCGTATATGGGCATTGGATTTTCCATACCGAGCGATATGGCGAAATTCATTAAAGACAGCATCATCAAGAGTGGAACAGTTGAGCGAGGATATCTGGGTGTGTTAATCCAGGATCTTGACGAGAATCTGGCTGATTCATTCGGCTACTCCAGCACCGAAGGTGCACTTGTTGGGCAGGTTGTTGAGAGTGGTCCCGGGGCTATGGCTGGTCTGAAGGAAGGCGATATTATCACTCATTTGGGTGATACCAAAATCCTCACGATGCCTCAGCTCAGAAACACGGTTGCAGCAACTGTGCCAGGTACGGAATTGCAATTAAAGGTATTCCGTGATGGCAAGACGATAGATGTTGCCGTTACCGTTGGTAAGCTCGACACAGAGGCTGTTGCAGCATCGACTCAGGCGGATAATGCAACAGATGAAGTTCTTGGAATCAGCGTTGAGTCTCTCACACCTGACAAATCCAAGATGCTCGGGTATAGTGCAGACCTTAAAGGCGTACTTGTTGCCGATGTGAAACAACGCAGTTTAGCTTCGCAGGTTGGCGTCCAGCCTGGTGATATTATCCTTCAAGTTGGCAATACGAAGGTAAAAACAGCTGACGAATTCACCAAGGTGATGAGCGAGAGTGATGTAAAGCAAGGTATTCGTATTCACATACTGCGTGGTGGAGTAACTAGGTTCATCTTTATTCGAACCTAATCTCTGAATGCCATTCAGCCGAATACGATTACGGCAACTATAGGAATCGTAATGGAGTACACTGTCTGGCACTATGCTTGCCTGGCGACGACGCTATTCGGCAGTAGCTTACTTCAAGCTGTGGTTGGATTCGGTGCTGGTGTATTTGGCATTCCGATATTGATGCTTTGCGGATTCGATGCGCACGTGGCAATTATCTCTGTTAGCGTGGGTTCCATGTGCCAGGCAATGATGGGATCGATGAGCCTCAAGGGTGACATCGAATGGCATCGAGCATTTAGGCCAGCTATTTTTCGCCTGATTTGGATGCCACTGGGTGGCTATTGCCTCTGGCTCGTCGGTAACATGGGTCAACAACAAGTGCGTCAAGCGATCGGCATTGTATTGTTGCTGATCGTATTTGTACGTGTACGGGTTAAAGTCATACCGACGGAAGAACTCCACATCAAATGGGAGTATATTGCTTTCTCGATTAGCGGCGTTTTGTTGGGATTCTGTGGAATGGGTGGACCAGCAGTTGCACTCTGGGTCATGGCGCAACCTTGGAATCCCAGAAAGTCCCGGGCATTTCTGTTTGCCATAATGTTTCTGGGAATGATTCCGCTTTTTATCCAGTTCTATGTCATGTACCCGGATGATGCGCTCTATGCAATGTTGCTTGGACTGGCGACATTTCCCACTGTATTAATAGGTGGGGTCGTGGGGATGAAAGTCGGGAATAAACTTGAGCGAGATCGATTGCAAAAATATACGCTGGTCCTGCTCACTGTGATCGGTATAAGTGCATTGCTTTCACCCTACTTGCGACCTGCCTCAGAAGGTGCTGCTAAGCCTTCTGTTGAAGACGCAGCAGAGCATCAGGTAATTCCTGGATTGCCGAATAAGTGTTGAGCGATTGGTACTGAAACGTGAGTTTTGTTCCGCGATGAATGACTAGACATCCAGCCGGTAGAAGTCGATAGCAGTGCCACCAAAGAGCCGGTCCATTTCGGAGTCGCTGAGTGGACCGATGACCTGACAAAGAGCATCGTAAACTTGATCATATGTTCCAGCCAGTTCGCAGACTGGCCAGTCTGAGCCAAACATACATCGTTCGACTCCAAAGGCCTCGAGTGCCACTTCAACGTATGGCTTTAAGTCTGAAGGCCTCCAATGTTGCCAATCTGCTTCTGTGATCATGCCAGATAGTTTGCAATACACATGCTCGTGTTTTGCTGCATCCTGGATGTGCTGTGTCCAGTTGTCCATTCTTCCAGCTTTAATTTCCGGCTTGGAAATATGATCAATCACGAGAGGCAGGTTCGGTAATAAACTTGCTACAGTCTTCGCATGATGCACGTGTTGGACATAAAAGAGCAGATCGAAAGGGATGTTATGTTTTTCCAGTACCTTTAGCCCCGTAATGATCTCATCTCGAACGATGAAATCTACATCCGGTTCATCCTGCGTAATGTGCCTGATTCCGACGAACTTCGGATCGTCAACAAATTGTGCCAATTGTTCTTCGCAAACATCGCTTGCTAAATCTACCCAGCCGACGACACCAGCAATAAATGGATTTTCATTCGCCAACTCCAATGCCCATGTGTTTTCACGTATATCATGTTGCGTTTGCACAAAGACAGTCTTGTCGATTCCAACCTGAGATATACGAGACACGAGATCACTGGGCATGAATGACCGATTGATGGCCTCATTGCCTTGGGCGCCTAGCCAGCCGTATTCGAATTCAGTTCTGTTTAAATCCCAGAAATGTTGATGAGCGTCGACGCGTATGGTCATTAGGTTTACCTATATGATCGGAGTGTCGTTATTCTCTTCCCGACCCTCGATATAAAACCAGTTGTGAATGGGCTTTAGGATTTCTTGAACGTCCGATACTAACTGGTTATCGAGTGGTTCGTTAATCCAGTCAGCCCATTGGCGAATTCGCCCGGGATTGGCAGAACCAGTCACGCAAGTTGTCATGTCTGGATTTGCAATCGAGTATTGCAAGGCTAGTTGTGCGATATCAATGCCTGCCTGGCTACAGTGGTCAGCGGCTTGCTTGCAGATGTTACGGACCTGATCGGTTGCTTTGTGCCATGGAGGGAGATCCGCATTAGTGAGCAGACGAGCTGAAAACGGTGCCGCGTTTAGGATACCGACTCCCTTTTCCTTCAGATACGGAGCAAGATCGCCAAACATGGTGTTTTGAAGAGTATAGTGATTGTAAGAAAGTACAATATCAAGATCTGTTTGATCCAAGACAAACTTAAAGATCTTCATCGGATATCCGGACATGCCGATGTAGCGAACTTTTCCTTGCTGCTGAATTTCACGCAGTGCCGGGATTGTCTCATCAACCACCTGTTGCATCTCAACAAACTCGATGTCGTGGCACAGGATAATATCTAGATAGTCCGTGCCAAGGCGGTGTAGTGATACATCGACGCTTTCGCGCACTCTCTTAGCAGAGAAATCAAAATGCGATTCATGGTACCGTCCGAGTTTAGTTCCCAGATAGTATTGGTCACGCGGGATGCCCTTCAGCGCGATTCCCAACAGTACTTCTCCGATTCCTCGTCCATAATACGGAGAGGTGTCGATGAAATTCATGCCGCAATCAAGTGCAGTTGGGACGGATTGAAGTGCATCCTGTAAATCGACAGGTACAAACTCTGACCCAAGTGATGAGGCTCCAAAACTAATGACCGACAGTTGCATGTCGGTATTTCCAAGCTGTCTGAATTCCATCAGAGATCCTCTGATCTACGGGTGCTTGTTAGCCATCCATGCGGACGCCGATTGACAACAGCAAATTAGCAAATCGTTGTTGGTCTGCTGTTTGGATGGTTAACACATGGTCTGGAGTATCTACTGCTTTATAGAAGTCCCATTTTTCAATGGGTTCCAGTTCCACTCCAATATTCGAATTAGCGAATACATCACGATATTCATTCCAAACAGGTGGATCACCATCCAGAGCATACGGTCCTGTTGTTTCATAATTCATCGTGTTTGCTGCTTCGATTGGAATAGCCGTCACGAGTGCTTGTAACACCTGTGTACATGTCACCAACCCCGGCGAGAGGTTGAGACTGACCAATTCAGCATTCGGTCCTAGCGTTGAGGAACATGGGTAATTGCCATCGGCAATGAGAATCTTACCGTGATGCCCGGCGCGTCCTAGTACTTCGTTGATTTTCGGATGGATTAGTTGGTGCTTTAACATGCTTTAATTCCTATCTCCCGTAACAGGTAACAACTACATCCCGGACTGTAGAGCATCCAGATGACGTGCAAAGTGATCCTCTAATACATCCGCATATGTATCGGGATGTTGAACTAATATGTCACGTACAAGCGGTCCCAGTTTCTCATCAGTAAGAACAGATCCAAATGTGCAGTGAAGAATCTGTCGTCCTGCAAAGGTAAAGCCTTTGCCTTGCGGTACTTCATCCCAAAGTTCCAGATATTGCCTCTCAAGCTCGACGATATCCGAAACTTCCTCAACCGGAGGTGCAGAATCTAACGTGGCATGTACGTGGTACGTCGCTTTGTCGGTTAAATACCGACCACGTGCAAAATCAACGATCTCCCGAAATAGAGATTCATCATGACGTGCGACGACGCGTAGAGCTTCAAGGTAGCTCGTCCCAGCCGTTTTGACATGGAATAGTCCACCGGTTGCTTTGGCCAGCAGGCCGTACATGGAAATCTTATCACTACCAGAGTGCAAGCTTAGCTTGTAAGGGCCCAGTTCTTTTGCCAACGCTGCATGGTCATGTAGCGAGATATCTAATGCATCCAGATCACCGATGAAATCCACTCCTTTTTCGAAGTGACCAATGAATCGAGGTGCAAGGCTAACAAGTTTCATACCGTTACTTAAGCAACGATCCGCGATGATATAGTGTTCTGCAAGAGTAGTAGGTTGCTCTGTTTCATCTACACTCAACTCGATTTCATAGTCACGACCGAGACCTTCGTGTACCTCGTCGATGTAGTTGCAAAGTGAAAGTGCTTCGTTAAGTGCGATACCGTATTTCACGGCTGCTCGCAGGCAGGCTTCTTCATCCAATTGAAACGAAGTGCCTGTACTTAGTGTTACTGATTTCCCGCGGTAGCTATCGATCCAGCTAACCTGATCACGAATTTCAGCAAACTTTGATTCCAATGTAGCCTGATCATATGTGTCGGAATGTTCATCAACGTGATCAGAAGGATCAATAGTAAAAAAGGTAAATCCGACGGCGGCAGTTACATCTACGTCCTCTGGAGTCTTTAGATGATCTGCATCAGCACCTGTGACATCAGTCCATCCCGATGCAACCATGTCGCGCAAGGCATCTTCCATTACTCCTGTCGGCGTGCGTTGTGTGCGTGTCATTTCCCGAATGGACTGCTGCGGGTAAATGGCCTTTATCCCGGCACCGGATCGTTTCATGGAGGCAACGTGACCTGGAGTTGCTAATCCGGTGCGATCTCCGAATCCGAAACTCGGCTCCAGCCCTAGTGTGACGGGTTTTGGAAGTTGTTCTAGGTTGTTGTTCATCAAGTGATCCAAACTCTGTTAATGGGTGTGTCGTGTGTAAGTCGGTCTGCTACTAGCCGAAGTACTTATTGAATGAGTCGATCGTCTGTTTTGCAGCAGCATCCGGATCTGGATATGCAAATGCTTCAGCGCTGATGAAACGATCGTATTGGATGCTTCGAAGCGCATCGACGATTGGTTCGTATGACATGTGTCCGAGTCCGGCAGGCCGGCGGTTGGAGTCAACAAAGTGTACGTGGCCGATTGCTGAACCAGCATCACGAATCGCCTGCGAGATACATGTTTCCTCGATGTTCATGTGGAAGAGATCCGCTAGCAGGACGCAATTGTGGCCATCATTTAACGAACTAAGGAATTCGACTCCGTCAGCCATCGTGTTACACAAATTTGTTTCGTAGCGATTGAGCGGCTCATAAATAAGTGAAGCGCCATACTGAGAAGCGTGTGGACCAAGCTCATTGATCGCTTCCCCTAACAATGCCAAAGCATCTGCCTTGGGTAAGTCCGCATTCCATCGGCCCTGCATCGAACCGATAATTGCAGAAGCACCAAATTGCCCAGCCAAATCAATAATGCTTCGAACAAAGTCCTTTGCTCGTTGCCGTTCGGTGGCATCTGTGGATGTTAAGGACAATCCATGTTTGACCATGCCTGCACCCGTACCAACAGCCGCTAATTCCAGACCGTGGTCAGACAGTAATGATTGAAGCAAGTCGGTGTCGACGGCTTCAACGCCCGGTGGAAATACTTCTACTGCATCAAAGCCTAATGCCTTGGCTTTCTCGCAGCCATCGCGTAGACCGTTCCAGAATATAAAGGGGCCACCTCGTGCTTCTTCCACGAGACTAATAGTTACACATGATTTCATTGGTGATCTTCCAGAGAGAGAGTTTCGACCGAAGTTGTTAGTTTATTGAACTTCGACAATTGCCTTTAGGACACCAGTTTCGGGCTTGGTGTATGAGTCAAAAACACTGGGTAGCTCATTAAAGGATGTGCGATGTGTGATCCATGGATTGGTATCGATTTGACCGTCTTCGATGAGCTGAATGATGCGGCCAAAGTCTTTCGGTAGGGCATTTCTTGATGACAGCAAGTTCATTTCTTTAGCGTGGAGTAACTTGTGGGGAAATGAAACCTCACCCATCGTAATTCCAACGTAAACAAGTGTGCCGGTGTGTGCCACGTAATTCAGTGCATTCGACATCGATTGAGCATTGCCAGTTGCATCGATAACGATCGTTGGAAGATTACCGTTAGTGAGTTCCTCTAGGGCACTAAGTTCACTGCCATCACCTTTGAAGTGCACCGTGTGATTAACACCCATCGTGTTCTTGGCGAAATCAAGTCGTTGCTCGTTAATATCCATCATGATAGACGTAGCAGATGTGAGTTTAACGAACTCGAGTACACTGAGCCCAATGGGGCCGGCACCAATGATCAAAACATGGTCTTCGCCAGTTGGATTGCATCGATCAACCGCATGACAGCCGATCGCCAATGTCTCGACCAATGCAAGTTGTTCCATCGCCAAGCCACCAGAGGATGCGTGGAGTTTTCTTGCTGGAACAATAAACCGGTCTCTCATACCACCATCTGTATGGACTCCAAGCACTTGCAGGTTATCGCAACAGTTGCCCCGATCTCGCTGGCTGGCAAAGCTGCCTACGTCATTGATGTAAGGTTCTACACTACAGTGATCGCCGGCCTTGATATTTTCGACACCATCTCCGACTTCTAGTACTTCTACACCCAATTCATGTCCGGGTATGCGTGGATAACTATAAAATGGGAATTTCCCAAGGTATCCACTCAGATCGGTACCGCAGATTCCAACGCGGTGTACAGCTACAAGTGCTTCACCAGCACCAGGTGCAGCAGCTTCTTCGATTTCTACTTGTTCAAAGTGTTTGGGTTCTTGTAAGACGATTGCCTTCATGGAGCAATGGATCCTTTTGGTCACATCGATTTAGACGGGCTCTGGCCACGATCAGCCATAACAGCACAGCGAACCCTCATTATGACGCTGCATCAGCAACCGGAAAAGGTAGTACAAACGAACTATGAATTGATTATCCGACTTCGTTGTGCATTAAGTCCCTGAATCGACTTAGTACGTCTGCACCCTGTGAGATTAGCTGGCTCCATGGTGGAATCACGATAGTGGATTCTTCGACCAGATCATCTGTCGATGGGATATCGATACCACATTGAATAACCGCATCTCTGGTCGCTGAAATGATAGCAGCAGCGATTCAGTTAAGTCCGCTGGAATTGTGTAGCAGTCTGCTGCTTCTATATATAGAAGTGAATAAATAGAGGTGACAGTTTCTCGTTCTTCGTGCGTATCGATCCAATCAACTGGTACTTCGATTTTTGGTGAATTTGAAGCAGCTAAAGACTAAATGTGATTATTGATAACCTGAGTAACACCGCCACTCTCAAGATGGTAATGGATGACTAGTCTCAAGTTATTGCTCCCGCGCCGTAGGTGAATGTCTTGCTAATCCTCTGCCGGCGTCGATGTTAATAACTTGGCCGGTCGTCATCTTGTTTCTTAGGAAGAACTCAACTGTTTCCGCAAATGCCATCGGATCATCTACATGCTTAAGAAGGGTCTCTTGCTGAATGCGGTCGCGTGTTTTCTGGTCGAAGCGGTCTGGAAATAGAACTGGACCCGGATTGATGCAATTGACTCGGATTTTTGGGTTGAGAGATGCTAGGTCAACGGCAAGAGATCTGGTTGCAGCTACGACAGCACCTTTGGCAGCGAAGTAGCCCACATGATCTTCGTAAGGCTGCTCAACGGCCCAATCCCCAACAGTGATTATGCTGCCGCCACTAGGTTGTTCGGACATCATTAAACCAATGATCTGGCAGCAATGTATAGTGCCGATCGCATTTACTTGAATCTGTTGTGAAATACCATCGGAGATCTTATTGATTGGTGTTGGTTCCCAAATTGACGCCGTTGTTACAAGACCATCGATTGACCCCATTTCGCTTTTGACTGCCGTGCCAAGTTGTTCTATTTCACTTTGGCTGGTGATGTCAGCTTGAAATGATCTGGCGGTAATTCCAGATGAGATTAGCTCGACTAGAGACTGCTTTGCTTCTTGCTGCGATTTGTTGAAGTGCAGTGCAATGGAATAACCACATTCGCCAAGATATTTCGCAGTTTCGAAACCTAGACGCCGTTTTCCAGCTCCGGTGATTAATACCACACCTTTCGAGGAGGTTTTGCAGGTTTTGGTGTTTGAATTTGACTGATTCATTTAGCAATGTAATGTAAATACCAGTGGTAATCTCGTAGAGTTTCTTGATGAATGCGTAATTCCGCTATTGAAGATTGCCCATTTTGTCGAAAAAAGCTCGAAACTTGCCCATATTCTAAGGGGTTTATATTTGATGAATGGCCAATCACACCGTAGTTTAGTGTTTGTGTCATTTTAATTAGATAGAGTTTAGTGCGTACAGCACATTACATTGATTCAGGGATAAACCAATGAAACGAAACAGCATCTTAATCTTGGCGACCGCAGTTCTGTCGCTTTCAGTCGTTGCAGCTGATGTTGTAGCGCAACCACAAGGTCAGCGTCCGCAAGGTCAGCGTCCAGGTGGCCAAGGTGGATTCGGCCAACGAGGCAGTAATCCTATTCAGCTTCTTCGAGTTGCCGAAGTTCGGGAAGAAGTAGAACTTCTTGATGAGCAGTACGAAGAATTGCAAACAAAAGCTCGCAAAATTCAGGAAGAAGCTCGCGGTACAGGCGAACGACCTAACTTCCGTGAATTGTCCGAAGAAGAGCGAAACAAGCTAATTGCAGAGTTCCGCAAGAGGTCTGAGGAGACCAATAAAAAGATTGCTAAGCTAGTGGAAGATGTGCTTCTCCCGCATCAAAAAGAGCGATTAGATCAGATCGCACTTCAGATGCAGGGAACAGCTGCTCTGTTTACCCCGAAGGTGCGTGAAGCGCTGAAAATCACTGCTGAAACCGGTGAAAAGATGCAAAACGTGTCACGTGAAGTAATGGAAGGTGTTCGCGATAAAGCACGTGAAGCTTTCCAGAGCGGAAATCGTGATGGCATCCGAGAGTTGTTTGAAAACGCTCAAAAAGAAGTGAATGAGAAGGTTTTGGGTCTCCTGAGCGATTCTCAGAAGAAGAAATTTGAGGAAATGAAGGGTAAGCCATTCAAGCTACCTGAAGGCGCACTTCGACGTCCTGGTGGTGGTCAAGGTGGGCAACGACCTGGTGGTCAGGGTGGCCAACGCCCAGGTGGTCAAGGCGGAGAACGTCCAGCACGTCCTGCAACATAATGCCCCATTTGTCATCCGATGACAAAGTGATTCACTGATTCATGCAATAATCTGCATGCGACAATTGCTGCAAGCCTCTTGGTTAATCCAGCCAAGAGGCTTTTTTCATGCGCGATTAACCCCCGCTAAACCATAGACACCTACTTTGTATTCGAATTTGCCAATTTTTTAATAGCTCTTAAAGGGGGGTATTGTATACCACCTTTAATAATGCCAAAAAAGCATATAAATGCCAATTTGGCATTTTAAGTCGATGGCAAGCTTGAATCTAATAGAGGCTTAGACTTCTTTCGAGAATTATCTACGGCAGGCATAAATTGAGTTCTCTGGATCAAAAATGACTGAAAACAAGCTGTTTTTGGTCAAAATAAAAAGTGGGTGTCTATGATTAAGCACGCTTGATGGCGGGGAGAACATGGACTGTCTATGAATTTGGCATGACGATTGCATTTTGGTTGGTCAGAGCTTGAGCATGAGCCAAGTTGGCAATTTGAAATGAGAGGAGAATGTCATGTTGATTAAATGGAACGATCCCTGGACAGCACTACAAAGTGAAATGCACTCGTTGCGTGATGAAATGCAAAAGGTCTTTGGTGGGCTGTTGTCATCGAGTGGTAGTCGACGGCATGCCGATGATATTTCTGCCGTGCGAATTCTCGAAGACCAAACTGGCTACACCATAGAAATGGCTATGCCTGGTATCACCAAAGATGCAATTGAGTTGGAAGTGGACACTGATAACCAACTCATCATAAAAGCACATCGAAAACGAGAGTCAGAAGATGTGGTTCTTCACCGACACGAACGCGCATTTGGAGATATTTGTCACACTTTTGACTTGCCAAATGACGTAGATCGAGAGCAGATCGATGCTGAACTTCGAGATGGATTACTGCATGTATCCGTTTCAAAAAGGCCAGAACTACAACACCGATCTATCGAAGTGAACTAAGTAAATCCAATAGGTGATCTCATATCGTCTAACGATGATCTCATAACCAATTTAGGAGTAACAAGTCATGACGAAATCCAAAGAAACAACCGCCACAACACAACCATCGGATCGCACGAATTATGTATCGCCACGTGTGGATATCCTTGAGTTGGATACTGAATTCCATCTCTTTGCAGATATGCCCGGCGTGCAAAAGCATACGGTGGAATTGACATGTGCCAATGGCGAATTGAGTATTAGTGCTCCGGTTGCTTTCATTCATAACTCAAAACGGGTCGTCCTCGGGAATTCACTACCAGAGGGTTATCGCCGTCTGTTCACCGTTGACGATACAGTGGACATTGAGAAGATTGTCGCAGAGATGAACGATGGCGTATTGAAAGTCACTCTTCCCAAGAAAGAGTCTGCACAATCAAGACGCATTGCCATTAGTCTCAACTAGCTTAGGATATCAACGAGGTAGTCCATTAGCTGTTTTATTTGCACCGTGGATTAATCCAGCGCTAGAATAGGACGTGTACTCAAACAGGAGATTGATATGAGCAGTTTGGCATTAATGGGATTCTTTTTTATAGATCCTGTGTATGTGGTCATGGTTCTCATTCCCGGGCTCGTAATTGCTGGCGGTGCGAGCCTGCTGGTGAAATCCAGATTTGCGAAGTATTCGCGTCGCATGACCAGATCTCGTATCACAGGTGCTCAAGCTGCTCAAATTGTCATGGAACGAGCCGGCATTACTGATGTGACCATTGAGCAAAGCCGTGGATTTCTATCAGATCATTACGACCCGAGAACTAAAACTCTTCGGTTATCACATGAGAATTATGTTGGAAGTTCTGTGGCTGCGGTGAGCGTTGCAGCTCACGAAGCTGGTCATGCGTTACAGCATGCCAAGGGCTACGCACCCCTTTCTCTTCGCAGTTCACTCGTGCCGTTGGCCGGATTTGGATCCAACATCGGTTACTTCGTCATGTTGATTGGCTTAATCATGCAGGCAAGTGGCGTCGTACTAATTGGTGCCGGATTATTCTCGTTGGTTTTGTTGTTTCAAGTTGTAACACTTCCAGTGGAATTTGATGCATCGAGCCGAGCCAAGGTGGAATTGGAAAACGCCGGAATCATCGCTCTAGAGGAACGTGAAGGTGTGTCTAAAGTTCTAAACGCTGCTGCACTGACGTATGTTGCGGCTGTCGTGAACACCTTGCTACTGCTTCTCTATTTTCTGATGCGTTCCGGCCTTCTGAATTCGGATGACTAGCCGCGTATAAAAAAACGCGCCATACTAGCAATCAGTATCATTGCACCTAAAACACAGACACGAGAATCTGTATTTTAGGCCTTTAAGACGACTGCTCTTTGTGGAAATCAAATATGAAACGTCTGCCGTTATTCAGCGCTATTCTCACTTCTATTCTTCTTTTTGTCAGTGGCCTGCAGGCTGCCAAACCTAACGTGGTTTTGATCATTACGGATGATCAGGGATATGGAGACGTTGGAGTTCATGGAAATGAGATGATCCAAACTCCTTCGCTGGATGCCTTGTACAAGCAGAGTGTGCACCTAACTGATTTCCACGTAGATCCAACATGCAGTCCAACCCGAAGTGCGTTGATGAGCGGTCGGTATTCAACGCGCACTGGAGTATGGCACACCATCATGGGGCGTTCTCTCATGAGCACACACGAGTGGACGGTGGCTGAGGTCTTTCAAGCAAACGGTTATCAAACAGGAATGTTTGGTAAGTGGCACCTTGGTGACAACTACCCACTACGACCGCTTGATCAAGGATTCTCATTTGCCTTCAATCACGGCGGTGGTGGAGTAGGGCAGGGTCCGGATTACTGGGGAAATGACTACTTTGATGACACGTATTGGCGTAATGCTAAACCGGAGGCAACAGAAGGTTATTGCACTGACGTTTGGTTTGATAATGCAATCGACTATATCCGCGAACATAAAGACGAGCCGTTTTTTGTGTACCTGTCGACTAATGCTCCTCACGGACCTTACCTGGTAGACGAGAAATACTCCAAGCCATACGAGGAAAAAGGTGTTGCACAGCCGATGGCCAAGTTCTACGGCATGATTACCAACATCGACGAAAACGTGGGCCGACTCGACAAAGAGCTACACGATCTGGGTTTGGCCAATAACACGATTCTCATCTTCATGACGGACAATGGTTCAGCAGCGGGTTGGCGGGCGCCCAAAAATGCAAAGTGGCCCGGCTTTAATAGTGGTATGCGTGGTGGAAAAGGATCCGAATATGACGGTGGACACCGCGTGCCATTTTTCATCCGCTGGCCTGACGGAAAGCTAGAAGGCGGTCGCGACGTCAATCAGCTATCCGCACATATTGATGTACTTCCAACACTCACAGACCTATGCGA
>CEUQ01154412.1_pt1 | contig 17930 bp, 19 predicted proteins | sample 361491 | NCBI WGS metagenome assembly CEUQ01 (sample SAMEA2622796, study PRJEB7988) | marine metagenome | biome: marine biome (ENVO:00000447); feature: marine epipelagic mixed layer (ENVO:xxxxxxxxx); material: "saline water (ENVO:00002010), including plankton (ENVO:xxxxxxxx)" | depth 120 m | reverse complement strand
CGTCATGGTGTAACAATCATGCATGAGTTCAAATCTCATACTCTCCGCTTGAGAAAATAAAAACCTCATCTGTAAATGATGAGGTTTTTATTTTTTTACATTCTGATACTCTGTAATATCTAGATTTAAATTTTATTTGTAGCTACTATTCATCGCAATCTTGTTCACCCCACTGCAAATCATTCCAACCCCAATCAATACATGAATATTTATATTTATCACATAATTGATTACCTGAAATAATTACATAGCAACTATTTGGCAAATTACACATACTTTGTGGCAATTTAGTAAGATTGTTATTATCTAAATAGAATTCTTCTAAACTACTTAAATTTCCAACACTATCAGGTAATGAAACGATTTGATTATTCCCTAATTTTAATATTTTTAACTGATTTAAATTATCGATATTATCAGGCAAAGAAGACAGTTGATTCCAATCTAAATCTAATAATTCTAAATTATTTAAATTCGATATCTCATTCGGAATACTACTAATTTGATTAAACATTAAATATAAACTATCTAAATTAATTAAATTGCCCACACTTGATGGTAGAGAAGTTAATTGATTTCCAGTTAAATTTACTTTTTTTAGATTAGTTAGGTTACCTATACTTTCAGGAATATTAGTTAATTGATTAAAACTTAAATCTAGTATCTCTAAATTAACTAACATTCCAATAGATTCTGGTAAAAATGTAATCTCTTGGTTATTTAATATTAATGAATTTGTTGAGGATATATTATAACATTCACCAGCAATTTCTATATTATCTAATTCTTGATTCTGACAATTACCACATTGATCCATATTTTGATTATTACCATCACAATCGCCACATTCATCAACTACAGCATCACCCCCACATTCCCCCAAACAATCAGTATCTACAACACAGTTTCCATCACAGTCATAATTTTCTTCTTCATATTGACAAGAACCGTCATCTGTATTAGCATTTTCATTGTAATTACAAGCTTCATAATCTATGCAGCCAGAAATATCTTCTGATTCAATTGAGTTCTCACAACTAAAACATAGGAGTATAAAAAATAATATTTTAAATATTGACTTAATTATTAAATACCCTATTTAACAAGTAGGACTTTTTGTATATCTACATTAGAGCTAGATTCAGCTTTAATTAAATATACACCACTTGATATGTCATTAGCATTCCATGTAAATAAATGTGTTTTTGCTTCAAGAATTCCTTCAGATAATGTTTCTATTTCTTGTCCCATTAAATTGTATACCTTCACAGAAACAAATTCTGAATTAGGAATTGTTAAAGATATGGTAGTAGTAGGATTAAATGGATTTGGATATGCATTACTTAACCCAAATTTTAAACTTTCATTTAAATCACTGGATAAATTTCCTGTGTTAAAACCTGTTTTATATCTAATTGCAATATTTCCACTACCCCCGTCATAATAATCATATGCCCAAAATTTAATAACATCTTCTCCATTTGCACATTTTACAAACATTACATAATCAGTTGGAATTAATTGAAAATAATTATTAAACCAACCCCATGAACGAAGTGCAGGGTTTTCAATACCTTCAACATATGTATGAGTATTAATATCATAAAAATCATTAAATACCTCATCAGTATGCCAATATATATCATCTGGAAGTTCATTCATTGTAGCCCAATGATCTGTCCATGTCATAGTTGAATCAACATAACCACCTCCAGAACCCATTCCAGCTAAACCACTATTTGATCTAATATGTTTTCTTTGTAAGCCAATATCCCAATCTAATGAAGATTCAGGATTTTGAATATCTACAACACTATGAGTTTCAAATGAGTAATATACCCACTCTGTATAACTCGTTGCTGGAATAGTAACAAGATACTCTTCCTGAGCAAAAATAAATGTTGAGAAAAATAATATGTATAAATATTTCATTATTATCCTTTCTTAATTCATACTATTTAACATTGAATTATTGGATATAATTTAAATGAGAATGAGTCTCATCAGCAATAAGTATTTTATCTATCAAAGTTAAACTTCAATTCTAAAACAAATCTTCTTCCAGGATCATAGGTGGATAAAAAATCACTTCCAGATTCTAATAACCTTCGATCATCTTTATAGTCAAATAAATTTTTATAACCAAATTTAAATTCAAAATATTTATTTAAATTAATTATTGCCATTAAATCAGATAATATATAATCATCTAGAATCAACCGCTCCCCACCTAAAAGAATAAATTTTTCACCTGAATATTTTAAATTAAAGGAAATATCTATTTTTTTTTCTATAATATTCCTTAACCAATTAAATCTAAAAGAATGACGGGATACAAGCTGTAAAGCACTCTGATTATCAGATGCTCCATTTGTTAAATTATAAACAAATTTAAATGCATCTACTTTATTTTTTATATTGAAATGTATATTCATGCCAAGAAATACAATATCATTATAATTGGTGTATTGATACTCATCAATACCATCATCATTTACATCAATATAAGTTCCACCAATCATGTCAATCACATTATTATAAAAAACTTCAATTGAAAAATCTTGATTTTGTTCAAAACGCTGAATTGAAACTGAAATATAATCATTTGTAGTTGGTACTAAATCCTGATTCCCAACAATTGCAGGACTATGTCCATACCAATTGTAATACAATTCTTTTATTGAAGGTGTTCTAAATCCTCTACTATAATTTAATCTAATCTCATAAGGTTGATAATCTATTGTTTTTGGCTTATTATTTATCATATATGATATAGAATAAACATAATTATCATCAAAATTTTCTGAATCAACATATCTAAATGAAGCTCCAATTTTATTATTTAATAAACTCCATTGATTACCTATAAAATATGACCTTTTCTTATAATACTTCGTATCATCTTGCGAATTAAAAATAGATTCAACAAGACAGTCATCTGGATCCCAAGGTGTCCCAGATCCACAAAGACCATCATCACCATAGTCACCAGCATCAAAATTACCATCTGAATCTGTATATCCATAATGATAAATGTTATATGAGCTATAACTATCATCGTTATTTTCAAATCCAATCGTAAAAAGATTATTTTTGTGATCTAGATTATATTGGATTAATAAACTATTGTTTTTATTAATGCCATTTATAAACTCTTCACTAGAAACATTGTTTGAATTACTACAATCAATCTGGTTGCATGGTTCTTCTGTATAATTATAAAAATAGTTTGATTTAATATATTCTTCTGAATTAAAGACCACATTTATTAATGAATTATTTTTATAATAATTTATATTTATGCCATAATTGATATCTTCAAATTTAGGCATCCAATCTCTATATGAAACATAATTATAAAATGGATAATTAGGATCATCTTCATCTAAAATTTGTAATGTTTGGTTTTGATATAAATAAATATCATTTTTATAATTTTTATAATTCATTCTTATGTTAAAATTTTTATTATTATCATAACCTAAGACATGACCTAATGAAAATGTATTATATTCCTCTAAAGTTTTAAGTGGATAGGTCGCATTTAAATCAGGAGTCAAATCATAGCCATCTGTTTTTTGATTAACTATATTAATTTCATAGAAAAAATTTTTATATTCTAATCCCATATTAAGGGATTGTACATTAATCATAGGATTATCATTTAGATAAGAATAGCTTATTTGAAATGGGTTAGTACTTTTCCTTGTTATGATATTTATTACTCCTCCTATAGCACTAGAACCATACAAACTTGACATACCTCCTTCAACTATCTCTATTCTATCTATATTAGATAAATCAAGCATTCTAAAGTCTAAATTACCAGCAAACTCTCCAGATATTCTTTTTCCATCAATAAGAAATAATAAATATTTATTATCAAGACCTTGAATTTTTACTTCTTCATTACTTATGCCTGCATGACTAGACATTACATTTTGAACATTTGGCAAACTCATCTCAAGAGCTTCTTTCACTGAACTGTATGCAGATTTTTTTATATCATCAGAAGTAATTACACGAGTAAGAACTGGGGTATCTTTAATATAGGACTGCTTCCTTAAGCCCGTAATAACAATTTGATCAGATTTAATATTACTAAATTCTAAAATTATATTTTGATTATCATTTAAAAGAGTTATATCTATAATTTTTTCTTTGTATCCAATATGTGAAAATTTTATACTAATTATATTATCATCGATATAATTAGTATAAAAAAATCCACTAGCATCTGTCTGCCCCATACCTGTTATAGCATTATTTTCATCAATAAATTCAACAAATACATTATCTATTGGTTTTCCAGAGATATCAATAATTTTAAACTCAATTATATCACTTGAAAAAATAACAGATGATATAATTACTATAATATTTAAATATTTCATAGTACTTAATATACTTAATCGACTAAATATTCGAAAAGTCAAATTTTGATTTTTTTATATTAAAAATGCTTAAATTACCTATTATGGAAACTGTATTTATTTTACAAATTTTATTATCAGGGCTAGTCATTGGCATTATTTTATTTCAATCAATACTTGCCGCACCGATTGTTTTTAAGTATCTTAAACCTGATCAGTCAAGAATTTTTATAAGAAAAATTTTTCCAAAATTCTTTAGATTTTTATTTTCTATAGGCTTTGTAATGTTGTTAATAATTTTAATCTATGGAGAAAAGTATAAAATACAATATATCGTGGGACTGACAACTTTTATACTTCCAATAATTTGCAGATTAATAATTCCTGCTGCTAACAAAGCTACAGATGAAAATAATAAAAATTATTTTAGATTTTTACATACAATCAGTGTTGTATTAACGATGCTTGTATTAATTTCAAATGCAGTGTGGCTTTTATTAGTGTAAGTCTTAGAACTTACCCCTTTTTGTGTCCTTTTTCATTGAGAAATTTTATTTCATCTAAATTAGTCCCCGTAAGCCTAAAGGCTCTACCAAAATCATAAACAAGCAAGCCTGATTGAGGTTTTAGACTAAATAGAAAAAAATCTGTTAAATCTTTTAAAAATTTTATGCTATGGCCAAATTTAGATTCCATTTCATCCATAATTAAATTCCACTCATCTATATCTCTATCAACTACTGTACTATCTACATCCATAGTAATCCTCTTACGAGCAAATAATTTTTCAGCTTTGGACTCATCTTCAATAATCATAAGAGATGCTTTTTTATTAAGCATTAAGTTAGAAGAATGTTTAGATAATGTACTTAAATAAACATAAAAACTTCCATTATGAAATAATGAAGGTGCATAACTTGCATTTGGTTTGGATGATTTGTCAACTGTGCTTAGAATAACACTTTTCATGTTATTGATAAGCAAATCTCTTTGTTGATTTGCTTCAACTAAAATTTCATTCATTACACCTCTCCCTATTTTGTAACGTTTATACTGAAATTATATTTTTCTTTATATTTTCTATATCAAAACATACATCAAAAACTTCATTAAGCAATCCATTATTAATTATTTCATCTTTTTGATCATAAGCAATTAATGCTGTGTCTTTTAAAAGAAGAATTTTGTCAGAATTTAAAATTGCTTGATTGATATCATGTAAAACCATTACTATAGTTAAACCTTTTTTATGAAGTTTTTTTAAAAATTTAAACATTAATAACTGGTGTTTAATATCAAGAAATGAAGTTGGCTCATCTAATAATAATATCTTTTTTTTATAAGATTCATTTGTCCATATTTGTGATACAACTCTAGCTAATTGAACCCTCTGCTTTTCACCTCCAGATAGAGTTGTATAAATTTGTGTAGACAAATTACTTAAATCAAAAATATTTAATAATTCTTCATAAATAATATTATCATCATGTTTTTCTAAAACTGGATATCTACCCATTTTTATTACATCTAACACTCTAAAAGGAAATGATAAATTATCAAATTGTGGTAATACCGACCTATAATTAGCAAGTTCTTCAATATCCCAATCATGCTTATTTTTTCCTAAAATTTTTATATTTCCTGATGATGCCTTAATATCTCCTGATATAAGCTTTATTAATGTACTTTTTCCAGATCCGTTGGGACCAAGAATTGAAATGAAATCTCCCTCATTGACATTAAATGATATATCATTTATGATTTTTTTATCATCAATTAAATAATTTAAATCTTGAATTTCTATAATGGGACTATTCTGCATAACCTATTTTATTTTTTTGTTTTAGTATAAGAAATATAAAAAATGGAGCTCCTATTAAAGAGGTAATTACACCTATTGGTAGTTGTGCTGGTGATATAATAGTTTTAGATATTAAATCTGAAATAACTAGTATTATAGAACCCAATAATGCAGAACCTGGAATTAAATATTTATGCTTAGGCCCAATAAATAATCTAATCAAATGTGGAGTAACTAAACCTATAAAACCAATCATACCACAAAATGCAACTGATATCCCAACTATAATTGCTGAAAATAAAATAATTTTTTTCTTTAATGATTCTACATTAACTCCAAGATGATGAGCCTGTGCATCACCTAACATAAATATATCAAGCTTATTTCTAATTGAATAAATAAATATAATTGATGATAAAATAAATAAGGCCACTATAGATACAACTTGCCAATCTGCAGTATCTAATCCTCCTAATGTCCAAAAAGTAAAACTTCTCAATTCTAAATCAGATGTAAAATTTATAAATAAACCTATTATTGAACCTGATAAGGCATTTACAGCTATACCAGCTAATAACATTGTCATAATATTTGTTTTATATGCAGATTTTGATATTCTATATATAATAAATGTTGTTATAAAAGAACCTGACATTGCAAGAATAGGTAATAAAAAATTTGAAATGTTAGTATCAAAATAAAAATAAAAAAATTGTGAAAACATAATAGCAAACAAAGCGCCAACTGCAGCCCCACTAGAAACACCAATAAATCCAGGATCAATCAGTGGATTTCTAAATAAACCTTGCAAGATTGCACCTGACATACCTAAACCTGCTCCTACCAGAATTGCTAAAATTAATCTAGGTATTCTTATATCTAAAAGGACCATCTTTTGAATTTGATTAAAGGAAATGTTTTCTTCTGAAATTAATTTAAAATAAGATAAAATAATTTCTGTAGATTGATTTATATTAATTTGTACTGGACCTATAACCACATACAAAATTAATAAAAATACCAATATTACAAATAATGATAAAAAAAATATATGAACGGTGTTTTTTTTATTTATCAACATTTATTCGATTCATTAATTTTATTGTTGAATTAATAAAGTTAGGACCAAAATTTAATATTTCTCCTACACTAACATCATATACTTGACCACTAGAAACTGCTGAAATAGATTTGAATTCTTCTGATCTAGTAAATAGTTCTAAAACTTCTTTTTGATTAGAGGCTCTCACATATCCTGCTAAAATTATATCAGGATTATATTTAATAATATCTTCCTTTGATACCTTTTTATATCTATTAAAATCATCAGAAAAAATATTATGTCCTCCAATATATTCAATCAAATAGTCTGCTCTGGTTCCAGAACCAGAAGCAGTATAAGAACTTATAGAAGGACTCATAAAAAAAGCAATTTTGATTTCATCTGAATTATTCAATTTTATTGAATCAATTTTAGTATTTAATTCAATAATTTTATTTTTTAATAATATACCTTTTTCTTCTACATCCAAAAATAAAGCTATATCTAAAACAAGATTTATAATATCATTATATGACTTAGGGGAATTAAAAATCTTTAAATCAACTCCAGCATTTCTGAGCTGTTCTACTACCTTTGGGGGACCAATTTCATTTGTTGTTAAAATTGTGGTTGGATTCATTGATAAAATACCTTCGCTAGATATTCCTCTTATATAGCCTACTTGAGGTAAATTTGTTACTTCTACAGGAATAGAACTAGATATATCTACAGCAACAACATTATCACCCATCCCTAATGCAAAAACAGTCTCAGTTACACAGCCTCCAATGGTAATAACTCTATTAGAATTAATTGGAAATAAAAAACTAATAATCAATAATAAGTATATTTTATACACAAATCCTCCTATACAAATAATTTATTAAACTCTTTTTCAAAATCTTTTAATGCAGAAAATCCTAACACCAAATTTTTATTAACATCATAGAAATCTAAACTATATATTTTTTTGTTATCAGATAAATGCTCTAATAAACAACTATTTGAAATTTTGTTTTCTAAAACATGTATATTAAAACTCTTATCTATAATATTAATCCATGGGCCATAATCAACTACATTTTTAATAGAATCTCTATGATATTGCACACAACCAATACCAAAGGCATGGATTTGAATAGGTATAGATTCTTGAGAGGATACTTTTAAAATATCTCGTAATGAAAATTTCAAAATCCTCTTAACAGAATTAACACAATCTGTGAAGTGTAATAAATCTGTTTTATAAGATAGTAATTCTAAGCTAGATTGAGATTTGTAAACACCCTGCTTCTGAACTTCATAATTATAATCAAACTTATAATTTGATGCAATTTGATCAAATTCAATCTTATTTTTTCCTTTTAAATAAATTTTAAAAACAGAGTTTCCTGTTTTATCAAAAAATTGAAAACTTCTTAATTTTCTATTATTATGTTCTTTGATTTCATAAAATATGAAAGAAATTTTATCAACATCAAATGATAAAAGAGGAAAACTATCTTTTTGATTAATAAATTGATTATTAGTATACCTTAATTCAGATGTGAGAACATTTTTTTCATGAACGACAAAATCAGATCTAATTAAAAACATTACTTTATCAATTTTTGATAATAATTCATTAAAAAAAATATCAAAATTATTAATAGATAAAATTTTTATAGAATCACCAATTTGTATACTTAATAATTCAGCTTCACTAACATTTAATTTATTTGCAATGTCCCTGATTCTTAATTTTTGATTATCAGAATCATTCATAAACTGATTAAATCTATCCTTTGTAGTCTTGAATTTGTTAATATGCTGTTTCATATCAATTATTAATATAATGAGACTCAACCTTAGTTTAAAAGTGAATTTAAATGTTGATTTTTATTTATTTTTTGCTCTTAAAACTACAATCGTACCAATAGCAGATAACATGATTACCAATATCTTTAAATTAATATTAATATCTATATTAAATAATTGTATCTCTAATGGAAATCGCATTGAAGGAGTAAGATATAAAGTAATAAGCATAGGTCCCCACATAGATAATAAAATTATAACTTGAGTTTTGAAAGGAATTACATTATTTTCTAAATATTGTTTTATTGGTTTCCCATATAATGAATTATTAACAATCTTATTATATAATCGATCTGAGGAATGCATAAAAAAATAAGCTGATATAATAATAAAAATTGTACCTGGAACCACTGGCATATAGTAACCAAACAGACCTATAGCAAAAAAGATGGATCCAATTATTATGTAAATTGCCTTTTTAATATTCATTTATTAAATAAATCTATTTTTTATGATTGTGAATTTTTTAATATTTTTCTTCATATCGAATATAATGAGACTCAGCCTCATTTTAAAGGTTAAGTTTTTAAATATTTATATATGGTATTAAATTTTATATAAATCATGAATGATATTTATATACATAATTATTTAAGAAAAAAAAGTATCCACCATTATGGAGCTCCTCATAAAAAAAATAAAAATAAAAAATATATTTTTACTATCAATATACCCTGCTACAATGAATTTGAATATTTATTTGATACTCTTGATTCTATAGATAAGCAAGATAAAAAAATACTAAAAAAAACACTAGTTACCATTGTTATAAATAATGCTAATAACGATTCTGATTTGATAAAAAAAAATAATTATAATACTTATAAATTATTGATAACTAAGAAATATAATTTTGATTTTATTGCAATTGATTGTTTTAGTAAAAAATATGCTTTAAATGAAAAAATAGCTGGAGTTGGATATGCTAGGAAAATTGGGTTAGATTATTCATTAAATCATATTGTAGACCATAAATCAATATTATGCTTATTGGATGCAGATACAATTATAGATAAAAATTATCTTAGTACTATTAAAACTAATTTTAATCAAAATATGGATGTAGTCGTAATTAATTTTAAACATCAAAAATCAAACAATCCTATTATTGAAGAGGGTATCAGAAAATATGAAAATACCATTAAAAAAATAGCTAAAAAAATTGATAATACTGGCTCTCCATATGGTTATGTAAGTATGGGTTCAACTATCGTATGTAATGCAAAATCTTATATTGCATGTGGTGGAATGAATACAAAAAAGGCTACTGAAGACTTTTACTTTTTACAAGCTTTAGCAAAGTATGCAAAAATACATAAAATTGAAGAAATGTTAGTTTTCCCATCCTCTAGAAATGAAAATAGAGTTTATTTAGGTACAGGATTTAGAATGGATGAATATGTAAAAAATAAAAAATTTAAAAATTTAGAATTTTCAAATGAATCCTATATACAAATATCAAAATTGATTAAGATTATAGATAAAAATTGGAATAAAGATAGTGAGTGTATATTTGACTTAATCAAAAAAAAATTAAATCAAAAATGTATTAATTTTTTAGTAGATAAGAATATTCAAGAAATTTTAAATAAATTTAAAAAAAATGCTAAAAATAAGAATCAATTTATACTTTTTTTCCATCAATGGTTTGATGCTCTATCGATTATGAAGTTATTAAAAAGCATTAATCAAATGTAGAACTATACAACTTTTATAACCAAATCATCATCAATTCTAAATCTTTGCCCATAAATACCTTTAGGGTCTGCTTTGCCAACAGCCAATACCATAACTACATGAGTTTTACTATTTAAATTAAGAATTTTTTTTACTCTTTTTTCATCAAAACCTTCCATTGGACATGAGTCGTATCCTTGTGATACAACTGCCATCATAAAATTTTGACATGCAAGTGCTGTTGTTTTTGTAACTATTTCAAAAAGATCAGATTTAAAAATGGGCCCTCTTGCAACTGGTCTAAAAAAACCAACAATATTAATAAATAAAGAAATAATCTTTTTTATTATACCTGAAAAACCAAAAAAATCATGAAAATATGAAAATGGGATAACTTTACTATAGTATTTATCTATAATTGGTAAAAACTTATTTCTTTCTTTATAATTTTCAATAATCAATTTTCTATTTCTATTCCATGTATCAATTCGTGAAACTGAAACTATAAGCTCTTGTGCTGTTTTAGCTGCATTTTGAGAAAAACAAGCCTTAATCAATTCTTTTTTCTTATCTAAATCTTTAACCCAATAAAATTCCCATGGTTGAAGATTTGAAGAATTTGCAGCAAGTAATGCAGCTTTTAGAGACTTATCAATAACCTCTTCAGGAACTTTTTCATCAGAAAACTTTCTAACTGAGCGCCTTTTATTTACTAAATCAAAAAAATCCATATTATCCCAACTCCTTAATTTTTATTCACCTGAAAATATACCTAAAAAACTAATATTTATAAATCAAAAATATTAATATATTATATCATGAAACGATATTTATTAGCTCTACTAAGTCTTTGTTTTTTATGGTCACAAAATTGTGATGATGACCATATTGAAATTAATAATTTATGCTTTTTTGAAGAAGATATTAATGTACTTCAGCAAGTTATAGATAATAGCTATCAAAGTAACATTGATTTAGGTTGTGAAGAAGGAAATGACTATTGTGGTTCTCCAAATCCCTATATGGATAATCCAGAATCATGGTTTTGGAAAACAATTGATGGTGTATCCTATTATTTTGCTAATGGAAATGGGATTGTAGAACCTTTAGAACTGGGAATTCAAGAATGGGTAGATGGAAGATTGAAAGGTATTATGTGTGGTGCATATATTTATTGTCAATTATCTGGTCCAATCCCAGAAGAAATTAATTATTTAACAGAAATAGAAACTTTTAGGGTAGAAGGTAATTATTTTAGTGGTTTTATTCCAGAATCTATCTGTGATTTAGATGTTAATTATGATAATAGCCTTGAGTTTGATATTACTTGGAATCGTCTTTGTCCACCTTATCCGGATTGTATTGATACTGATGACCAATATTGGGGACAGTTTGATGAAGAATGTTCTGATTGTGATTCAGGGTATCTACCAGATTGTAATGGTGATGGAGATTGCTGTCCTGAATCTTGGGTTGGTGATGGATGGTGTGATAATGGAGAATTAGGTACAGCCTGTAATCTAATTTGTTATGAACAAGAATTAGCTGATTGTGAAGAATGTAGTAACTTTCAGGGAGATTTAAATTCAGATAATGAAATTAATATTCAAGATATTATTATAGTAATTAATTGTATTTTAGGTAATAATTGTGAAGATTGCTCAGATATGAATAATGACGGAATTTCTAATATTTTAGATGTTATTGAAATAATTAATATTATTTTAAATTAAAGGAGTTTGTTATGGAAGTAAAAGTTGAAAAAAGTTTTAATTTAGGATTAAGTCTAGGTATGGCACTTGCCGTTGTTATTTCATGGTCAATTTATAACAGTGTTTTATGGGCTATTTTACATGGAGTTTTAAACTGGTTCTATGTATTGTATTATGTCTTTACAAATTAATAACTGAGAATTAATAATTATTTAAATCAGTTTTCTTTCTACTTCTTTTCTTTTCAGAATTATATTTTTTAGTTAATAGACGCTTCTCTATAGATCCTTTAGTAGGCTTTGTTCGTATCCTTTTAGGTGGTTTATAATTATTTTTTTTTATTCGAAGACGAAGTTGTTTAATACATTTTATTTTATTTAAATATTGACTTCTTTCATCTTGGCATGTTACTTGTATACCTGATTTAATATGTGTTAATCTAACAGCTGATTCTGTTTTATTAGCATGCTGCCCCCCTTTTCCACTTGATCGAAATGTCTCTACTTTACATTCAGATAAAAGGGCCTCATCAGATTCAGGAATATATATAAAACTCAATTTTTATCTCTTTCTTTAATAATTATTATTTAGTTATAGAATATACACTACCAGAATAATCTATTAAATAAAGCTCTCCATTTTCATCTTCTCCAAAAGATGAAAGATAAAATTCTGTCTTACCCATTGATTGAAGCACTTCTTCTGTGTGATCAATAATTGAAGCTTTATTATCAATATTATCTAAACTCCATACTTTTCCTGTACAATAATCTCCAAAAAAATATCTTCCATATAATTCAGGTATATTACTGCCTCTATATACATACCCACCAGTAATAGAACAGCCATATACATCGGATTGCTCCCAACCTAAAATTGTTTTAATATAATTTGCATCATTTGGATATTCAAATATTGGTAATTCTGTATTCTCAGAACTACAGTCCTGATTCTCTTCTCCATAACAATGATTACCTTCCATTAATTTCCACCCAAAATTTAAACCACCCTTATTATCATAAGGCTGAAAATCAATTTCTTCCCAATTATTTTGACCAACATCCCCCATATACAAATCACCTGTTTTTTTATCAAATGAAAATCTCCATACATTTCTAAGTCCATAATGCCATATTTCACCTCTAAGATTTTCTTGATTATAAAAAGGGTTTTCCTCCGGAATATCATACAAATTAGAGCTTACATCAATTCTAATAATTGTGCCAAATAAATTTGATAAATCTTGTGCTCTATTTTCAGGATCACCTACAGAGCCCCCATCCCCAATAGAAATATATAAATATCCATCAGGACCAAACTCTAAAAATCCTCCATTATGATTCATATAAGGTTGTTTTAACTGTAAAAAAATCTGCTCTGAATCTGAATCTGCCAATCCATTAACTACCTTAAAACGAGAGATAGTGGTATAATCATCTTGATTTACATAATTAATATAAAAATAATGATTACTATCAAAATTAGGATCAAATGTTAACCCTAATAATCCTCTTTCATCTGCAGGATACCAAGTTTGATGAACACGATCTGTAATATCTAAAAAAAGAACTTTAGCTTTTTTCTTATTATCCACAATTTTTATTATACCATCTTGTTCAACAATAAGCAGTATATCATTATTTCCTGGATAATTTGTAATGTATAGAGGCTGATCAAAATCTTTTGCAATTAGTTTTGCTTCTAATTGTGAATACAAAAAAGTAATATTTAAAGACAATATTATTAAATATTTAATCATACTAGAAATTACAATTTTTAATTATAATCGCAAAATTGATAAAGTTTTATTAAATTAATTTGTATTTTTTTTTAATTTTAAAATTATATTATATAAATGAAAAAAATATTCAAAACAGCAACTTTATTTTTAATGATATCTTTTTGTTTTAGTCAGTGGTTTTCAATAAATCACGATCTAATAACAAGATCTTATTATATGTCATATCCTAATAATGTAGATTATTCTAATCCTCCAGCATTAATAATAAATATGCATGGATATGGTGGAAATGCACTTAGCCAAAGAAGTAGTAGCCAAATGGATAATTTTGCACATGAAAGAAATGTTGCTGTAGTATACCCACAAGGTGAAATAAATGGTTGGGGATACACATCTTGGAATATTGGTACTTTTTGGGATCAATCTAATTTAGATGATGTAGGATTTATAAGCTTAATGATAGAACAAATAAGTAATGATTTTGAAATAAATTTAGATAGAGTATATGCATGTGGTATGTCTAATGGAGGATATATGACCTATGAATTAGCATGTGAATTAGAAGATAAAATTGCTGCATTTGGATCAGTAACAGGCAATTTTATGTTAAATATATCTGAAGGACAATTATGTGAATTTAATAGAGAAATTCCAATTGCACATTTCCATGGGACTTCTGATACTGTTGTTGATTATTACCCACCCACTTTTGATGGAGCTCTAGCAGTTTCAGAATCAATTGATTTTTGGAGTCAATACAATGGTTTTGATACAGAATCTATAGAAGAATTAAATGAAAATGTTGAAATATATACATACTCTAACCAAAGCTCTTCTTCTAAATTTTTACATTATAAAGTTTATGGAGGAGGGCATACATGGTTTACAGATTTTTGGGGGTTTCATACTAGTGAAGAATTAATAAATTTCTTTCTCAATTATAAATTGTCTGATTTTTTATATGAACAAATTATTGGTGACCTAAATAATGATTCAGCACTAAATATATTAGATGTTATTTTACTAGCTGAATTAATTTTAAATAACGATTATTTAGATGAAGGTGATATGAATCAAGATAATGTGATTGATATTCTAGATATAGTTGAGTTAGTGAATGCTATCTTAGATTCATAATAATTAAAATGAATCGCATTCAAAAAGCAGAAAAAATAGGTAAAATTCTAGATAGACTTTATCCTGAAACTCCTGTACCACTTAATCATTCTAGTGCATACACATTACTTGTTGCTGTGATGCTTTCTGCACAAACAACTGATAAAAAAGTTAATCAAGTTACACCAAAACTTTTTAAATATGCGGATACACCTGAAGCAATGGCTAATCTTGATATTAAAACCATCGAAAATTTAATCAAAGAAATTGGTTTAGCACCGACAAAAGCAAAAAACCTTCATAAAATGGCTGAACAATTAATTGCAGGAAATGGCATGCATTCAAATTGGGAATATCTTGAAAGCTTAGCAGGTGTAGGCCATAAAACAGCAAGTGTTGTCATGGCACAGTGGTATAAAATTCCTGCATTTCCAGTAGACACACATATTCATAGACTTGCTTCAAGATGGGGGCTCTCTAAAGCTAAAAATGTATCTATGACTGAAAGGGATTTAAAAAAAATTTGGCCTAAAGAAAAATGGAATAAACGTCATTTGCAAATTATTTTTTTTGGACGAGAATATTGTCCTGCTCGATATCATAATTTAGAAAAATGTCCAATTTGCTCATGGGCTGCATCAAAACAAAGAATCTATAATGAAATGAAAGTTTAAACCCTTAGTTATTTTCTAATAACTAAGAATTAATCTGATTGCAATTACAAATAAAGTTATTTTAAATATTTTTTTAAATAATTTTTCTGGTATAAAACTTAGTATTTTTTTACCAAAATTAGTTCCAATATATACTGCAAAAATAAGAGGTAATAAAATTCTAATCTCTGCTATATAATCCATATTAAAAAAATAAATAAATAAAGGGATTTTACTAATATGAGTAATCATTTGACTTGCAGCTTTATTAGCAATAATATTTTCTTTATTTAAATTTTTACCTAGAAAAAAAGGTGCAATTAATGGACCAACAGCACCAACAAAAATAGAACTTAGCCCCGCTACCAAACCAACAGGTATAAAAGAGTCACTTTTTTTCTCTTTTTTAGGTCCTTTTAAAAATAAATTCCATACAATAAATAGACCAATAACTGGCTTTAATACTTCTACTTTAATCTGATTTGCAGATGAAACATCAAAATAATAAATTAACATTAAAATAATTAAAGCAGATATCCCTACACCAATTATTGCTCCAATGAAAAATTGAATCAAAAGGTTTTTCTTTAAATAATTCTTAAATACAAAAGATCTTGTAGTGTTGCTAAAAAGTTGAACCATTCCATGTAAAGCTATAACTTTATAACCTTCAGGAATAATCAAAGCCATGATACCTAATAAAATGATACCTCCACCCATTCCTAAAACAGCTGAAATAGAAGAAGTTATAAATGCAGCTAAAATTAAAATAACAATTTCAAATGCATCCATAATAAATTAACTTAATACAATATCAACAATAAGAATCACATCTTGAACATTAATATTTCCATCATCATTTAAATCTGCAACATTAAGCCAATCTTCGGTTGGAAATTCTATATTTTCTAAAATATAACTAATTAATTGGAGGATGTCTTGGATATTGATTATTTCATCATCATTTATATCTCCTGGGATAACTAACATATTATCTAAATATTCTATAACTGTTTCAATAGTTAATTCAGCTGCATCAGTAGCAACCCTTACACTTAACTGACCACCTACATGAATATGACCACCTAATAAACAAGGATTATCAGTATCTACACTTGATTGATGATACCACATTCCATGATATCCCATAAATTCGGATAAAAATCTGCCAGCATCGCCATTTTGATCTACATAACAATTAACATCAATATCTGAATTATCTAAAGCTTCTTCGATTAATGTAATAGGTAATGCTGTTCCTCTATTTCCATTATCAGCATAAGAGTCATCTGGAGGACTTGGTGTTGGATATAAAGGAGGAGTATAATCAGCATACCAATTAACCCAGTTATAAACATTACTTTCAAGCTCCCAACTATTATTATTAAAACCTCTACTAAAAGTTATAATTCCAGATGGTTTTACTTCATTAATAATTCTCCAAAAATCTTCAGAAGTATCTTGATAATCTACCTCAAAATCACCATAACCTTGACCGCAATTATTACAATCAGGTGGATCAAACTCAGGAAAAAAAGAAACAACATCAAATCCTAAATCTCGCCAATTTTCTCCTTGCCAACCCTGTGGATTCAATTCAGGATTTTGACTAAAATGTCTAATCATTTCATTGGTAGGTGGCCAATAACCTGTTACCATTAATACAGGTCTCTCTCTTGTATTTTTAATTTTATAATTAATATTCTCTATTGGATATATAATATTTTCAATTGATTCAATTTTTTCAATCATTACAGAACCATTAAAACTAGTATTATATGGTTCAAAATAAATCATAATAATTTCTGTACTATTGAGTATTGATGGAAATATTATTGAACCATTTATATTTGTATATGGGCCATAAATAGTATTTTTTATTTGATCAAAAAAAGCAAAATAAGCTCCTTCTGGAAGAGATGCTTGAGTAATTTTTATTTGATAATTTCCTTCATAAT
>CEUQ01045618.1_pt1 | contig 17939 bp, 22 predicted proteins | sample 361491 | NCBI WGS metagenome assembly CEUQ01 (sample SAMEA2622796, study PRJEB7988) | marine metagenome | biome: marine biome (ENVO:00000447); feature: marine epipelagic mixed layer (ENVO:xxxxxxxxx); material: "saline water (ENVO:00002010), including plankton (ENVO:xxxxxxxx)" | depth 120 m | reverse complement strand
GGGTTCTGAACCACACATGATGACAGCTAGGGTGTTTCGGGAGGAGTATTTGGATGTCCTTAGCAAGCCAAAACACCAGGGCACACCAGGCCATAAGCGGTATTCTGAGATACACATAGAGATAAAGAGCAGCCAAAAGAAAAGGCTTGAGGACCAATACGGAAACAGGGAGATGGCGATACACTTCCTGCACGTTAAAAAAGCAGTGTATGGGGGAAAGAAGGTTCCCTTGAGGGTTCTCCAGGAATACCCAGACCTGCTTAGGGCATATAAACGCAAGCACAACATGAAGCCTAACACTCCAATTCTTACCCCAGAGATGCTGACAAAGCGGAAAGGTAAGTTTGTTCCAGGCGATGGAAAAGAGGCTCGATCAAGACTGTACTCGATGTACGAGGAGAGGCTTCCTTTGGTTGTCTGGAATCCAACAAAGCAATTGGTTGTGGAGACTGGGGCTAATAAGGCCACAACGCTGGGCGCATGGGAAGCAAACCCAATCCTTAAAAACCAGTTGAAAGATCCAATGAAATGGAGTCAGGCTGAAGCTAATGCTGCATTTATGAATATGTGGGGGAGAGACCTGTCAATAGTGGCTTTAGAAGTAAGCCACGGCATGAAAAACATACGGTTCTGGAACCCCCTTAAAGACAACGGCCCAAGCAGGGCACCGGGCGGTTGGCAGTATGGGATGTTTGAAAACCAGGCTGCACTCAACAAATTCTGGTGGCCGCAGCAATATAAGTCATGGGGCCGACTCACACACTTCTTGAACAGGGAGCTGCAAAAGCATTGGGGAAGGGAAACGCTTGGCCCAAGGTGGAGCGAGGTGATGAAGAACATGGTCGATGACCTGGGTGGGCCAGGGGCAAAGCCTGCTCCTGGTGAGCTTGGCGCATCGACCAGTGCCTTGAAAATGAGTGAGATGAGGAAGCGAGGTTACCCGCTTGAGGCACTAAAGAAAGTTGGCCTGGAGCAGAACCTAGTTAAGCGTGCAGTGACCGGTTTGGCAGGGGCAAACTTTGCCTACCAGTCCTTCAAACTCTATAAGCACATGGCTGACGATGCGAGCATTGTTTTCAAAGGAGAAGGCCAGCCACCTTTAGTGAAGGGGTTTGTTAGTGAGTTTGTTGATGAAGTTGTTGTTGGGGTGAACCAGCGCGGCCCGTGGATTAAAATGAGTGAAGAGACAATGTTCAAGGGGTCAAACACGCCGCGCTACGGACCCTTGGCTGGTCGCTGGGTGCACGAAAGCGTGTACTGGCATCTGAAGTATGCGGAAGAACTTGCTTACGTTGCCCAGCACAATCGGTGGTCCCAGCACGTGTCCACTTGGAAGGCGCTTCATACAGTATGGAATATGCCCACATTAATGCGGAATATGTATACGAATGTGCTGCTGTACGCGCCCATGAACGACATGATGATGATGGGCAAAAACATGAACTATTACAGACGTGCATTTAGGGAGATGAAGGAGGGCGGTGACCTTTATAAGCTAGCCTACGAGTACGGCGCGTTTGACGGCACGTTTGCGCGGACAGAGCTTTCAACGCAGGCAACGACTGCGGTTCTCAAGGGTTTTGTAGGGAGAAAGAAAATTACCGGAGTTGAGCTTCAAGAGCTTGCCCGTAAACTGGCAAAGCAAGACTTTGATGGCCTTAGCGATAAGGCAAAGTTTTTTCTACAAGAAACCCCTGGGTCCCTCTACAGCGCAATGGATGACTACTTCCGGTTCTCCCACTGGCTGAAACTCACGGGACTCGATGATACAGTTCGTTTTTTTAGAAAAAAGGGCATGGATGAAGGTGCGGCTATTCGCAAGGCGATAGAAGGAGCAGATAAAAGCCTTTTACAGGAAATGGCAAATAAGGTCAGAAAAGATTGGATTGACTACGAAAACGCACCTTACTTTGTAAACATTCTTAGAACGCCAACAGAGATGGGCCTCGGTATCAAAAACATGCTTTTTGCACTGGCAGGTAAGCCATTTTTCTCGTTCTCTGCGCTAAACATGCATAAGTCCGGTCCAATCCGGCGATGGATGACGCAGAACCCCATCAAGTATCAGATTTACAAAAACGTTTGGGATACGCTTAGTGCATATGAGTATGCAGATGCGTTGGGTTCTGATCCAGACACTGCCAAGAGATGGATGAAAGCCCAGCGAAATCGAATGCCATTCTGGCGCAGGTTGCGCTATATACCAATGACTTCTACTGGGATTATTGGTAGGGCGATTGAGCACCTCTCGGGCGTGCCAAACGTAAAAGGTGAACGAGTTGTCCGCGATAACGTAATAGAAGTACCCAGTGATCAATGGGGTGATTTGCCCAAGGATTCGTTTGTATCGCAACTGAATATCGATGGGATACCTACGGGGATTAAAAAGCCAGTGAAAACGCTTGATGAGGCTATTGATGTAGCGTCAACGTTGATTAAGAGAAGTTCCCATACAGCACAAAACAGAGCGGCAGTAGCTGCAATTATTCAAAGGGATTTAGACATTCCCATATCTTGGGACAGCGACATTAACATGTGGGTTGCTAGGCAAAAAGTGACCAATGAAACAATCATACCTATGGTGACTAGATGGTTTAATGCCGGGTATTATACGCCGTTTGACTGGCTTGTGCCACAGCTTGAGGCGTACAATAAACAGAATCCAATTGGCTCATTTATAGCTCAACTAGTTGCCAATCAAAACCCACTCACCAGTCTAGCTATCGCATGGTCAACTGAAAAAGATCCGCATTTCAAAAGTGACTTGTACCGCGATGATCCAAATGCTTCTTCGTGGCAGAATTATGGAACACGGATGATGACATTTTGGAAGTACGGATGGGCCAATATGGTGCCGCCATGGTTAGGGGGAAGCTCATACGACAAGCTAAAGTCAATTGGCAACCAGGACGTTAGAGGCAGGGTTCGCGGCGCAATGGAGACATGGTTTGATGCGCTCTTGGGAATCAAATACGAGAGTAATATCGAGTTGCCTGACGATATATCACGGCAGTTGACCCTGTTTGACAAGGACATGGGAAAGGCCGAGATGACTGCCATGGACTTTACAAGAAAACAATTCGATGACACAAAAGTTTCTCCGCAGGCTGAAGGCGTTGTGTTGCCGCAGAAGCTAGATCTAAACCGCCTAATTGACTACGCAAACGGCGATGACGTTCACAGGCCGAAAGAAGGCGAGCCTATTACGCCACGCCTAGCGAAGGACATGATTGATTTCTACATGAAAACAAAGGCAAGGTTGGGGCTGAAAGCACTAGAGCGGTTGATTGCTGCCGTTGGTACGGTGCCACCGCTTCCAAGGGAGTGGCAAGCGGAAGAGGGTCCGGTGTTGGAACGGGGTAAAACAGATAAGGAAATCAAGCCTCCAACTGTGGAGGTTCCGCTCGAAACCTGGGGGTGGACGGGAGACACCAGGAAAAATAGGGAGTTACTAAGTATTGCTGCGCTCCAGATGATGATTACAGGGTTGCCGATGGGATTTTACAACAACATTCTCAATAGGGAGAGTAGCTTCAATCAGGAAGAATTTAATTCATACCTACAGAAAAGGGTGATGGGTGCCAATGATGGCAGAAAATTAACACGCAAAGAGTTGATCAAAATTTCAAACATGTACAAAGAAAAGACCAAAGGATATAAACTTGTATATGAAATGTTGTTTGGCGCATTAGACGAGCGGGGTACTGTTGAGCAAGATCCAAAGGGTATTATCTCAAATCTGAGAACTCTGAAGACTCGCTTGAAGGATTACATTGACGAGCAAAAGAAAGCACGGCAGCACGGGGAGCCAATTCCAGGCAAAGAAAAGCCGGGTTACTACGAACACAGAGAGGTAAAGTAAAATGGCATCGATTAGTTTTGGAGCAGGGGGCGCAGCTCGGAGCATAACTCAAGAAGGCGGCTACCGCCAAAAGGCAGGTTTGCTTCCCCCGCACATGGAAAAATGCACCGTCACCACGGGCAAGGTCTACCGGGTTGTTCCGGCGTATGCATGTGACACGTGGGAGATTTATATCGTGCTTGGTAGTGAAGACCCCATGGTGCGCGTGTTTGGGTTAGACGATGATTACGCTGGCAGTGGTATTCCGTCAGCGGGAACTAAGTTTGAGTTGAACATCAAGGATGATTATGAGTCAGGCGCAGGTGGTGGCTTTGACATGGCCTCGCTCTCCTCCAAGTCAATCATTGTTGATCAGGCATGGAAAGGCTTGATGTTCGAGGTTGAAGAGAAGGCGGCTGACGGTGACCCTGGCACGGCCACAATTAAAGTAAAGGCATACCGGTCTGGGCAGTGTACATTCGAGGGCACGTTTGCCGCCGGAACCCAAGAGGATAACTAGGAGTAAATCATGAGCGTTCGCACAGGAATACGGATTGCAGGTTTCCCGGTTGAAACAACGGAAACGGCAACATCACTTACAGTCACCACCGAGAGCACTCGTGACCTTATTCTAAATACGAACGAGGGCACAAACTCTGGCTCGATCACAATTCATGACGGCACTGCGGGTGACATTGAGCTTGCCCCAAAGGGGGCTGTTGTTGTCGAAGATGGTGACATCGAGCTAAAGCCGACAACAATCAGCACGGCCCACATCAAAACAACCGGTTCGCTGGATGTTCGTTGTACCGATAACATGCGCCTGGGCACTGATGATGCTGATAGTGTTCGCATTGGCCGAACAAACACCGCGCTTGCAAAGGTTTACATTCGCTCGGGCAGTGATGATGATCTGGTTGTGTCAAACAGTAAGGTTGGCATAGGAGTAGATGACCCGTCTGAGGCTCTTGAGATTGATGGTGACATTCAGCTAAGTCCAACCGCAAGCAGCACGGCACACGTAAAGGTTCCATCTGGCTCGCTGGATATTCGTTGTGCAAATAGCCTAAAAATCGGCACGGATGGCGCAGACAGCGTGCGTATTGGTCGTACCAATACTACAGCAGCAAAGGTTTATTTACGCTCAGGAAACGATGACGACTTGGTTGTGTCCAATGGTAAAATTGGAATTGGTACCGACTCGCCAGCCCATGAGCTTGATGTTGACGGCGACGTTCATGTCAGTGGTGAAGTCAAAACCGCTAACATTGGTTACACCGATGGCGATAATGCTATTACCATTGCCGATGGTGGTGCTTGTACATTCGCAGCAGGCATCACATCAAACGCTGCATCCAACACATTTGGCACTACTACATTAGGAACAACTACAGCCGGTGCGCTTACGGCGGATTCTCTTACTGTAGATAATATCTCTATCAATGGCACTGAGATTGACTTGTCATCTGGTGATTTGACTATCGATGTTGCCGGTGACATCAAGCTCGATGCGGGCGGTGCGGACGTTGAGTTCCTAAATGCAGGAACTGAGTTTGGCCTTATCGGCGCAGACGGTTCAAACAATATGCTCATTGAATCCACTATCCAAGATAAGGACATCCTGTTCAAAGGTGATGATGGTGGCTCTGAGATTACTGCGCTGACATTAGATATGTCAGAAGAGGGTGCTGCAACTTTCAACTCAAGCGTTACAGCAAACGGACCCATTGCGGCAGATGGAAGCCTTACGGTTAGTGGAACAACACCGCGAGTTACCATTGGTGATGGTGGTGAAGAAGATACAAACCTTCTTTTCGATGGTCATGCTGCTGATTTCCGGATTGGAATTGACGACGGCACTGACAAGTTAGAGATTGGTGCCGGTACAGCCCATGGTACAACTGCCGCAATTATTGTAGATAGCAGTGGCGAAGTTGTAAAAATCGGCCAGGACTCACCCAGCAACGATGAAGTGTTGTCATGGGATGGCTCTAACAACAAGGTTATATGGAGTGCAAGAAGCGGTGGCGGCGGTGGCGCTGTAGCCAGCGTAAGCAACGGCTCTAATAACCGAATCGCGACATTCACAAGCTCGGACGACTTGAACGGCGAAGCAAATCTAGAATTTGACGGAACTGACCTTAGTATTGGAGGCGCAGGAAAACTTGAGTTTCGGGATACAGGCATCCACATTTCATCGGATGAAGATGGACACCTCCAGATTACTGCCGATGCTCATGTCACAACGAGCGGTTTTCCAAGCAACGAGAACGCAATAGGCACATCAGCGACATCAATACCAAGTGTGTTTGGTGCGGATGGAGATTGTACCGGCGACATTATCAAGCTGCTCAACGACACAACCACCAAGGGCCACATCTATTATCTATCTGACCATCCCAGCTGGGAAGAAGCTCAGGCTAACGATACAAATGACGGCGGTCCAGGCGAGATGCTTGCAATGGCAGTGGGCACTAACAGCAACAACGACGGCATGCTAGTCAAAGGGTTTATGCGAATTGACAGCGGTAACTACAACGGCACTGCAGACATTGGCAAGATTGGCTATCTATCGGATGATACTGCTGGACAGATTGACTTTACAGCGCCCGCTGGAAGCGGCGAGGTTGTGAGAGTTGTGGGTCACTGCCTACAGAAAGACGGCTCTAACCACATATTGTTTTACTTCAATCCATCGAATGACTATGTGGAGATTGCGTAATGTCAGCGGTAGCCATAAAGCGCAACGGTGTTGAGTGCTACAAACTGGCTAAGATTGGTGGCGTCAATAAGCAGTCGGTTGGAAGTTGGTCTGGCGTTGACAGCGCACCACCACCAAAGTTTTTCAGCATGTTTGAAGATGGCAGTGGAACAGAAAGCGCCGATCTTTCGCTAGGAACAACGGCGCACGATGCTGAGTTTGTTGGCGCTTGCGACTGGTACACCACGTCAACGGCAGCAGGCACCTACGCTATCGCTACGGGAACCGGCGAGGCCATAAAAATTGACGATCACAGCGATCTTGACTGGCCCGTAACCGGCGAGTGGTCATTTTCAACCTACACCGCAACACTCTCCTCAACCTATGCTGGTTGCCTAGTCAAGCGAACGGGCAGCGGTAGTGCCTATCGAGGCTTTGCGCTGTATTTTCTAAACGGCGTAATCGATTGTTATATTGTTGATGCGTATTCAAGCGAAGCACTACACGTCAAGGGCACTGGCACAAGCACAAATATCAAAGACGGCAACTGGCACCACGTTGTGGTTAGTTGGGATGGGACAGGCAGCCAAGACTCAAGTGCATTGACTATGTGGATCGATGGCGTCAAGCATACAGTAGGCAACGGCAAACTAGCTGTGCATAGTGGCATTGATACACTGGATAGCGATAGCGTGATAACAAACTCAGTTGATATATACCTGTCAAACTCTTCCGACACTCAAGTTTACCCATCAGGCGGTGTTGATCACACGGCCATTTGGAACGGAACAGGGCTGACCGCAACCCAAGTGGCAGTGCTTTATAACTCGGGCACGCCAATTGATGTTAGAAGGGGGCTGTAGTGGCACAGATAAAGGAACCGCAATACCTGGCGGCGGCAATCTGGGAACACGTCGTACAGAACCCCGAGGACTTGCCCGTGCTGGCTCAGGCTGAATCGGACATCCTGGAAGGAACAATGACATTAGCTCAAGCACAAGCGCATGAGTTTTCAAATATATTAGTGGAGGAGTAGATGTTTTCAATTGCCCATAGAGTTCGTCGGGCCAAGGCCAAGACAGAGCCAGTCAAAAAGAAGGCTGCACCTAAGAAGAAAAAGAAAGCGACCGCCAAGAAGAAGGCAACCAAGAAGAAATGAATCGCGACGACGCAAAGAAGCTTCAGCAAGCCCTCAATGCGGCTGGCCACGATGCAGGTCTTTTGGATGGTATTGTTGGGCCTCAGACTTGTAAGGCATCGGCCACCTACCTGCTTGATGAACACAAAGATAGTAAGGTAGCTGACGTTGCTTGGTCACATTTGAAGTACGCCGATGACGACGAGATGATTGACGGTATCGATGTCTCTAATTACCAGGGCAATGTAAACTGGTATAAGGTAAAAGAGTCGGGGCTTGCTGCGTTTTGTTGGGTAAAAATCTCAGAAGGCACATCGCATAAGCAGAGTAAAGCTGCCAGGAACCTTGGTTCTGCTCGAGGGAATGATATACCCGTGGGTGGTTACCATTTTGGCCGCGCCGACACCTACGAGAAGTTGAAGAAAGTTGATGCCATTAACGAGGCAAGGAACTTCATTGCTCACTACGGCACCATCAAAGAAACAGATCTACGCCCGGTACTGGATGTCGAATCGGGGTTTTTGAAAAACAAGGACAACTGGAACTGCGAGTGGATTCTCGAGTGGTCTCGTGTTGTTGAGGCTGAGTTTGGCTCTCCACCAATCCTATACTGCGCGAGATGGGCCAGTCAGTCACGCTTGCTTGGTTGCACCGACAAAGGCCTCCTGGAGGAGGTGGGGAAGATGGACCTATGGTGGGCTGAATACCGAAACGAAGGGTTGCCGAGGAAGAACTTAGCGCCTTGGAAAGAATGGAAGGTGCACCAATGGACAGGCTCTGGTGTTGTTCCTGGAATCCGAGGCAAGTGCGATAGAAATCGCATGAAGAAGTCTATGTTGAAGGAGTTGACGCTGTCATGAAGCAACAGCTTTTGAAGTGGTGGCCAGTTCTTGTTGGCGTGTGCGCTGCACTTGCGTGGGTAATTAGCTCAAGCATGGACATTGGTGCATTGCGGGCAGATACTGAGCACCACCAGGCAAACTTTAAAAGCGAGGACGCTCGAATCCACCAGAGGATCAACTTGACAAATAAAGAGGTCACGCGCCTGAAAAAAAAGGTTGAAACAACGGCAGAGACGGCTATCCGGCTAGAAACAAACCAGAGTGTCATTATAAAAAACCAGGAGCGAATCCTGGACAGGCTGGGAGATAGGTAATGCCACAGAGAAGACCGGGACATCACGTTGGGGATTCACCGAGAAAGCTGGGTGGTGCACACCTTGGTTATTTTGCTGGCACGGGGCCAAGGTTTCACTGGCCGAGTGATGCAAAAATACCTGATATGTACCCTACCACAGACCCAACGCCAGAGCTATTTAGTGGGCCACCTGCTTACGACACCAGAAAGAAGAAAAAACCGGCGGCTACCCCTTTACAGACAGGCGTGTATTCAAGTGTAAAACCAAAAGCACAACGGTTGCCGCCGCAACGATGGGGTGCCGATGTCGGAACGATAGACGATGGTAAGTATGTAGGTCCAATGGGTGTTAAAAGCACCCCATCGTCGCCAACTCCCGGTGCACATGCTGTTCCTGTGACAGAAGCAGAAAAACTAAAGGCGAAGCAAAAAGCAGCGCAAGATTTAAGAAAGAGATATGGAATATGGTGGAGCTAAAATGGCAAAGAAAAAAGTAGAATTAGAAGTCAAAGTAGAAAAGAAACCAATGACCAAGAGCTTGACCATGCAGTCTGCCGTGGCACTTGGTATTTTAGTAATCGTAAAGGCAGTGCTGCCGGTGTACACGGGCTATGAAATCAGCGATGAATTGTTTACGAGTCTATGCTCACTGCTCGGCGTTTCTCTTACATACGGCCTTCGTCGCGCCTTGCCTGTTGTGGCAGCTTGCCTTATTCCACTGGGAACAATCCAGTGCGGACCAAGCCTATGCGAAAAAGTAGCAATTGAAATTGTAAATCACCCAGAGCTGACATCACCGCCAGCAGGTAAGGTGCTTATCAAGTGTGACGGAAAGCTCAAGGCTGAGCTGTTGGGCAAAAAGGTGACCAAGTGACACCGAAAGAAGTGATAGCGTTGCTCATAACCGCCGGGGAGGCGCAGGCAAAGGCACATCTGCCAAAGTGGGCACAGGACGAGTGGATTAATCGATTGGGCGATTTGCTGGAAAAAGGTCTCTACCACGCATGGCTTGAGGTTATAGAAAACCTTCAACTCGTGCAGCTCGAGGCTGATGAGATAACTATTGTAGATAAACGAGGTAAAGAAGATGCCTAAAGTTGATGGTAAAAAATACCCATACACTGCCGCAGGAAAAAAGGCGGCTGCGGTTGCACGTAAAAAGAAAAAGAAGGGATCGGCCAGGTCAAAGGCTGCGGCTGCACTCGCAAAGAGCATGAAGGGTTACTAGTGCCAGACTGGAAACACGGTAGTGACCTACTAACGCGGGCGGCAAGGAATCGGGCGGAATTCACTAATTTCTCCAAAACGGCATCACCGTTCCATGCGTTCGCGGGATTCAGATACGAAGACTCCCCAAAGGAGACGGGGTCCGAAGAGCAAGTGCCCAGACAGCATGGGATTGAGTCACAACCCGAAAGACCAAGGGGGGGCAACCCCATGAAAACGCACGGGCAACCATACGACTTTGGTGAGCTGGAGGTGTACATGTACCCAGACAACCGTGGCGTATACTCCCCTCATTTTCTTGTGCCTCGAGGGGTTGAGGTGCTTACCGGTGACAAGGGAGAGCCAATAGGTCTCTACAATATAAAAACGGGCAGGAGTTGGGGTTTGCCGCAAAAGGGAGCCAAATACCCGTTTATAAAGGTTCAGAAGTAATGCCCCTGATGCGAGGTAAATCAAAGGTTGCCATCGAGGCGAACATTCGCCGCCTTATTAGAGAGGGTTTCCCACAGGAAACGGCAGTAGCAATCGCACTTCAAAGAGCAGGGAAAATGCCCAAAAAAAAGAAGACTAAGCCCCGAACACGAAGACAGTTCGTGTAGTAAACTATAAATTCTTGACAGCCTCTGGGATTGCAGTAAGGATGCAGGCATGAACATACGCGACGTACTTCACTGTGCAGGCTACCCTGCTGTTGACAAGATTACTGGAACTAGCCCGGTAAGAAACCTTCCATGTCCCGTTGTGCCTCACAAAAAGCAGGGTGCTAACTGGGGTCCAGCGATGTGCTACCCCCCTGGGGCAAGCGATGCGAATGATGCGGGTGGATTTACTTGCAGAAACTGCGAGCAGACCTGGACAGCGAAGCAGTTAGCGAAAGAGTTGGGCGTGACCGATGAGATTCTTTCAGGAAGAGAGCGGTACGTCCCACCGAGGGTTACCAGGAGACCAAAACCAGAGGTTGCTGTTGAGCCGATAGACATCAACGAGACATGGGTTAAGGCACTGGCTGTTCAGAGCCAACACAAGTTTGCCTATTTTAGGCGGCGATGGGCAGATGATGACATTGCGGAAGAAGCTGTGAACCTATGCGGGTGGACAGCTGGGTTTAAGCAAGATTACTGGCAGTCGTACCCGCAACATAAGTTGCTTATGCCGTTGAGAGATAAAGACGGTGTTGTTGTCAGTGGTGTTCGGCGGTTCTCTGGCTACGGCGAAACGAAGCTCAAGTCAGTACGCATAAAAAACGAGATGGTTGGCTTGGAGTCTGGCACACCGGTTTGGTTTGGTGATCCTCCCCCAGCGGCGGCAAAATACGCGGCTGGCTCCACCCTATACGTTGCCGAAGGCGAAGTAGACACGCTGCTTTTGTGTGCGATGCGCGAGATGAAGCTTATAGAGGGCGGCGTGATAGGCTCCTGCGGCGGTTCTGCGGCATCACCTGGGTGGTGGGAGGCTACGGCCAAACTAATTGATTCTCCACCATCTTCTGTGGTTCTGGTGATGGACGCAGATATTGCAGGGGATAAGTACTGGCAGAAAAGCGCCAACTCCTTTCCAAATGCCAGACGAGTTATTCTCCCAGATGGGTACGACCTCACTGATGTGATGAAAAAGCACGGCAGAAGGGAGGTTTTGTCGCTACTCTCTGCCGCCAGGAGCACTCACTTCAAGTTCTATCGGCTGGACAATAATAAGTTTGCTTACTTGCGCGGTGGCATGTGGTTTACGGGAAGCGGGCGTGAGTCCTTGGTGTCGCGTCTACGGGAGTCTGGCTACGACTACGAAGAGGCAAAGGCTATGGTAAGCAATTTACCAGCGGCGAGGGATGTCGTTTTTGACCCACGCTCCACGGAGCCTGTGACGTTGAGAAATAACAACATCTGGCTAAACCAATTCCGTGGCCTAACGCTAAAGCCACAGCCGGGTGACAGTGAGATATATAAGTGGTTGCTGCACTGGCTCTGCAATGAAGACTCAGAGGGTTACGAGTACGCCATGGATTGGATAGCGAACCCACTACAGCACCTCTACCGGGGAAAGGGTGCACACAGAAACAAGACTGCGCTGGTTTTTTATGGTGAGCAAGGGACAGGAAAAGGCTTGTTCTGGGGTCCAGACGGGGTGATGCGAGCCATATATGGTCGCATGATGACCGAGATACTTCAAGGCCAGATGGAGGATAAGTTTGACGTAAGCTCATTTGGCAGCGTACTGATGCTTATTGCTAACGAGGTGGCGTGTTCCGGTTACCGGGACTCAAAGAGTCTCAACAGGCTGAAGGCATGGATAACTGAGCCATCAATACAGCAGCGCCGCATGCGTACAGCAGCGGAGGAGATCCCCATCTGGTTCAACATGGTTTTAATGTCAAACGACGACATGCCAATCAAGCTCGAGGCCGGTGACAGGCGGTACAGCGTCTTCAGGCAGGACAAGAAGCTACCTCCAGGTGTAATCAAAAAGCTAATAGCCGAACGAAACAAGGGTTGGCCGGGAGCGTCAATGTTTCTTCACTCACTTCTCGAGCGAAAAATAGAGCGCGACATGGCCACACCATTTGAAAACAACAGCAGGCAGGTGCTCCTCGATGCATCTCGTCCGTCACAGGTTACCTTTGCTCAGTACCTTGCAGAGGTGGGCTTGAACTCGGTGATAGGTGACTGGGTAGAGGCAGCAGGGGAAAAGCGGCAGGGACCATTCACGAAAGTCAATGATGATGGCAGTGGGTTTATCTCAAAAGCACACTTGCATGAGGTTTACCAGATGTTCTGCCGCCAGCATGGCGTTCGATACCCTGTAAAGGTTCACTCGCTTATGGTGGCAATATGTAAAGAGATCAGCACAGCTAGAGAGCTTCACGGCACCCTTGGGAGACACCGCGTAAGGGGTATAACCGGACTACCCATGGGAGATGTAAAGCCACAGGCTACCGTGGCGACGATGTTCAATTAGTCGGTGGTGGAGCTGGCCATTCTGGCGGCAAAGATTTTGGATTGGTTGTCGCACGCTTGTGGTGACTTGAGGTGCTCTTGAGGTGGCTTCTCGAAGTGTCTTCCTCTTTCAATTCCTTTGCGTCTTCCGAGACATTGGAGTACCGCCTGCGAACAACTGTCGCAGATATCTTGTGTATTGTCTGGTTCATTCTCATCGTTCCAAAGTTTCAGGGAGTACCACCCGGATGGTGACCTCCCCTGCTGAATATAGGTGACGCGCTTGCAGTTGTCACATTGATACTTAGTTTCTACTGCTTTCATCCGAACCAACGACAGCTCTGACTGCTGCTTGCCTTTCTTTGATAAACCCAAGGGCAGCAGTAACTGCTTCTTCTAGATCCTCTCGGTGCTCCTCCAGGTAGGCCTCCGCTCGCAATCCTGCTTCAATATCCTCACTAACTCGAATTACATACATCTCCCAAAGGCCTGTGTCTTTGAGCAGATCATATGTCTTTGGAAGCTCTTGCTTCATGTCGTTTATAAATTCTTCAAGTCGAGCTTCAACGCTTGATTTCTTACTCACCCCTTTCCCTCCATTCTTTTATCAGTTCCCAGAAATCCTTGTATCCCATGGTGACCAAAGGCTCTTGCCTGTCACCCTTGCAAATGCAGATAGGGATGAATCCTTCCTTGGCATCCTTCTTTGCCTGCTCGTATGCCCTGTTGATTAGACCGCCAAGCTTTTTATAGTGCTTACACTCAATTGCAAACGGCTCCACCACTACGTCAGAGCCTTCAGACTGGCCTCCCCTGTACTGGATTGTCCGTTGAACCTTCTCGCCTAGAGCGACGGTGGCATCTGCCGCCACCTGCCGCTCGAAACGATGACCTTTGTCTCGCTGACCCTTGCCCATTACCTTTCCTTAGAATGGGATATCATCATCAGCGAAAGTGTTGACTGCCTTTGCGGGCGCCTCCACCGGGGACTGTTTGAGTTGCTGGAACCAAACGTCACTGAACTCTCCCTTAGTCTTCTTTCTACAAACAATGATCTTATCCAAAAGGCTTGAGCAAAAAGCACCACGCTTGTCTGCATCACTGAACATTGCCAGACCATCTGGCGGCTCAATACCACAAGCGGCCACATCTTTTTTGAAATGAGACATGTTCTTTGGGTTAAGCAGCATGTTCCGTTTTAGGATATTTCGTCCCTCGTGCGGCCCTTCTTGTATCTCAAGTACCCAGAATAGGAACGGGTTGCCCGTCTTTGACACCATAAATTGAACCGTGTGCACCCTGGTCTCGTAGGTACCATCAGGCACCGGAGCTGGCTCACTCATCGTGTTTTTGGGTGCGGCTTTGTACGCTTCGTCGAGCGCATTCCAGTTTATTTCACTCATTGTTTGCCTCCAGTGCGGCGGTTAATGCTTTGTAGCTAAGTGGTAATTTCTCAGGCAATCGACCAGTGCGGTCGCCCGCAGTCCATCTTTCCGATTTGTTTGTCCTAATCAAACGCTCGTTGTTTTCAACATCTAAAAATAAAATCATTTCACTCATACCAAGCACAATGTTTGCTGCCGATTGAGGCAACGTCGAGCGCCACTGCATGGATTTTCCAATTCGAGTGTCTACCTCTACCTCTTTAGCATGAGTGATAAAAACAAGCCCCATTGGGTTCTTGGCTTTCGTTTGCAACAATGTCAGCAAAGATAGCACCCGCCGAAAATCGTTGTTTATAAGACTAAACCCTTTGCCGTAATTCAATTCGCTCGGGTGGGCGATGTCATGCTCTGTACAGTGGTGGGCGACACACTGGATGTAAAGCAAATCAACCGTATCGATGACCAGCGTCTCAATGTGCTTTGGATCTTTCGACAGTTCGCGACACAAGGTAGTGAATTCCTTCCAGCCACGTATTGATGTCTCGTACACCTCCAGAAAGTTTAGCCCCGGCTCTGTTGCCGCAAATAAGGCGTTGGGAAATTGACTGGCAAACGTTGACTTGCCGATTTTAGGTGCCCCAATAATCGTTATGCATTGAGCACTCGCCGCATTCACGATAGGGCTTTTTTTAGTTGGTATTAAACTCATCAGTTTCTCCTTTGTTTATTAATTTGCTGAATACACGGTCACGTTTCTTGTATAGAGATTGCAGGATTAACTCATCATTTCCTGCGCTGCAGTAGTGGGCAAATTCACACGCCCGGTTGTAGGCATAACAACTGCTCAGAGAGCGAGGCCAGTTGTCAGTTGCCTGGTAGAAAACCAATGCCTTGAGTATATTCGACATGTCGTTTTCTATTGCATCAAGCTGCTGCTTACTATGTACGATTACCTCCTGGGCAAAGCTTTCCGGCTTCGACTGGTACCACTGTTTGAGTCGGCTAAGGTACTCGCTATACGACTCGTCATGCTCCCTCTGCCCAGCATATAGGGTTTCGCCATCTTTCTTATATTTGCGCTTTTCCATCGGCGTAGCCATGCCGCGCTTGATAGTTGCTTTTTTTGTAACGTCATAGATGATCCCAACCACGTCATACCCCAGGCGTCGCAACGCCCACACATAAAGCAAACCCTGCCGTTGTGCCCATAGCTTTGAACAGAAACGGTCAACAGAGTCACTGGTGGTCTTACTCTCACCAACAAACAGTCTGCCGTTTTTATCTTTCAATAATGCATCTGCCATACCGGCAAAATAAATCTCGCCACCCTCATACTCAGCAAGGGGAAGTTCAATCTTCATCTCAACGTCTACGATTTCGTAATCCTGGTAGAACTGCCTGCTCGCCTTGTACCACTCAGACAGCATTGCGGCGACCAAAGCCCGACTATCAATATCGTCGTCAAACACCTTTGTGGCTTCTGCAATTGCTTCTGGCAGAGGCATCTCCTTTCTTATCAACTCTTTGCCCGTGTGAAATGCACCACCCACTGCATAGTAGATGGGTTTTTCTATCATCTCCCAGTCCTCTATGTTTTTCAGGTAGTACATAAACGGGCAGGTTTGAAGTGAGCCAATGCCGCTATTCGATAAAACGATGTTACCCAAAGAGCGCCTCCACTTTTTTGTTAAAGATTTTTGATAACCATAGCGCCAGGTCAACACGTGGCTTTCGCTCACCACGCTCGTATTGAACAAGCGTTGAGTATGACAGGTGAAACCCTGCGTCCTGCGCCATGGCACATAGGTTTTCACGTGTTAGCCCGCGCTTTTCCCTCATTACCGCCAAAGGCGTGTCAGCTTCCAGTGTTCTGCTCATTTCCGATTAGCCTCCGTACTTCATTTATGAATGATGGGTCTTCTATTAGTTTGTAAAATATAAATTGCATGCCGTTTTCAGGTACGCGGCGACCAGACTCCCAGGAATGAATTGTGTTTTTGTGCGCGTTCATCATCGCACCAAATTTTTCCTGAGAGAGCAGTTGAACTTCAAGATGTTCAGCTACTCTTCGTCGCGCCTTTCCGGCAATCAGAGGGTTCCAGTTGTTACTCATGGCGGCTATTCTCCTTACAACGTGTAATGGTGTCAACAATTATTTCTTTCACAGAGTGCAGTTTTCTTGGTGATATTGGCGACCGTTTTTGAACCAACGCATGCCGCAGTACGGACACTTTGTAGTCTTCTCTTCAATTTGCTTAATGCGCTTTGGGTCACCATTTATTCGGGCCTTTAACAACGCAGAGTCGGCTGGACTTTTAAACATCTTTGCCCTCCATTGCCTCTTTTATATTTCTATACACTTGCATCATCATCATGGCGTGCCACCCGTGCTCACGTGTTCCCGGCACTTTGTAAGCCTTTTTGAGCCTGCTGCCCTCATACGTCAACCGGCATTCCCGCTCAAACTTTGGCAGGCCCCATTTTTTACGCAGTTTTCTAGTAAGCTTGTCCATTCTTTTCTCCTTTGTTTATGTGGTCACTCACCACAACAGCGACAATAGTAACATCAGTAGACAGCGTCAATCAAAAAAACACATTGTGTTGAAAATAATTAACCCACCGGGGGGTATCGTTTTCAAAATGAATTGGGGTTGCGTATGTAATAAAAGTTATGCAAATGGTAAAATAAATTACCTGTGCGGCCCTTCTTGTAACATATGTTATTTTTTTCGATTTTTTCAATGATTTCAAGCACTTACAAAAGCCCAATGATTACGGGCACTTACAAAATCCTCAATGATTTCAAGCACTTGCATGAAACCTCAATGATTACGCGTACTTAGATATATGGCACCATATATTCGCCATATATGGCACGTTGCCATATATGGTCATTATTTAAGAATGCGATTTGAGCACCTTTATTTTATCACACGTAGTTTTACCTGTGTGCGATGCAAAGTACCGTTAGATCGCCTTATTTCGCGTCAATTCTTGCCATACGTGCAACCCCTTATAATCACTGGATTAGTGTAATTTTATCCTTAAGGATCAAAAGCGATCACATTGGATCGCTTAACAAAAAATACCCCATGCACACATAGCACATGGGGTAGATAACTATTTATTTATTCAATGCGCGACTATTGCAACGTCCTTACGCTTATCGTTTTCTTTTGAACCATTGCACAATCCACATTTTTCACATGTGGTCCGTGTTCCCGCTTCTTTACTCGCAGGGCACAAAATCTCGCCGGTTTCGATTTCGCTCACGTCTGAAATGATGCGGAATGTTCTATAACCTTTTGATTTTGCCTGTTCGCGTTCGGTAGAACTGTGAACGCTTGCCATAACGTATGCTGATAAATTCGCTCCCGTTTTCCATTGGTGAGTATATCCCGTTGGGCGTTCACCATTGTCGAGCATTTCCCATACGGAAATAGGTACAGCACTTGGATCACCATAACTACCGCGTCTAACTTTCCTACCGTCAATCAATTGTTTGACCGCGTGTGGGTCTGTTACTGGTAAATCTTTGTTCGCTTTCCATGTGGATCGTGGCGCCTGAAACGTTTTCACG
>CEUQ01033232.1_pt1 | contig 18227 bp, 15 predicted proteins | sample 361491 | NCBI WGS metagenome assembly CEUQ01 (sample SAMEA2622796, study PRJEB7988) | marine metagenome | biome: marine biome (ENVO:00000447); feature: marine epipelagic mixed layer (ENVO:xxxxxxxxx); material: "saline water (ENVO:00002010), including plankton (ENVO:xxxxxxxx)" | depth 120 m | reverse complement strand
GCAGTGACTGTTGCAGTGAAGTCCATTGTGCTGTTGTCATATTCAAAGCTTGCTTGACTTTCAAAGTCAGGCGCAGTGATGAATGATAATACACCAGCAGCAGTTATCTGTAATACATCAGAATCAATAGTGAAAGTAACTGTATCGAGATCAGTTGCTGTGACTGTTCCTACTGCAGTTTGGTTCTCATCGATTATGAATGTTGCTCCAGATGTAAATACAGGCGCTACTGTATCAGTAACATTTACTGTTCTCGTTGCTGAACCAGCATTGCCTGAAGCATCGGTTGATGTGTAAGTTATTGTATAAACGCCAACTGTATTAGTATCAACTGAACCAGTTGTAACAACACTAACAGTTCCTGAGGCGTCTGTGGCTGTAGCGCCAGCGTCAGTGTAGGTGCCACCTAATTCAACCGTAACAGGGTTAGTACCCGTTACAGTAACTACTGGAGCAGTTGTATCAACTACGTTTACAGTTCTAGTAGCGGTTGCAGTATTGCCATCTTTATCAGTAGCAGAATATGTAATTGTGTATGACCCGACTGTGCTTGTGTCAACAGATCCTGAAGATGTTACTGCAGTAACTCCGTGAAAATCATCAAATGCAGTCGCTCCGTCATCAACATATGCAGATCCAAGTTCTACAGTAGCAGGGTTATCTCCATTAATAGTAATAACTGGAGGAACATTGTCATCATAACCATCATCGGTAAGAGCAGATACAGCACCTAAACCAGCTATAGCCAATAATGCTTTTTGTATAGCAGATAATTCAGCAGTAACTTCAGCAAGTCTGGTTCTTAGATTGCCATTAGATGGAGAACTTCCTGCATCAGCTTCAACACCTTCTTGAAGACTAGCTTGCTCAGAAAGCAAAACTAAACGTCTAGCGTTGAGTTGCTCAATACTCATTTTATTAACTCGTGCTTCAATCTCACTTAGTTTTTGTTCAGTAATGCCATAATCATCATTTGCATCCGCATATGGAGTTACCAAAAAGAACGCAAAAAATATAGCAAGTATATTTTTCTTTTTAAATCTTGATATGTTCATATATTAATTCCTCTACTATTTCCCCTAAATATTAACGGAAAGTGAATTGTATAATAATTTAAAATCATAAGCTACATATTTAGTAATATCAATGATATGTTTACTTAATGGACCTATTTTTACACATATTCGTTGAAAATTGAAAATTTTATTTATTTTTCTTACTGCTTCTATGTTTAAATGAAGTTCATATGTATTTTAAAGTATATTAATTTATTGGTTTAAACCTTACTAATAAATCATGCAAAGTATGCTTTCTAATTAGTTTAGCTCCTGGATCTTTGGTCAGAGGTCTCCATGTATAGCTAATTAAGTCACCATAAATTGGTATGTTAAAAAATATGCCCTTATCGAAACTACCCTCTCCAAAATCTCTTTTTGAGACATCCGTTCTTGTTATAAAAGCCCCAAACTTCACTCCATTATCAAAAGTTCTTGAAAGTTCTAGTGTTGATCCTATGTCTCCTGCTAAATACTCACCAGCAGAAATTTTCATATCAAATGGTATTAAGCCATAATTTCTATAATAAAAATTTGAAGTAGCAGTGATATTTTCATATTCTAAGTGACCGAAACCCCAATCATAATCCCTTTTCCTCACATTAAATAGCTCCAGACCAAATGCATAGTTTGAATTTTGTTTGTAATACAAATATTCCATTCCATAACCTGAGAACATATCTTCCAATATGCCTCCTGTAAACATTAAGTGATGGTTTTTCTTTGGAGTAAGATGATAATCTAATTGAGCTCTCCCAATTAATATGCCCTTATCCATATTTCTTAGATACTGTTTTACATCCGATCTCACTTGGGCAGGAAATGTATCTTGTGGTCTGAATCTTAAATCGCCAAAATTATTTGCAAGCGAATATTTAAGATTTGTGCTTAAAAATAAGTTTTCTCTAATAATAAATTCTGCATCATTTTCAACTAAAAGCGCGCCTTTAAAAAATTCCTCTCTTGATGCAAGAAAAGGTCTAAATTTTATACCCGTTGTTGAATCAAACCTTCTAGATTTATCTCTTTCATAAATTAACTTAGCATTTCTTTCAAAAGCTTCGTCAATTTCAGAATATGCATTAAGATCTGCTATTTTTAAATCCTTTTTAATATTCTTATTTATTCCAGCATCTGATGAAGCCTCTTCAATTATTTCTTCTATAACTCTTATATCTCTATGTACAAATTGTGTTAGATCTAGACCAATAGACCTAGCGCCTTCAGTTATTTTGTTAACTCCAATACCATTTCCTTCAAGATTATTTATAAGTTTTGTATATTTGTCATCATCCTCTTCGGACTCTGCCTCCTTATATTCGAACTTTTTAATAGTTTTTTTTGGATTATTTTTATAGACGAATTTCAAAGAAAAATAATTTCCTCTTTCATATGAGGCTCCAATTGTAAAATTACTATTTATTGAATAATCAAAACCGTAAGAAAAATCACTTTTTCTATCTTCATAAACAAGTTCGGGATGAGGATCAGTGGTATCAATAGTATCCTTCTCAAATTTTAGAAGTAATTTATTATTCCATGCGTATGTAATCCCATAGAATGGGGATACAGTTTTTGAAGTAAAGTACTTATTCAAATCAAAATTACCCCCACTCCCCGTATCTAGACTTCTTGTATTGAATCTGTCTGAAATATAGCCAAGTGGATTATTAATTTTATTATCAGATCCATCAAGCTGACCCCAACCTAATCCAAAATGAAAATCAATGTTATTGATGCCATAACTTGCCACAACATATTCAGAACTATATAGACCAGTTCCCGCAAAATCATATAATCCAACTGCGATTGCAGGCAAAATTCCTTCCTCTTTGAGTCTTATCTTGACATTGAAGCCCTTATCTTTCAGATCTTGTTTACAAAAATCATATTCTTCAAATGGGCAATATCTTCTATTTTGAACATTAGTATAGTAAAAAGAGGCTTCTAGCCAATCATATGGACTTGCTGAAAGAGTTGCTTTTTGATCAGGCGTACCATCGTATAAAGTAAGGCCATGAACGCCCTCGTCATAAAATCGTGCAGATGGAGTATTGATAACTCCCACGACACCATGATTATTGTAAATATTGAGATCAAAATTATCAGCAATGACTGATGATGGGCATAAAATAAATGCTAAAAAAATATATCTTTTAAAGTTTTTAGTAGAGTTTTTTATCATTCATGATCTCTATCTAATTATCATTAATTGCAGATAAAGATGCTAAAGCAACACCAAGATTACCCAAAATAGATACGTAAGCCTGAGTTGCAAGTCTTCTAGTTGCTGAATTATCTATTTTTCTTGGAACGAAAATAACTGAACCAGGATACATATTTAAATCTCTTGGTTGGTTAGCAAACAAATTTCTATTTTTAGAATACCTTTGGGTTTCACCATTTGGATGCAGAATATAAATTGATTCGTTATCGGCATATCTCTTATAACCGCCTGACTTTTCAACAAAATAATCAACTCCTTTGTTTGCTTCAAAACTGACAGCACCTTCCGAAGAAACTTCGCCATAAACAAATACACTACTTGTCCTTTCAGGAACTAAAAGAGTATCACCAGCATTGATATTTATTTGACTTTCGTTAGTATCGCCTAACAAATCAACAACAACCCTTCCACTTGGCTTTGAATTCTTAATTTCTTCAGTTAGCCTTAAAATAGGAGTTAAATCAAAATTTTGACCAACATTCATCTGACTTAGTGCAATGATATTATCTAAAAACTCTGCGTAAAGAAGATCCTGAGCTTTTTCATTAATTGCCATTGCATTCTTATTTTGATAAACAGCTCCGAAGGGATATGCATTATCAGTGAATCCACCTGCTTTATCGACTAAATCTTGGATTGTCTCACCAGCAGCCATAGTATATTGACCTGGCTTATACACTGCTCCACTAATTGTTGCGGTTCTGTAGGAAAATTCTCTTATGTATACTAAATCTCCTTCGATTGGTTCAATAGAATCAAATTGAGAAGTATTAAATATTTTAATAGATTTTAATGTTCCATCTAATAACCTCTCTAGAGATACATTCTGAAGGTCAGCGGTGTGTTTTATTCCATTAGAAAATTTAATTACGCTATCAAGAAATTCTTCTTCATTAAGTTCATATTTAGCAGGTCTTTTTACAGCGCCATCAATTGAAACAACAGTCTTTCTAGCTTCAACAAAAACAACATCTCCAGATCTTAAACGTTTTTTTAAATTGTATTTACCCTCGATTAAAAGATTATAAACATCCAATGTCTCAATAATTTCACCATTTCTTAATAAATTGATTTCTCTATAAGAGCCGAAATCGTTTATTCCACCAGCAACTGTTATAGCATGTAATATGTTTGAATTACCTGTTAATGTGTAAACACCTGGATTTTTAGCATTTCCAGAAATCAAGATATTCACATCTCTTATCTGGTCAAGAGATACAAATGCATCAGTTCCAATATAAATATTTGCAACCTTAGATTTTATTAGAGATACAGCTTCTTTAAGAGTTAAACCAGCCACAGTCAATTTACCGACATCAGGCATGCTTATGGATCCATCACCTCCTATTGGAAAAACATCATTCACATCTTCCTGTCCAATTAATTGAATGTTAAGAACATCACCGGTATCTAGGGTGTAAGAGGAATCAGGATTTGGTTCATTTATAGGCATAAAAGAAGTCTGAAAGGTATCAAAAAAATCTGAACCAAAAAGCTTAAGTTCCTCATTTATTGAAAGACTTTCATCTGACTTCAATCTTCTCTCAAGTTCCTCGAGATCTGCTTCAAGTCTTGACTTTAGGTCAAGCAACTCCTCAGTTTGCTCAAGTTTACTTGAGTAGAGAGATGATCTGTAGTTTTCTTCTGAACCTTCACTTTTTTCTTTTGATCTTTCCAATAAATCTTCTCTAATGTCTTCAGGAAGACTTTCAAGATATGATTCATCTAAACCTTGTGCATTGAGAAATATGAATGGAAGTAAAAGTGATAAAAATTTTAAATTTTTCATAATGTTTCTGGAATTTTTTGAATTATAGCTAATTTTGTCATATTTATATAGCAGGCTTAAGCTTATAGATTTTATGCCAATCCTGGCACACTTACAGAGTTAATGCTTAATGCCTTAGAAATTAGTTCATTCATAACTTCATTAACTTCAGAATCTGTAATTGTTGCTTGTTTCGATTGCAATATAAATCTGTAACCTATTTTTATTTCTTTAGTATTTGTATTATTAAAGTAATCGAATATGAAAATTTCTTTAATTAATTCATGTCTAAAAGAGTCTATAACTTCATCTAAAATTTTTAACTTTGAAAAATCTTTAATGGAAAATGAGATGTCTCTTGTAGAACTTGGATATTCTGATATTGGGAGATACTTGTAATCTTTGATTTTAGTATTATTTTCATCAGAAGCTTGACGATCAACCTTAAGAGACGAATCGATTACCATTTCACCATAAACTATTTGATTTTTTAACTTTGATTTTACTGATTCTCTAGAAATATCAATAAGTTTTAATTTATCTTTGATTGAAGAATCATTAAAAATACTATCGAGATAATTGTTATTTATTTTTTTTGAAAAATCTAAATAATTCTTGTCAACTCTACCACTTGCAACTACTCCAAGAATTCTTTTTTTAGAATTAGGCTTTACATAAATATCTGAGATTTCAAATAATTTTACTGAATCTTGCTGCCTTCTCTCGTTATATAATAGGTTTTTTATCAATGAATCTTTTAAATTAGTCCTTAAGAATTGTCTGTTTGAATCAAGAGGATTATCAACAACTATTGAATCTTTTTCAGCATTTGATTCAAAAGGACTGTTTATGACTTCACTAAAGCCATTTTCAATAAGCAAAGCTTTCAATTTATTTTCCTCAAAGTTGTCATTAATATTGTTATTTAGATTTATTTCAAAACTTTTTGATTTTATGTTGTCATAACCAATAGCTCTAGCAATCTCCTCAGAAATATCGTTAAGATTCGCAATATCATGTCTATAGCTTGGAACTTTAATAATATTTTCTTTTATTGTGAAGCCAAGTCTTTTCAGGATTCGAGAGAAATCTTTTTCGTGTATCTTTGTTCCTAGTATCTTATTGACTGTAACTAAATCGCAAGAGATATTTGTGGGTTTGAATTCAGAATATGACTCTGAAAATATCTCAATCTTTTTAATATTTGTATTTTGTTCTGCAACCTTTATAAATCTTCTTAAAATATATTCATGGCATAACGGATCAGTATTTCTCTCAAATTTATGAGAGGCATCTGACTTCATATCATAAAGTATTGACTTTCCAACAATGGCTTCTGGATTAAAGTAAGCACACTCAACAACAACAGACTTTGTATCTTTAGAGCAAGCAGTATCTTCACCACCTATAATGCCTGCAAGATTTATCACTTCTTTATTTTTATTATAAAAGACTAAATCTCCCTTTCTTATATTAATCGTTTGGCCAAGGAGTGTACAAAACTCTGTATCCTTATCTAATTTATCAAGAACTAAAGTATTACCAAGTTTACGAGAATCGTAACAGTGTGTGGGTTGACCAGTTTCGTATGAAATATAATTTGAAATATCAGTAAAAAAATTGTTCTTTTTTATATCTAAATCTTTAAAATATTTTTCCAGCCCATCATCATAATGATGAGGAACTTCATCTATCTCGATTTTCAAAAAAGATATTTTGTTGCAACTATTTTTAGCATTATTTGTAAAACATATATCGCTTTGATTAATATCCTCTGAGTAAAAACTATCATCAACTTCAATGTCATAAAATAATTTCAAATCTCTTAATAAACCATTTAAGGATAAACAATCGCCCCTGTTTGGGGTTAACTCAAAATCAAAGATATCATTGATTATTTCATGCTCATGACCGAGTTGGAAAAATCTATCGGATAGCTCATTCAATTTGGGCTTAGAATGTATTTTTTCTAATAAATGTTTGTAATGAACTTTCATTTAAATTGTCTCAAGAAATCCAAATTAGATTTGTAAAAATCTCTGATATCTGAAACTCCATATTTCAACATTGCTATCCTCTCAATACCTAATCCAAATGCAAAACCTGAATATAAATTACTATCAATTTTACAGTTTTGAAGCACTATTGGATTTACTATTCCGCATCCGAGTATCTCAAGCCACTTTCCATCCTCTGAAAGAATGTCTACCTCAGCTGATGGTTCGGTAAAAGGAAAATATGATGGTCTAAATCTGATCTTCACATCTTTGCCAAATAGATAAGAAATTATTTGATAGATCACATCCTTCAGGTTTGCAAAACTAACGTTCTGATCTACATATATTCCCTCAATTTGATGGAACATTGGTAGATGAGTAGAGTCATCATCTTTTCTATATACTTTTCCTCCCGAGATGAAAGCTACAGGAGGTTTTTTATTCAACATACCTCTTATCTGTACAGGTGAAGTATGAGTTCTTAAAACATTCGATTTATTATTTACATAAAATGTGTCATGCATTTGTCGAGCAGGATGTGACTCTTTTATATTTAACATATCAAAGTTGAATTCCTCAGTCTCAATTTCTGGTCCATCAAGAATCTCAAAACCAAGGCTTACAAGGTAATTCATTATGCTATCTTTAATTTGATTTATTGGATGTGATGAACCAAGGCTCTTAGTAATTTTTGGAGGCTCAAAGTCTCTTGTATTTGACATGCAAAACAGAGCTAATTAACTGCTAGATCTACAACCTTGTTAAAAGTCGCATTATCGTTAACAGCAAGATCAGCTAATATTTTTCTATTTAAAGAAATATTTTTTTTCGATAATGAGTGTATTAATTTTGAATATGGTATGCCAACTTGCTTGGAGCCAGCACTTATTCTAGCAATCCATAGCGCCCTGAAATTTCTTTTTCGATTTTTTCTGTCTCTAAAAGCATATTGAAGAGATTTTATATTCGATTGTTTAGCAGTTTTATATAATCTACTTCTTGCTCCATAGTGGCCTTTTGTAGCATTAAGAACTTTCTTGTGTTTTGCTTTTGCTGTAACTGATTTAGTAACTCTTGGCATTTTATTTACCTATTAATTAACTTAGAAGCCATTCTTAAGACAGTGCCCTCAATCTTTTTTAGGCCTCTATTTTGTCTTTTTCTTTTTGTAGTTTGTTTTGTAAGAATATGGTTTCTGTTAGCACTTCTGCTTTTCACAGAAGAGCCTGTCTTTTTAAACCTCTTTGCAGCCCCTGAATGTGTTTTTAATTTATATCCCATAATTTAATTTTAATTTTTCTTTTTTAGTGGCGACAAAACCATTAAAAGTTGGCGACCTTCCAGCGAAGGCTCCTGGTCAACCTGAGCTATGTCTTTAAGCTCATCTTTTAAACGATTTAGTAAATCTAACCCCATATCACTGTTTAAAATTTCTCTGCCTCTAAAACGGACGCTTATTTTAGTCTTAACTCCATCAAGAATAAAGCTTTTTATCTTGTTAAATTTGATATTATAGTCTCCTACATCTGTTGATGGTCTAAATTTAATCTCTTTAGCTGTATTTTTTTTGACTTTACCCTTGGATGCTGAGATATTTTTCTTTTTATCAAAAAGGTATTTGCCATAATCTAAAAGCTTACAAACAACAGGATCAGAATCAGATGGAGAAACCTGAACTAAATCTAAAGATGCATTTTTTGCTTCCTCGAGAGCCTCAGCAATTTCTACAAGTCCTTTTTTATTTCCGTCAGCATGAATTAATAGAACCTTTTTAGCTTTTATTTTGTCATTTACAGGAACAATTTTTCTTTTTGAAATTGACATTATAAAAACTTAAGCAAAGTTATTAAATTTAAAGAATTTGAGCATCAAAAGATTAGCAATAATAGAGATTAGATGTTGACTTAAAATCGTACATTAGAATTTGCAAATTTTATACTAATTAATGAATTTCGCAAACATTTTAGGGCTGAAGAAAATATTTTATCCACTCGTTATTGTCAAACTGGAAAATTTCTCTTTTATTTAATCTTGATTTGTGCCCTTCCCAGAATTCAAAGTAATAAGGCTGAAATTTGAATCCACCCCAGTAATCTGGACATACTGATAAATCATCATTATCTAAAGATTTTTTATAATTTCTTTCAACGTCTTCATATGAATCAATTTTTTTAGATTGTTTTGAAGAAATAGCCAAAGCATTTTTGTTAATATCTCTTGGTGAAAAATATTCTTGGTTATAATCACTTGATGTTTTTTCTATGCTAGCTTTCATCCTGATTTGGGTATCAATTGAACTCCAATAAAATAAAGCTGTAATTTGAGCATGTGACTCAAAATCTCTTGATTTTGGAGATTCATAGTTTGAAAAGAAAATAAAATCCTTTTCGTCAACGAATTTAAGATTTACAAATCTAGCATTTACTTCTTTTAAGCTTTTTGAATATGAAGAAATACATATAGCTTCAACATTTTGTTGATTAGCGGAGACAGCTCTTTCATATTTATCTTTAAAAAGAACGTAGGGTATATCTTTGCTTAAATTTTTAAAAGTTATCAATATTTTTAATTATCATTTTAAAAAATCAATTTTATATACTAAATCCAATAAAATAAATAATCTACATAATTTGGCAATCAAAAAATCTTTATATAATTAAATAAACCATGAAATTAATATTGAAGTATAATTTCACGATTCTAAACCTTATAAAATTGGATTATGAATAGATTACTTTTCATGGGAAGAAAGTCTTACGGAGCTGAGGCTTTGGAGTGGTGTATTAATAATGATTGGGATGTTGTTGCGGTAGTAACCGATAATCATCAGGAAACTTCTCCTACTGCTAATATGGCACGTAAATATGGGTTAAGTCTTCTCAATTATGATTCGCTACTTGACCAAATAAATTCTAATATCTTAGATTTTGATCTTGCTGTTTCTTATGTTTATTGGCGAATTCTTAAAAAACCTCTTATTCAATCTCCTAAATTAGGCATTTTAAATTTTCATCCAGCGCCGCTTCCTGAATTAAGAGGTACTGGTGGTTTTAACTTGGCAATTCTTGAAAATCATCATGAATTTGGGGTTACAGTTCATTACATGGATGAAGGTATTGATACAGGTCCGATAGTTGAAGTAGATAGATTCGAAATTGATGCAAAAAATGAAACAGCTCAATCTCTGGAGAGAAAAAGTCATAAAAGGATGGTTGAACTTTTTAAAAAAACACTTAAAAGAGTAAAGAGAGAAGGAATCTTATCTAGTGAAAAAATGAGTGGTGGTAGACATTTATCACGAAATGAAATGGAATCACTAAAAAAAATTCAACCAGGCGATGATATTGATGCCAAAATTAGAGCTTTTTGGTTTCCTCCTTATGACGGTGCATATGTTGAGATTGAAGGAAAAAACTATACATTAGTTAATCGTGCGATTTTAGAGAATATTGAGGGTGATGCTGAAGCAATTTTTAAACACACACAAAAAGGGTCTTAAAGATAAATAATTATGTATGATTGGGTAAAAAGTGACTTGCGTAATTTTGGTCAGTATTATTCTGAAAATAGTGAAGTCAGAGATTTGAGCAACAAAGATATAGATATCGCTTTTATAGGCTCAGGTCTATCATCAACATTCACCTTAATTGAATACATAAATCAATTAGAAGAAATTCCAAACCTTAAAAACACTAAAGATAATGACTTGGTTAGAATTATGATGTTTGAAAAAGATTCTTGGCTATGGGGTGGAATTCCATATGGTAGAAGATCAGGATTTACTTCTCTTATCATAACTCCACTCGATGAGTTCCTTCCTGAAAGCGAGCTAAGTACCTTTATTGATTGGATGGGTGAAAATATTGATTGGTTAATAATTCCATTTAAGAAAAATGCTGGAAATAGATCTAAAAAGTGGCTTGAAGATTGTGAAGAAAAAATTAAATTAAAAAAAAGTGCAAGAATCCATATTCCAAGATATTTCTTTGGGATATATATTTGGGAAAAATTAAAAAATGCATGTTCAGCTTCAAACAAATCAATAAAACTTGATTTTGTAAATGCTGAAGTAAGCTCGATTAAACAAAATCAAAAAGGAAATTTTAATATATGTGTTAATAATGAGTTCACTTTTTCTACAAATCAAATTTTGCTAGGTGTTGGTATTCCCCAAATTAGATCCCTTGGTGAAATAAACACAAAATTAAATGATGTAATTTTTTTAAAAGATCCATATTTGCCTGACTTAGAATCATCAATCACCATAATCAGTGATTATGTAAAAAAGCAAGAATCATCAAAAATTTTAGTAGTTGGGGCTAATGCAAGTGCATTGGAACTTATATATCAAATAACAAATTATATTGATGTGGCTAAAAATAATTTGCATTTCACTGTAATGTCACCACAAGGAAAATTACCTGATCTTTTTATTAAAGATAAACAAACGAAATTTCAAGCTGATTCTCTTAACACGCTTTCTAGTTCAGATGATGCAATAACAGCTGATATGATCCTAGATGCACTCAAGCAAGACTTAGATTTTGCAGATAATAATAACTTTGATATTTCAGATACATTGCCAATCTTTACAAATCATGTTGGTGGTCTTGTACAGAGGCTTTCAAAGGCAGAAAAACAAAAATTTATATCTTTTCATGGTGTAGAAATTGGTAGACTGCAAAGAAGAGCAGGACTTGAATATACACAACCCGTTGATGAGCTTTCGCATTTAAATAGGCTAGATGTTATTAGAGGGAAATTCATAAACTTCTGTAAGGATGCTGATATGACTAAAGTATTATTTAAAAACAGTAATTCAAGTGGAACTCAAATGGATAGATATGATGTCGTAATAAATTGTGCAGGATCGTCAGGTCTTACTGAAGCTGGAATGTCTCCACTATTGAAACAACTCATTGAATCTGGAATTTGCAGTTCAACTTCATCAAATCATGGTCTTAAGGTAGGAGATAATTTTGAGGTTATGCCCGGATTTTATATTAACGGCCCTCTCCTAGCAGGAAATGTTGTCGGTGAAATGGGTATATGGCATGTTGAACATTGTGGTCGAATTATTGGTTTCGCAAAAAAAATTGCTGCTAATATTTTAGATGAAACAAATCCTATATAGCCTCGGAAATCAAATCAATAATTTCATTTTGCTCTTGTGAGGTCATGTCACTACAAGATGGCAAACATATCCCTGAGTTGAATAATGATTCATCAAATCCAAAGCCGTGATAGGGTATTTCTTTGTAAACAGGCTGCATATGCATTGGCTTCCATAAGGGTCGAGATTCTATTTGATGTTTATCAAGAAGTTCTATTATTTCATTTGAGGACTTATTAGTGATATTTTCATCAATACTGAGAGTAGTGAGCCATCGACTAGACTTATAACCATTTGGTTCAGGCATAAATGTTACACCATCCACCGACAATTTATTTGCGTATAAAGAAAAAATTTCTCTTCTCTTTTGAACTCTATCGTCTAGAACTGACATTTGACCTAGACCAATGGCTGCACAGATATTTGATAACCTGTAGTTATAACCGATTGTAGAGTGCTCATAATGGATGGCTTTATCTCTTGCTTGAGTGGATAAAAATCTTGCTTTTTCAGCCCATTCTTTATTTTTTGTAACAATCATGCCACCACCAGATGTTGTAATGATTTTATTCCCATTGAATGACAATATTGAAATATCCCCACCTGTTCCAGCCTTTCTTCCATTTAAATATTCGGCACCTAAACTTTCTGCACTATCTACAATTAATTTAATTTCATATTCTTTTGCTAAATTTTCAAGCCTATCTAAATCTACAGACTGTCCATATAAATCTGTTGGAATTATTGCTTTTGGAAGCCTATTTTGCTTAGATGCTACTGCAAGCTCTTCAGACAAAATATCAACATCAATACACCATGTTTCCTTATTAAGATCAAAAAAACGAGGTTTCGCACCAATATAATTAATTGGAAAAACTCCACCACCAAAAGTCATAGATGAAACCCATACTTCATCATTCTTTTTAATGCCAGCAACAAGCAAAGCTAGATGAAGAGCAGCAGTACCAGAACTTAAACCGACACAGTGCAAGTTCTTACCAAGGTAAGTTGATACTGAATCTTCAAAAGAATCAAGATGAGGGCCAAGAGGAGCAATATAGTTTGAATCAAAAGCTTCTTTCACATACATTTGCTCTTTTCCGCTCATATGTGGTTTGGATAAAAATATCTTCATGCCATTTAAGTATAAATAATCTAGATTAATTTAAGTATCTTTATTTCCTTTAAACTTTTCCTGCCCAACACCTATGTCATCATCAATACCAGACTTTGATAGAACTTTTGAAAACGTTTTAAAAATTATTTTTATATCTAATAAAATATTATGGTTATCAACATACCATACATCAAAATTAAATTTTTCGTCCCATGTTAATGAATTTCTTCCATTTATTTGAGCCCAACCAGTAATGCCAGGCAAAACTTCATGACGTCTGGCCTGATGTTCAGAATAAAGAGGAAGATACTCGATTAAAAGTGGTCTTGGACCAACTATGCTCATATCACCCTTGATTACATTTATGAGCTCTGGTAGTTCATCAAGAGAAGAATTCCTTAGCCATATACCAAATTTTGTTAGTCTCTCCTCGTCAGGCAAGAAATCACCATTATCGTCTAAATCGTTCAACATAGTTCTAAATTTTATAATTTCAAAAATTTTACCGTCTTTTCCAGGTCTACTCTGTTTAAATATAATAGGTGAGCCCATGGTCTTCATTATAAAAACACAAATTATTAGCAATATAGGTGACAAAAGAGTAAGAGCAGTAAATGCTACAAAAATATCAAATATTCTTTTTAACAAAATAAATGCCTCTTAAAATTACGAAAATTTACAAAGCTTAGATTAGTTAAACTAATCGATGTAATATTTGTGAGAATACTATCATATCGAAACTTCTATAGATAGATTTTTACTTAGCTACTATTATTTTTTAGATTTTAAATCCCATCTCTATCATCATATGTTTGTTGACTTTATCAACGTCATATTTTTCCTCAGCGATCTTGCGAGAACTATTGCCCATGGATTCAATTAATTCAGGCTGTTCAATAAAACAAAGCATAGCTTCTACCAAAGCTTGCGATGATTTAACTTTAACAATGTAGCCATTTATACCGTCCTTAACAGTTTCTTTGCAGCCTGGTGCATCAGTAGTAATAATTGGTCGCCCCATTGCCATAGCTTCCAATACTGTTCGAGGTGTTCCTTCTCTGTAGGAAGGCAAGACATATACACTACTTTCAGATATTGCTGGTTTGACATCATCCATTCTCCCATAAAAAAATATATCGCCCGCATCAATACTTTCATCTAATTCTTTTTTACTTATTGCATCTGGATGATTATCAATCCAACCAACAAGACCAAATTTAATATCTGGATGATTTTTTCTGACAGCTTTAGCCGCTTTAAAATATTCTCTCACACCCTTGTCTCCAAGAAGTCTTGCAATCAATAAAAATTGTATTTTTTTAGGAAATGATGCGATATTAAATTTTTTTAAATCAACTCCAGATCCATTTACAACTACTGATTTTTGATCAGAAGTTTTAATAATCCCCAAATTCTGGAATAACGTTTCATCATCAGGATTTTGAAAAAATACTTTTTCAACTCTTCGCATGGATATTCTGTATAAAAATTGAAGTAAGTGATTAAGCCATAATATTTGGCTTTGAAATGTATAGCCAAGACCAGTTATTAAAGCAAATTGTTTATTTACGCCTGCCATCCATGCTGCTAAGTTTCCGTATATGACTGGTTTATGTGTGTAACCTAAGAAATAATTAGGCTTTATTTTTTTCATTAAAATCCACAATTGAAATATGGTCCTTAAGTCTGATATGGGATTCATACCAGTTCTTTTCATATGTATTTTATGGACATTTACTCCATAAGACTCAAGACTTCTCCTAATTAAACTATCAGCATTTAGATCAGGCGCAGCAACATGAACTTCGAGATCTTTTGATAGTAATGCCCTTATTAACGGGCCCCTAAAATTTAGCAATGAATCAGGATGACTTGCAACTAAAATAAATTTTTCAACAGATTGATTTGCCATTTCTTAATTAATTAAAAAGATTTACTTGAAATATTTTTAGTTCTTGAACTCCATGGTTGGTATAAAGAAAAATAATATAGTCCAACTAAAATGATCCAAATGGGTAAACGTCGAAGAATATCACCACCAATTATGTACATTCCGATTGCAGCAATAGCTCCAAATAATGCAAAATTTATGGATAGCTTCATTAAAATTCTCATATTGAACCAAATAAAAGTTAAAACACCTATAAAGCCTGCCTGTAAAAAAATTGTTAATGTTGAATTATGTGCATCCCAAAATCCACCTTTATATGGAACATGTGCACCAGGACCAAATCCAATTAATGGGCTATTTAAGCCATTCAAAAAACCAGTTAAATATATCTTTTGACGAGAGCCATCTGCGCCATCATTTTCAGTAAAAAACTGAACTGCAAGAAAAATAAGTTCATCAGTATATAAAAACAAAAAGACAAGCAAAAAGGCAAAAGTTATAAAGAAAGTCGTCATATTAATAAATACTCTTCCCCTACCTGTGGGTCTATAACCAATAAAATGAATGACGCAAATTAATGCACCTACAACGATACCTAGCATAGCTTTTGTTGAACCACTAGTAAGAGCCATGACTGCAAATAAAACAGTTGCTACAAAAAATAACAGCTTCGACAATATACTTTGACTTTTGATTCCAAGATATAACATAACAAAAGACATTGCAGCAGTAACCATAGAAGCTTGATGAATATTTTTAACAAGAGGAGAAAAATATTCATGGTATCTTAGTGGCATACCAAATATTGAAGGAGTTATAAAACTAATTGCAAAAAGCACTACATAAGCAAAACCCCAATAAATAAATAATCTTTTGAAGAAGGTAACTGAAAAGTCATCATTTTGACTGGCATAGTGTCCAATTACAACAATAGTTAAAATAATAAAAATATATGAAAATAAATCAAATACCATAGATTCTACAGTCCCACTCGGGATGTAAGAAAAGAAATTATTAAAATATAAGCCAAGAATTGAAACCGTTAGAAATATTATCCAAAAGTAATAAAATATTCTTAATCTTGAATCTACTCTGATTAGGAATCCTCCAGAAAAAATTGCAATCATAGTTGCAAATAAAATAAGTATTTCGCCTGGTCCGGCAAATCCAAATCTAAGTGATGTAAAAGGAGTTAAAAAAAGCCCCAACATAAGTATTTTCTCACCAGAGATGCTAAATACACCTTTCATTATAACGCTCGATTTTTATTCAATTCATTCATTTTTGTAAGTATAACTTTAACAACTTCCCTAATGTCAAAACTTTTAACTTCATGATTGTATTTACTCTCAATCGTTCCATTTTTTTGCTTTTCATCAATTACATTTTGAATCCAAGCCACCAAATTTTTTTTTGAATCTATTGCAGCCTCTTCAAAGCAGTGTCCTGCATCAATTCTATTAATAATTTTACAAATTTCACTATTTGGTAAATTTCCTACCACGATTGCTAATATCGGCTTCTTAAACATAAAGTATTCAAATATTTTTCCTGTCAAAGCACCTTGTTCAAAAGTAGTATTCCAAGTTGCTAATAGACAAATATCAGATTCTTGTTGAAGCCTAAGAGCATCTAATCTGCTTAGCTGGCCATGATCTACGACATAACTTTGAAGATTATATTCTGTGGCTTGCGATAAAAATAAATCCCCCTCTCTTCCCGCATATTCGAAACGAATTTTTTGTTTTGCATCTTTAAGTGAAGGTTCTATCTCTGAGATAGCTGCAAAAAAAGGTCTTAAATCCCTCTTACCGCCATATATAGCTCCGGTGTAAACAAATCTCAATATTTTTTTATCTTTATTTTTATTATTATCAAGTTTAATATTTTTTATATCTTGAGGATCAAATCCATTTGGAGCAATTAAATTTTTAGTATTAACAATTTTATTATCTACTTGATTTTGCACTCCTGCAGATATAAATGTCATCAGATCAGAATTTTTAATTATATATTTTTGCAATAAATACTTTAAATTAAATTTAGAGGTCTTTTGAGATAATATTGGATCTCTAAAATCAACTATTAATTTATTACCTATACCCATTTTTTTTAGCTTTATTCCCCCTAGAGGTGATGCAAAGCTTGGATAACTACAAAAAATAAAATCAAAGTTTTCATTCTTTAAATTTTTTAAGGCATGCTTCTTAACACGTATTGACCAATCTATTCCTTTTAATAAAGTGTAAAAGAATTGTAAGAGATTGCGTATTTTTGTTTTTATTGTAATTTTTGATTTCATTTTTGAGACGCCAGCATTTCCAGGCACAGTTCCAATAGTTGCAACTCTCATTCTTTGAAAGACCTTTTTAAAAATTGAAGATTGATCTATAACTTGCCAATTTATATCTTTTAGGGCATCAAAATAAAGAGATTCATCTCTAGATGACCATGGAGGAGGCGTTAATGAAATTACTGAAATTTCAACTCCTTCTTTGTGGAAATATTTTGCAAATTTAGAGATTCTTATTGAGCCAATTGCTTGCTCAGGATAGAAAGCCGTTACAACGAAAAGAACCTTCATGCGTTATCAAATTCTTCAATAATTTTTTGCAATAGTGCTACAGGAGGGTTAAAAGGTTGATCATGCCAAACAGCATTTCTATCAAAATAACCATTTGCACCTAATTGAGCTTCATGTGAAAAACCATAACTTATCTCTAAAATTATTGGTTTATTTGTTCTTGGATCTTTAATCATATCTAAACCGGTACAATCTGATTTTAATGTATCATATGCTAAAAAAGCTGATCTAATCATATCCGTATCCATTAAACTTTTATCATAAAATAAGTTTCCACCTCCAGAAGCTCTAAATTCACCTGGTCTAGTTCCCCGAGCAACAAAACTCAAACGATCTCCTACTATAGCTATTTTTAGATCGTAGTTAACGTTATCAATAAACTCCTGCAAATAAACATAGCCTCTTTCTTTTGGTAGATTTTTTGCACTTTTTCTAGAAAATAAAAATTCTGGTACCCTCTTAAGTCTTTTGAAAA
>CEUQ01043787.1_pt1 | contig 18248 bp, 15 predicted proteins | sample 361491 | NCBI WGS metagenome assembly CEUQ01 (sample SAMEA2622796, study PRJEB7988) | marine metagenome | biome: marine biome (ENVO:00000447); feature: marine epipelagic mixed layer (ENVO:xxxxxxxxx); material: "saline water (ENVO:00002010), including plankton (ENVO:xxxxxxxx)" | depth 120 m | reverse complement strand
TGCATGGTTTTCATTGCTTCGGGGGACATGTTCTCTGCTTGAATCGATAGGCCAGCTCGCAGAGTTGAGTCGACTGCCATACCGGCGACGGCGATGAGAGTGGCACCGGCGACCAACATGCCAAGTAGTTGTTGGCCTGTGTCGCGAACTCGTTGCGACATGCACATTCCGAACACAAGCATGCAAAGTGCTCCGAGGATGGCGACCCAGGAACCCATGAACACTCGGTCTTGGTTTTGGACGTAGAGGTCCGCGATTTCTTGTGCGCTTTCTTTGGTTGACGCCCACCTGCCATGCACGCCGAAGGAGACCAGTACCAAAATGATGCCGGCGATGGCGCCGAGGGGTCCGTAGCGGTGAAGTTTCTGTTCCACGAGTTCTCTTTCGTTTGGCCTATGTGAGAGAAGCTACCTGAGGCTTTATTCGCCTAAAAGCCTTTCGAACTTAGTTAGTTCGACGATGTGTTGGTTCCGCTTGGAATTGAAAGGGTGGCGAAACCTCAACGATGGTGGAGGATTCGAAGCGTTGAGCAGGGCGCCCTTTTCTTTTCGGCTCTTGGGTTTGATCGTGAGCTGATGTCACGAAGCCTGGTGTGGATTGGACCTTTCGGTGAAAGTTCCCGGCAAGGACTTCGGTATCAAATGTGAGCTCATAGACCTGTTGCAGCTCGCTAATAGTGAAAGTAGATGCACACAGTCGCGTAGCGAGGGAGGTTGAGTTCAAGGATCTGCGGAGTGCTTTTAATGCGTCGGTCGCTATTTGAAGGTGATCAAATGCGAATCGGAAATCATCACTTCGCCAATCACTTACGGGAATCAGTTCAAGTTCGGAAGAGGCAGTGTCGATGTTTGAGTGGCGGGTGACTCCCCAGTAAACGAGGGCAATTGACCTATGCCGGGGATCTCGAGTCGGTTCGCCGTAGACACCAAGTTGTTGTAGATCGTCGATTACTGATGGAGCTAATGGAGGAGTGGATGCTCGGATCGCTGAGGCTGATAATTCTTCAGTGAGTGCTGGGGTGGTCCCTGGGAGTTCCCATTGGAAACGAAACGGACCTTCGTTGCGCTCCGCGAGTAACAACACGAGTTGGTTGTCAGCGATTGAGAAGATCGCGCTATGGCACGTAACAACAGGTAGGCCTAGATTCTGTTGTTCTTCGTGGGTTTCAGAGACATTATTGAGCTCCATATCTCAAAAAGATACTATTAAATATCAAATTAATAATATGTATATATAATAATATTTATTAATTAGATAATTAATGAGGCTGTGTGGTGCTTCGGAGTTTGTTGTTAGGAGAGTGGTCACCGGACAGCCAACGTTCAAGTTCGCTGTGGGCATTTGATCGCTGCCAGGCGTTAATGTCAGCAACATTTTCGGGGTCTGTTGTGAATTCGACGGTTAACCCGTCCGGGTCAGTCACGTACAGAGAGACGCAGTAACCATGGTCAGTTGTTCTATGAGCCAATCCTGCCGAATCAAGAGCGCCTCGCAGCCGTTCCTGATCTTCCAATGTGCTCGACAGTGCGACATGGTTGAGTGAGCTACGAGAATCAAGCTTCATCTCGGCTTGATCATCGGGATCTAAGAATTGGAAGAATGCTAAAGCTGAGCCATCTTCAAGTTCGAAAAACGTATGACAATACGTCCGTTCTTTCCCTCGAACGGTCTCTATCTCACACCAAGTAGCGACAAGAGGAAAGCCCAAAAGATCTTCGTAGAAGACACGCGTCGCCTCTTGGTCATCAACCACATAGGCATGGTGATGAAGTCGAAACGCCGGAATCTTTTCTTCTCTCACCCCTACCCCCGGAAGTCACCACATTGCCCATGTTGTAGTGGCTGTTGTGGTCTACACAATCTAGTCTTGACTACCGCTGGCTTGTAACCGAGAGGAATGTCGTGTTTAAACGGACATGGGGTTTAGCAAAATCATCAATGACGGTAATCCGACTCGACCGAGAATTACTTGTACTCCCGGTCTTGAATGCAGTCGCCGCAGTTGTTTTTGGGTTGCTGTTGTGGATTGTTGCTTCAGGGCTCGGGGCCGACTTCTCGGGCAACTCCGATAATGGCGGAGGAGGCGTGATTGCCATAGCAGTCTTGGGACTTCTCGGGATGAATGTCATCAACACATTCTTCAAAGGAGCACTGGTATCGGGAGCTCATGAACGCTTCACCGGTGGTGACCCCACAATTGGTTCATCGATATCTGGAGCCGCGAGTCGCCTTCACCGGTTGCTGCCGTGGGCCCTGATGGCGACAACGGTCGGCATCATCATGTCGATAGTCGAACGGCAAGGCGGTCAGATGGGGCGTATAGCTCGGGGCATGTTCGACATGGCGTGGGGCGTCATCACATTCCTGATCGTTCCCGTCGTCATGTTCGATGATCTTGGACCAATCGCAGGACTCAAAAGATCCGGACAGCTCCTCAGAACATCCTGGGGTGAAAATCTCACGGCCCAAGTCGGCTTCGGATTACTCACAGTCGCCATGGCCATACCGGGAATTATTCTTATTGCGCTTGGATCTTCAACCGGCTTTTTCGCGTTGATAGCTATCGGGGTGCTGGCGGTGATGTTCGCAATGGTCGTGGCAGCCGCATTGAACGGCATCTTCCAAACCGCCCTGTACTTGTATGTGACGACAGGCCAGACCCCCGCAGGATTCGGTGAACAACAGTTGGACGCCTCGTTTAATCAGAAATAAGCGCTACCCGAGAACTTCAGCGATCGCCAGATCGGCGATCCGATCAGGTTCATATCCAAGTTCTTCACTCAAAATTTCCCAATTGTGTTCTCCCCAGCTGGGACCGCCGTAGGTAACCACAGCAGGAGTGCGCGACATTACAAACCGAGAATTCTCGATCGTTGTTGTGCCCTGAGTTGGATGGCCCACTTCGATGAAATGGTTCCGGTGTTTTAACTGCGGGTCGACGAGAGTGTGCCGACTGTTTTGAACCTGATGAGCGGGAATACCAGCAGCCACGCACAGTTCCATGACCTCGCCATTTGAGCGTGAAGACGTCCAGTCACTAATGAGCTCTTCGAGTTCGTCTTGACGGGTTTGTCGCTCCTCCACGGTCAGGCCACTCACGCCTGAAGTGCCCATCAGGTGACACAATGCCTGCCACTGATCGTCATCGCAGACAGCGATCGCTACCCATTCGTCATCACCAGTCGATGGGAACACCCCATGGGGAGCGAAAACGTCATCTCTGTTCCCACGCCGTTCCCACATGCGGCTATTCACTGACCAATCAAGAAGCAACGGTGCGAGTTGCTGCATCGACGCTTCTCCTTGACTGAAATCGAGATACTGACCTTGACCGGTTGCTCGATGATGCTCGACAGCCGCCATGACACATGCCACCAAGTAACGGCTTGATATGTAGTCGGTGTAAGCACCAAAAGGCCCTGATGGACCACGATCGGGCCACCCCGTCGGTTCGAAGAACCCTGAAATAGCAGCAGCCATTGTTCCGTAACCAGCTAGCTCTGTGTAAGGGCCCGTTTGTCCCATGATGCAGCTAGAAGCCATCACTAGATCAGGTTTGATTTTGCGCAAAGACTCGTAGCCAAGACCGAAGCCACGCATACCTTTCGGTGAAAAAGATTCGAGAACAACGTCAGCCCATTGCACTAAATCGTGGACTACTTCGATTGCTTCGGGTTTATTCAGATCAAGCGACAGTCCGCGTTTATTCGCATTCATATTGCTGTAGAGCGCCGAGTTATCTGGCAGCCCTTCATCATCATGAAATGGGAACAAGGTTCTAGCGGTGTCCATTCGAGCTTCGGAATCTATTCGGACGATGTTCGCCCCGTAGTCAGCTAATACCCGACTTCCTGCGGGACCAGCCATGACCCACATGAAATCAAGCACCTTCAAACCTTCTAGGGCTTTCCCTTGACGATCTGGGATTGCCGGAATCGAAACACTTGGCTTTCTTGGCGGTTCGGAAAGAACTTGTGTTGTGTGTTCACCGATTGATGGTGGAGGTGGAAGCGGAACCTGCGGCGTCTCGGAGAAAATGGCCATCCTGCCGGGGAATTTGACTTCTCGGCCCTCAACCACCAAGTCCTCCCATAGGTCGCGTGCCTGTAGGTGAGGGTTGTTGTACACATCTTCAGCAGTTGTAACTGGAGCTATAAGTAGCCGCCGTTCGAAAGCGGCATCGAATAACTCTTGCTTTGTTTTTGTCATGCAAAAGTCGGTAACGCATTGCTTGACTCTGTCGTACTCTTCGACCGGCTCGCTGCCAGAAAACAGTAAGTCGGCATAGTTCAACCAGTCTTTGTTCAGAGTCTCCTCATCACAAAAACCTTCTTCGTGGATCCATTCCATGAGTCGCCGGGTGTATGGACCTAACGCTGTTCCAAATAGAACTGTGACTGATGCGTGACCATCGGCGCATGGCCACATCAGTTGTATATAGATTCCTGCGACGGTCACCCCGCCAGCTTCTCGATTGGATTCTGGTGCGTTGATGGCTAGGGCGACCATGTAGGTCTGGCTTGCCTGCAATGTTGATGCTTGAGCTGAAAGGTCAATGTGTTGACCTAACCCTGAGTTGTTTTCTCGTTCATACAAGGCGATCAACGCGGCGCTAGAACATTCGGCTGCTGCGTGAGCATATGCCTGGGGTAGTGGGATTCGAATCGGAGAACGATCTGAGTCCCCGGTTAACACCATCTGCCCGCCTGACGCCATGATCGTCAGATCAGTTGCTGGCCATTTGGCCTTGGGACCGGTGCCGCCGAACGCAGAGATGGACAAATGAATCAATGCAGGGTTTCTGTCGGCCATCACGGTGTAACCGATCCCTAACTCATCCAATACCCCAGGTCCGAAGGCTTCAATAACAATGTCGGCGCCATCGGTTAAACGAAGTAATTCGTCACGGCCTTCAGATGTTTCGAGATCAAGAACTACTGATTTCTTGCCTCTGTTATATGACCAATGCCACAGCGAAGTGTCCGGCGACACGATGTCTCCTGCGAATGGTCCAACTGACCGCGAGTGGGAACCACCGGGAGGTTCAACCGTAATAACCTCAGCACCCAGCGACGCCAACACGCTTCCAGCAAGTTGTCCGCGTTCGTCTGCTAACTCAATTACCCGATAGTCCCCAAGCATGGTCATAGATTTACGCGCCCCCTCTGCGGTGTAAAGACCTAGAGAAGTATTCCTCGCGATTGGTTAAGTGATCCAATCGGACAGTTCAGATCTCACATTCGTTGGATTACCTCGGACGCGAATTTGGAATAAATTTCGTATTGCTGATCAACTGGGGGAATGAAATTAATGCCGTCGAGGCCCTGGCGTTCAAGCTCGGTGAGTTGTTCGACGATGTCTCCTGGTTGTCCAACGATCGCACATTCACGAATGAGTTCAGGAGTAACGAATCGAGCTTCTTCCTCGTCGAGATGTCCGTAATGAGAAGAATGAATGTCAGAAAGAGATCTGTTGGCGTCTCGTTCTTGGCGAAACGCTACGTACTGGTCCCAAATTGATTCAACGAATTGTGGCGGCTCAGCGTCGACTTCAAGAAAACGATCGTAGAGATAATGAACGTTGACCATCACTGACGATCCGACCTCTTCCAATACTCGAGGCGACGACAAACTCTCATCAGAATTCAACATCAACATGTTGACCAGAGCTGTGGTCTCGAAACCATCAAGGTTTCGTCCCGCTTGGCTAGCTCCTTGTTGGACGTTTGATAGAGCGTCAGGAATGCTTCCCCCTCGTGGAATGCCCGTTATCAGTCCGTCACCTAATTCGCCGGCAAGGCTTTGTGACCGTGGCCCGAAACCTCCTACGTGGATTGGAATGGGATTCTCGATGTCGATGTAGTCAAGTTCCAAACTTTGGAAATTCACCGGGTGTGTCCGGCCGTTCGCTATGTAATCAACCGTCTCACCGTTCAGCAGTGCTCGAATAACCCGCAGATCCTCCGCGTAGTCGGCCACCTTCATAGGTAATTGACCCATGTTCCTCATAGCGGTGTTGCCAGTGCCCACACCGAGAAATGTTCGACCGGGGGCGATGCGATTTATCGTTGCGATCGCGTTAGCGGTAACAGGAGCCATTCGGAGAGCAGGGATCGCGACTCCTGAACCAACGCTGATTCGCTGCGTTCGTTCTGCGACCAGAGCCATCATCACCCAAAGATTTGAACGCAACAGCGGACTATCCCACACCCAACAAAAATCGTAACCAGAACGTTCAGCTTCGACCGCTAAATCGATTTCATCGAACCGGCTGACAGTTACCCCAAATTTCATAAAAGGCTTCTATTCGTTCACTCTTACGAGCCGAAATACCGGGATCACTCTTGGGGCCGCCTTTTCGGCGTATTCATTGAACACCGAAAGTTCCTCGGCCTGAGCGGCATATAACCGTTCACGTTCTTCGCCTTCGGTTAGCACCGCAGTCGCTTCGTATTGCTCGGAGCCGACTTCCAACAGAACATCTGGGTTAGCGACCAAATTGTGATACCAGCTTGGATGTGACGGCCGGCCAGCAGCTGAGGCAATCACGACAACATCGTCTCCGTCTGTCGAGTAGGCCAACGGTGAACAAAGCTCACGCCCGGATTTCGCGCCAACCATCGTCACCAACGCCATAGGAATCTGATCGAAAGGAGGCCCGCACTTGCCGTCGTTGGCCCGAAATTCCTCAATGACCTTTGCGTTCATCGCTAACAGTTCAGCTGTCATATCGTCCCCTTTATTTGAGCTAAAGCTAGTCCTCGTTCGGCGTACGCTTCGTGATCAAAAGTTGTGGTCCTCAGGTTTTACAGTGCTGACTGGAGATCGTCGGTGGTGACATCAATCGGTTCGTGACTAGCCACCACATCGATAACGCTGCCACCTGCTCCCAAAAGATTTAGTACGTGATTCACGGTTGCGTCGCCTTCGATGTGAGTTATCTCAGCGTTGCTGTCGATAACAGCGGTGTACGGGTAGCGTTCCCGAACCCACGCAAACAAATCCTGAGGCAGCGTTCGCCCGTAACGCCACAGACAAAAGACGTTCACTTCGAACACCAACAACGGACGATGACGCTCAAGCGTGTTGGTGGCACCCTGCAAAACTCCCAGTTCGCCGCCTTCGACGTCGATTTTGATGAAATCCACTTCGTCGAGCTCCAAGGAGTTAACCGTTTCATCAACAGTGGTCACCGGAACATCGATACCCCCCAGTTCTTCGGACAAAAAGCCCCAACCACTGCCATTGCCATCTTCATGAAACCGCATGGTTCCCAGTTGATCCCCTACACCACTTTCCTGAAGAGAAACTGCCGCTCCAGTGCTGCGACGAATCGTTTCACGCAATGAACGATGAACAGAAGGAGCAGCTTCGAACGCGACGACACGACCCGCTGGGAAACGTCGGGCCAATGCCGCTGTGACCGCACCGATGGAAGCACCAATATCGAAGAGGACCGGACTTTCTCCGAGTAGCAGATCAGCAACCCGAACGGCGGGTTCAAAAATTGTTCCTTGCTCCGCGCACTGCTCAAAATAGAGGTCGCCGACTTCCCCCGCGACCTCTACATCGATACCCGAAACCCTAAGTTGGCCAATCTGAAGATCACTTGTCACTGCGCTGAGAGTAGCCAACAGCGGTAGCGTTGACGGTTCGGTGCACCGACGGAGGCCATTATGCCGATCTTCCTGGGGTTACTAGGTTCGCTAGTAATCGGCACCTCGGACTTCTTTGCTAGGTACGTCGCTCGCCGAAATCACGCCGCGACCACCGCGGCAACAGGGCTCATATTCGCAACTTCAGCCGCTGTTCTCGTAGCAAGCTTCGGGCCGGGAAGATTTTTGGCAGCCGACTACGTTTATGGGTGCGCATCAGGAGTGGCAAGCGGATGTGCACTGGGGCTTCTATATAGAGGTCTAGCGGTGTCATCGGTTGCAGTGGTGTCACCGATAGTTGCAGTTCTGCTCGGAGCGATCCCAATGTTTTGGGAAGTCATCACCGGCACACCACTAACTGCTGGTGTTCTCAGCGGCGTTGCTGTCGCATTATTTGGATTATTGGTAACCACTTTTGATCCAGCATTAGGTGACCGTATTAAGCAAGGAGTCATCCTTGGTTTTGCATCAGGCCTGTGCTTCGGTATTGGCCTTGTCTTCATGGCTCAAACCACAGTCGAAGGGGGATTGTGGCCAGTAGTCGGACAACGATCAACAGCTTTCATCATTCTCATTGGGTTCTGCACTCTTCGAGGTTTGCCCCGGCTAGTTCGAGGACATGCACTCCGCTTTTCAGCCGCCGCGGGCATCCTCGGGTCTATTGGTGTGTTGTGTTACACCGCCGGCTTTCAGCGGGGATCTGTAACGGCCGTTGCTGTCGCTGCATCTGTGTTTCCGATACCTACCGCTGTACTTTCAGCCGCGTTCGACAATGACTCACTACGGTGGTGGCAAATTCTCGGAATCGGCTTTGTGGTAACAGGAATCGGATTGATTGCCCGTGGATAAAATCGGATGATTAGAAACATACGGTGCCAAACAACAACATGACTGACCGCTGGAATTTTTGGATTGATAGAGGCGGCACGTTCACCGACATAGTCGGCCGCGCTCCCGACGGGAATTTAACTACCCACAAATTGCTTTCCGATAATCCACGCCGATATACCGACGCAGCAGTCCAAGGCATACGAGACCTGTTGGAACTCGACGCAGACGAAGTAATACCGCTCGACAAAATCGAAACAGTCAAAATGGGGACAACCGTCGCCACCAACGCTCTACTTGAACGTCAAGGCGAACCCACCTTGCTTGTCACCACCGAAGGTTTCGCCGACATTCTTCGAATCGGCTATCAAACACGTCCAGACCTATTCGCTCTCGACATCGAACTCCCTGAAATGCTTTACACCGAGGTGCTCGAAGTCGAAGAACGTATGAGTGCCAACGGGGAAACACTTATCCAACTTGACGAAAAGGCAGCTCGAGCAGGGCTTCAACAAGCCCGCTCACGAGGACTCAAAGCAGTTGCAATCGTTCTCCTCCACGGGTACCGCTATACAACCCATGAAGCCCGTCTTGCATCGATTGCGCGTGAACTTGGGTTTGAACAGATTTCTGTGAGCCATGAGGTGAGTGCCCTCATGAAACTCGTGCCCAGAGGTGACACCACCGTCGTAGACGCTTATCTGTCACCGGTCTTGAGGCAGTACGTCGCTCAGGTAGATGAACAACTCCGCCACAACCAACGCAGTCCAAGGCTGATGTTTATGCAATCAAACGGAGGTCTCACCGACGCATACGCATTCCAAGGGAAAGACGCGCTGCTTTCAGGACCAGCTGGTGGTGTCGTTGGGATGGTACGGACAGCAGAAAACGCCAACCTTCACAAACTCATCGGTTTCGACATGGGCGGAACCTCAACTGATGTCAGCCACTACGCCGGCGAATTCGAACGGGCATACGAAACTGAAGTAGCTGGGATCCGAGTCCGATCACCAATGATGGATATCAATACCGTGGCCGCCGGGGGAGGATCCATTCTCCATTTCGACGGAAGCCGACTGCGAGTCGGTCCAGACTCAGCGGGAGCTGACCCCGGTCCAACGTGTTACGGGAACAACGGACCTCTTGCTATCACTGACTGCAACGTTGTGCTTGGCAAACTCCGTCCAGAATTCTTTCCAGCTGTTTTCGGTTCTGACGGTCATCAGCCGCTTGATGTCACAGGTACAAGCAAAGCATTCACCGAACTAGCGCAACAAATCACCGAAGCCACCGGGATAGAACAAACTGAAACCAGCGTCGCACAAGGCTATTTAGATATTGCAGCTGACAATATGGCCAACGCGATCAAGAAAATCAGCATCGAACGAGGCCACGACGTTACCGACTACTCGCTGGTCTGTTTTGGAGGAGCTGGCGGCCAACACGCATGCATGGTCGCTGACCGTCTGGGAATAGAAAATATCTATGTTCACCCTCATGCAGGAGTTCTTTCTGCTGTAGGAATCGGACTTGCTGACGTGCGCCAAATCCGCGACGAAACAGTCGAAAAAATCTTGGACCATGAGAATCTCCAACAATTAGACCCGCGATGGCGAGAACTAGAACTCAAGGGAACTGAATATTTACAAGCCCAAGGAATAGAAAGCAGCGCACAGGAACTTCGTCGACGCCTTTCACTTCGATATCAAGGTTCGGACACGGCGTTACTCGTACCGGCACTCACATTTGATGACGTCAAAACAGCATTCGAAACTCACCACACTGCGCGATTCGGGTTTACCTCACCACAAACACCAATCATCATTGAATCGTTGCAGCTAGAGGCAGTTGGGATCGCAGAACCACTGTCAGTCAGCGAAAAGAACTCCCAAAATGAAGATCCGATTTTGGGCATTTTCCCAACAACAATGGGTGACAAAACTATCAACACTCCATTTCTAGATAGACGGAACATGGTGCCTGGTGCGCCGATAACCGGTCCGGCAGTCCTTGTGGAACCTAATGCGACAACAGTCATAGAGCCGAACTGGCAAGGCCGTGTAAATGCGGACGGTGACTTGTTTATTGAACGCATCGCGCCCCAAAACCAGCGACCTGCAGTTGGCACGAACGTCAACCCGGTTCAGCTTGAGATCTTCAACAATCTGTTCATGAACATCGCCGAACAAATGGGAGTTGTTCTAGAAAACACAGCAGTCTCAGTAAACATTAAAGAACGCCTTGATTTCAGCTGTGCCATCTTCGATCCCGATGGGGAACTTATTGCCAACGCCCCCCACCTACCAATTCATCTCGGGTCGATGAGTGAAGCGATCAAGTCAGTGATCGCGCACAACCCTGAAATGGAGCCAGGTGACGCCTACGTACTCAATGCCCCCTACAACGGAGGTACCCACCTTCCAGATATCACTGTCGTCAAGCCGATTTTCGACGAAACGACCGGAGAACGAATCTTTTATGTTGCTTCACGCGGACATCACTCCGACATAGGCGGCATCGTCCCGGGGTCAGCCCCAGCCGACTCGACAACGATTGATGAAGAAGGCTTAGTTCTTGACAACGTTTTGCTGGTACAAGGCGGCCGATTTTTAGAACAAGAAATCAGAAACCTACTTACCGCAGGGCCATGGCCTGCCAGAAACCCCGACCAAAATATTGCCGACCTTAAGGCACAGGTCGCAGCATGCGAGAGAGGTGCAACGGAATTACACCATGTCATCAACCACTATGGCCTAGACGTAGTTCACGCATACATGGGGCATGTGATGGAAAACGCCGAAGAATCAGTGAGACGCGTAATAGCTGCACTCAGTGACTGCGAATTCGTCGGAGAAATGGACGACGGAAACAAAATAGCGGTGTCGATCAAGGTCGATCTGGCTGAGAGATCAGCAGTCATTGACTTCACAGGGACAAGTGATCAACACCCCGGCAACTTCAACGCGCCCAAGGCTGTCTGTCGGTCTGCCGTCCTCTACGTCTTCCGATGCATGGTCAACGACGCGATTCCACTCAACGCAGGTTGCCTGGTCCCATTAGATATTCGGATTCCCGACCCCTCGATGATTAGCCCCCACCCACCGGCCGCAGTCATTGCAGGCAATGTCGAAACCAGCCAGCTGCTGGTCGACACCCTCTTTGGAGCTCTAGGAGTCATAGCAGGCTCCCAAGGAACAATGAACAACTTCATCTGGGGTAATGACCAACACCAGTACTACGAAACAATTTGTGGAGGAGCCGGTGCAACCTCTTCCGCGGACGGGGCAAGTGCTGTGCACACACATATGACAAATACTCGCTTAACAGACCCCGAAGTTTTGGAATGGCGTCACCCGGTAAGAGTTCAACACTTCAAAGTTCGGCGAAATTCTGGCGGATATGGGGCACAACGAGGAGGAGACGGTGTTGTTCGGCGACTCCAATTCCTAGAACCTATGACCGTTAACGTTCTGTCATCACGCCGAAAAGTTGCTCCATACGGCGTCGACGGAGGACAAGACGGCCTCGTAGGAGTCAATCGCCTATTGAGAGCCGACGGCACAACCAAAGAGCTACCGGGCAGCACTCGAGTAGAAGTCCAGCGAGCTGACTGTTTTGAGATTGAAACCCCAGGTGGTGGAGGATTCGGCGCACCTGAACGGAACTAACCGCTAGCTCGGTAAACCTTCGGCGATGAGAGCAAAACCATCCAATGCGCCAACTCGTTCTCGCATAGCAGTCTGATAGCCATCGCTGTTATACCAATCCAATAACTTCTCTTTGGACTCGAATTCGACAATAACCAACCTAGAACCAGGGGGTTTCTGGGTTCCCTCCAAGACCTCTGCCTCCAGATCAACCGCAAGCGGTTTGGCACCAAACTCCGTCATAGAAGGAAGAGCAGCTTTGATATAGCGATTCAAAGCATTGTTATTAACAATCGTCTGAATTCCAACGAGATAAGCAGCCATGGGACACACCATAGAGAAGATTGAATTAGGAAGTAGGTGCCACCAATAACTAAGCGGGGGAACTGCTGTGACCAATAAACCATGGATGACATCTGAACAACACCAAGAACTTTTCGAACGAGTCAAGAACTGGGACCGCTGGGGAACCGATGATGAAGCAGGCGCTCTGAATCTGATCACACCAGAATTGCGAGCCACAGCCGCGACAGAAGTGCTTCACGGTGAAGCCGTCAGCTGCGCGAGAGAACTTCCAGTCGAACCAAACGCAGAGAACCGGCACCCAGCGCTCCACATGATGGTCAGAGGTGGCGATGACTGTGTGTCTCCAAACATAAACATGGAATCGACCGGAGATTTTGTCGGAGTGGCGTTCCACGGGATGGCAACATCCCACATTGACGCTCTATGCCACGTTTTTGTTAACAAGCAGATGTACAACGGTTACGCCGCTGAAACTGTCAAAAGTACTGGCGCGACGCGCTGCAGTATCATGGTCGCCGCTGAGGGCGTTGTTGGTCGCGGCGTTTTTCTCGATATTCCTCGCCTACGGGGAGTCAAATGGCTCGAACCCGGTGATGCGGTTACCGCTGAAGAACTGGAAGCCTGCGAAAAAGCCGAGAATGTGCGCGTAGGCCAAGGTGACATCTTGCTAGTTGGGACCGGACGAGACGAACGCCGAGCCGAATTGGGGCCTTGGCACCCGTTTCAGGTGGGCATGGCAGGACTTCACCCAGACTGCATCGAATGGTTTCACGAACGAGATATTTCAGTTCTTGGTTGTGATGGTGTCAGTGACGTTTTGCCAGGCAACCATCCAAATGACTGGATTATGCCAATCCACCAAACAGTCATTGTCGCTATGGGCGTGCACCTTCTAGACAATCTGCGTTTAGACCGACTAGCTGCTTCATGTGTCGAACATTCCAAGTGGAGCTTCCTGTTCACCGTCGCGCCTCTCCGAGTTGAAGGAGGGACAGGTTCACCCGCTAACCCCATCGCTCTCTTATAAATCGAAGTGTCTGTTAGACAGAGTGAACTCTCGGGTGAGTTGTAACCCATACCAGCGCTAAAAGAATCACTGCCCCGCCAGCAACGGTTCTTCCCTTAGGGACCTCACTTACTACTAACCACACCCAAATCGGAGCCAACACGATCTCGCTGAGCAATAACAAACTTGTACGAGCGGCAGGAACATGACGTCCAGCGGCATTAAAAATGGGAAGGCCCACACCTAATAGGACGCTGCCGCTGACTAAACCAAGACAAACGTCACGAAGCGGCAGAGCAAAACCTCCGGTTGCAGCGCTGGCGACGAGACCGACCACGATCCCGATCACGCCTGTAAAGAAAACCTGTGCTCGTGGATCACGCTGCTGAGAATCTCTTAACAAAACTGTGTAAACACCAAGCATCAGAGGAATACAACAAGCGGCTGAAATGCCCACCACGCTGCTGCTATCCCATGTCGAACCCATAATTGCGACCCCAACAACAGCAGTAGCCATTGCTGCCCATGTGTGGCCATCGACTTTTTCTCGTAACAACAACCAACCCAGCAAAGCGGCCGAAAACGGCGCCAAACTTTGCAACAACAAAGTGGTCGCAGCATCAATTCGAGCAATAGAAATAATGAATGAAGTCGACATACCAGCCATCAAGGCGCCAGCAAGCAAATTCTTAGCCAAGCCGTTCGTGAGCGCAGTCATGACCCGCACGCCCGAACGTATAGATAATGCGACTACAGCCGCAATAAGAATTCCAATTGAACGCCACAAAAGAAATAACCATTCCGAACCTTCACCCGAAGTCCAACGAAACAACAACGGGCTAAAGCTGAACAAAGTGCCCGTCAAAAACACGACGACCGAGCCGTTTCGTTCGTTCAATTGCACCTTCATCGGAAAAGACTGTAACGATTGACCATTCACAGCGGCGACAATGTATAGATGGCGGTAGGTAACAACCCGGCGGCACAATGGCGCTCAATACAAAATCTGGAGGAACTCGTAGCCTCAACGGTTCGTCCCTGGACTGAGTTACCAACCGAGACTGTCCAAAAATTCCAAAACGATGGTGTGGTGGTATTGCGACAAGCATTCACAGAATGGGTTGAGCCCCTAAGTGTTGGGCTCGATCGAAATCTCGAAAACCCTCAAGCATTCGCATTTCCGTGCGAAAGCATCAGCGAAGATGAATCCGGCAGGTTTTTTGACAGCTACTGCAACTGGCAGTTAATCCCCGAGTATCTCCGATTTGTCCTCACTTCACCAGCAGCCGCAATAGCAGCGCAACTTATGATGAGCGACACAGCCCAACTGTTCCACGATCACGCATTCTCTAAGGAACAGGGAACTTCTAAGGCCACGCCGTGGCATCACGATTTACCGTATTACTGCGTTGCAGGAACCCAGACAGTCTCCATATACGTGGCGCTCGACCGTACCCCAATCGAAACTGGAGTCAGATTTTTAAAGGGTTCGCATCGCGACGGTGAGACCTATCGACCTCGAGATTTCGCGTCAGGTGCCGAATATGAGAATGCCGATAATTCGCTTGTCTCAGTTCCCGATATAGACGACTACTCAAAAAATATTTTTATAGAAGCAGTAGAGCCCGGCGACGCGCTTTGTTTCGACTTCCGAACTCTTCACGGGACAACTTCAGCCCCAATAGAAAAACGACGTCGCGCATTCTCAACACGATGGTTAGGCGACGATGTCCGCTACCTTGAACGCCAAGGTGAAACGTCGCCACCGCTCAACGACTTAGGGCTTCAATCAGGTGACATGATGCGTCCTGATTTATTCCCCGTACTCTGGCCGGTATCCCATGAATAAGGAATCCCCGTGGTAGACCCAATTCAAACGACGGCACGAATGGAACTCGTCGAACAAATTGCGGTGATCGCACCGCGATTTTCGCAACGAGCAGCCCAATACGACCATGAAGCCAGCTTCCCAAAAGAGAATTGGAAAGAACTCGCAAACAGTGGCTTCCTTGGGCTTTGTGCGCCCGTTGAGGCTGGCGGTCTTGGTGGCGACTTCGTTGCATATGCCCTTGTAAGCGAGGAGCTTGGGCGACACTGCCCGACCACAGCTCTTACTTTCAATATGCATACAGCCACTGCGTTACTAGCGGGATGGATAGCAGACCAACTGGGCATGGATGAGGAACAACAAGCTCATCTCGACCGTGTCCGACCGCAACTATGGGCTGGTATGTGCCACCAGCACACGATTCATAGCCAACCTTTTTCTGAAGGGCGAACTCCAGGAAGTGGCCAACCAATCGGTACTACTGCTGTCCCCGTAGATGGCGGATACAGAGTCACTGGCAAAAAGATTTTCGCATCACTCAGCGGTATAGCTGACGTCCACAATGTGGTAGCTCTCGTGGAAGGCGATCCTCGAGTTCGTTTGCTAGGAGTTCCTGCAGACAGTGACGGCGTCGAAATTCAAGGCGAATGGGACCCTCTCGGGATGCGCGGAACCGACTCCCGAGATTTAGTTCTTGTCGATGCTTTTGTCCCTGAAGACAACGAGGTTCTACCCCCAGGCGTTTTCGATGCCATGGTTTCCCGATTCCCGTACTTCTATATGACGTTGAGCTTCACCTACCTCGGATTGATGCGAGCGATTCTGGATCTCACAGGCGAATATCTGAGGGGGGAACATGGAGTGGCGTCACGGCGAGACAACCATGTCAAACAAGCCGGATGGGCAGAAATGCAGATGATCTACGACAAAGCCCAATCTTTGATGTACCGAGTGCTGAGTGAAGCCTCGGTCGACCCAACTAAACCTGCTTTGCGACGTGCCTGGAGCACCATGGTCGCTGTCATGGAAGGCGCGCCTGAAATGGCTTCTCTTGCTATACGAGTATGCGGCGGGCGATCCATGCTTCGACCCAACAAACTCGAACAGCACTACCGCGACGCCCGATGTGGCGCGACGATGCTGCCATGGAGCGTAGAGGTTTGCCTAGACCGTCTAGGCCGTTACGACCTATATAACGACAAGTAACCCCCTATCGCTGTAGAGGTGCTATCGGCTGGGGATTAAAGTGACGTGGTGCGACGTATCCAACATTTCATTGACGGTCAACATCAAGCCGGAACTAGCGGAAGATCCAGCGACGTTTATGACCCAGCAACAGGACAAATACAAGCTCAAGTCGACCTAGCCTCAGTTGCCGAGGTCCACGGAGCTGTCTCAGCCGCTCATAAAGCATCAGAAGAATGGTCGGAAAGTTCCCTCACACAACGAACCCAAATCATGTTCCGTTTTCGCGAGTTGCTTTCCGACCGGACTGATGAACTTGCAAGAGTCATTAGCAGTGAACATGGAAAAGTCGTGTCAGATGCTGCAGGTGAAGTAGCCCGCGGCCTTGAGAACGTCGAGTTTGCCTGCGGAATAGCGCATCATCTTAAAGGTGAAATTAACGAGCAAGTATCAGCTGGGATCGAGGTATATAGCCTCCGCCAACCACTCGGTGTTGTTGCTGGTATCACGCCTTTCAACTTTCCGGCCATGGTCCCAGCTTGGATGTTTGCGACTGCTATTGCCTGCGGAAATGCTTTCATCTGCAAACCATCAGAGAGAGACCCTTCAGCATCAATGCTTATTGCTGAATGGTTCATTGAAGCAGGTCTCCCCCCTGGTGTGTTTTCTGTAGTCAACGGCGATAAGGAGGCTGTTGACGCCTTAATTGACCATGAGGACGTTGCTGCTATCAGTTTCGTGGGATCAACTCCAATAGCCAGCTACGTGTATGAGCGTGCAACATCTGCTGGGAAGAGAGTGCAGGCCCTCGGTGGAGCGAAGAACCATATGTTGGTTCTACCTGATGCTGATATTGAGATGGCTGCAGATGCAGCCGTTAGCGCCGCATATGGATCTGCCGGCGAACGATGCATGGCTGTGAGTGCCCTAGTAGCTGTGGGATCAGCTGCTGACGAATTAGTAGAGGCGATCTCGCAACGGATCCCAGATGTCAAGGTCGGAGTAGGAACTGAAGCTGGTGCAGAAATGGGACCGCTCATCACAGCAGAACACCGAGACCGTGTCGCTGGGTATGTCGAGAGGGCTCAGCAAGCAGGCGCAGTTGCGGTTGTTGATGGAGGTAACGCAGACCTCCCGACGGACGGCTTTTTCTACGGGCCTACGCTCCTAGATGAAGTAACCGCAGACATGGAGTGCTACCAGGATGAAATTTTTGGTCCTGTTCTTAGCGTTCTACGAGTTGAAACTTTCCAAGAAGCAATGGATCTCATCAACGCGAATCCTTTCGGAAATGGGACTGCTATTTTCACGCGAGACGGGGGAGCGGCGCGCCAGTTCCAACATGAAGTCCAAGTAGGGATGGTCGGGATTAATGTCCCAATACCCGTTCCCGTTGCTTACCACTCATTTGGAGGGTGGAAAGCGTCTCTCTTTGGAGATACCCATATGTATGGACCGGAAGGGGTGCGTTTCTACACTCGGGCGAAGGCAATCACAGCGCGATGGCCTGACCCAGCGTCAAGCCAAATAGACCTAGGGTTTCCCCAAAATAGTTGAGAATTCAGCTACGGCTTGCGAAGTATATGGACCACGCACACTGCACCGATTCCGACCATATGGGCCATCCCAACTCGGGCGTTCGGCTGTTGTCGAGGACCAGCTTCGCCGCGTAACTGTCGCACTACCTCCGCGATTTGACCCACTCCAGTCGGGCCAATCGGATGTCCCATAGCTAATAGCCCTCCTGAAGGGCTAAAGGCGCAGCTACCACCAATATCAAAATCGCCTGATTCG
>CEUQ01043913.1_pt1 | contig 18276 bp, 7 predicted proteins | sample 361491 | NCBI WGS metagenome assembly CEUQ01 (sample SAMEA2622796, study PRJEB7988) | marine metagenome | biome: marine biome (ENVO:00000447); feature: marine epipelagic mixed layer (ENVO:xxxxxxxxx); material: "saline water (ENVO:00002010), including plankton (ENVO:xxxxxxxx)" | depth 120 m | reverse complement strand
ATTACAGTCATAAGTCCACCTTCGTTGGAGTAGTAAGGTCATATGCGAATAGAGCGTGATCTGAAGTTAACTTTCGATGATGTTCTAATACGTCCCAAGAGGAGCACATTGGTCTCAAGGTCCGATGTTGATCTAGTCAGGGAATTCAAGTTTAGGCATGCAGAGGGAACTTGGACGGGAATTCCAATAGTAGCAGCAAACATGGATACTACGGGGCTTTTCTCGATTGCTCGAGTCCTACAGGAGCACAAAATGCTGACCTGCACCCAAAAATTCTACTCCACAAGGAGCTTCTCAGAGGCATGGAACGAGGGGATAGAACCTGGGTGCATAGCAGTAACATGCGGTTCTACGAACGAGAGTTTCGACCTATTGAAGAGAAAGATGTCGACCAACGAAGATCTGAAGATGATTTGCATCGATGTTGCAAATGGGTACAGGGAAGTATTCCTACAGTTTGTGAGGAAAGTAAGGAAGGAGTTCCCTGGAAAAATCATCATTGCAGGAAATGTTGCAACGAGAGAGATGACAGAGGCCCTTATTCTGGCTGGGGCGGACATAGTGAAGGTTGGAATTGGCCCTGGTTCCGTCTGCACGACAAGAAAGGTTGCAGGAGTTGGATACCCGCAGCTATCGGCAATTTCAGAATGCGCTGACGCTGCTCACGGACTTAACGGACATGTGATGTCAGATGGCGGTTGCTCATCTCCTGGAGATGTTTCCAAGGCATTCGCAGCTGGAGCAGACTTTGTGATGCTAGGGGGGATGCTAGCAGGCCATGACGAGTCCGGAGGAGAAGTGATTGACGATGGGGGCGGGAGAAAATACAAGTCGTTCTACGGGATGTCATCGGCAAAGGCTATGGAGACCCATTATGGAGAAATTGCGGAGCATAGGGCACCTGAGGGGAAAGAGGTCAGAGTACCATATAGAGGGTCTCTGGAGGTGACCATACAATCGATTCTAGGAGGGTTGAGGTCGGCCTGTTCATACGTTGGGGCCAGGAGAATCAAAGATCTTCCCAAATGCACGACGTTCATTCGAGTTAGCATGACAACGAATGAAGTATTCCAGAAATTCAACGTGGATTAGTCGAAGTCGTTGCATAACTCGCCCTGGCCAGGGAAACTGGTCGGATCCTTCGGATTTGTGTTCCACTTGCTCTCGCACCTATTCGCAAAACCATCCCCATCGGAGTCAATTAAGGAGTCAGAGGAGTCGAATGGATCGTATCCGAAATAGTACTCCCATCCAGACCACATGTCATCATTATCCTGATCTTGGTGGAAAACCTCGGAGCCATCGTTCCACTTGTCCCCGTCAGTATCGTTCTTGATGGGGCTAGTTCCATTCTGGTACTCTTCGAAATTGGTATAATTCTCCAAGTCGTCATAGAACAGTGATCCAGCACTGGAAGATGGATCGATGTGGCATTCGAAATCTTGCGGATCGTCCCACCCGGGGCAGTACCTGTACATCAGATTGGTCCGGTTGAGGCCGTCATTATCCATATCCTCGCTTCCATCGTTGATTCCATCAAGATCCGAGTCTGGCATCCTCGGATCCATTGGACCCCTTGATCCCAATGCATTCAGAGTGTTGTTGTCGACCAGTCCGAGCTCTATGGCCTCCTCGGAATAGCTAACCTCCCAGCCATCGGGAAGTCTGTCTCCGTCTGTATCGTCGTCTACGGGATTCGTGTCCCACCTATCTGGTGCCTCTAGAGAGTTCTGGAGGGTGTCGTTGTCTATGTCGTATATCGAGTCAACGAGTGATCCAAATGATGGGTCTAGTGCCCACCTCCCTTGTTCGGGAATCGAAAACCCAGACAGGTTCATCTCGTGGAGGAAGTATTGGGGATCCAGAACTCCGTCACCATCCCTATCTCCTGAAGAGTCGAAACCGGAGACGTAGTTGATCCAGATCCAACCCCCGGGACCCTTGCCGCACTCGATCATCGATTCGCAGCCAGGAGGGAGCCAGCTGTTAGTAGAAATCCAGAGGCTGTGGCTGTTTGTGTTCTCCTGGACAGAGAAAACCTGCATCTCCCAGCCATCTGGCTGTCCATCTCCATCGGTGTCATTGAGTAGGGGGTTCGTTGCGCCCTGCCATGGGCGAGGGACAAAAAGGACCTCGCTTCCATCATTAAGTCCGTCTCCATCGGTGTCGGCATTGTTTCCATGGGTAATGTACAGGTCCAGCCCGTCCACAACCTCTTCTCCATCCTCGAGGCCATCGTTGTCTGTATCAAAGGCAGAGGCATTGGTGAAATAGTAAACCAACGTTCCGTTATCGTACCAAGGGTGACCATCGACTGCCTCCCTATAGTCTTCCAGTCCGTCGTTATCAGTATCCTTGTCCGTTGCATTAGTGAATGTCTCGTAGTACTCAACGGCGTCAGAGAGGCCGTCCCTGTCTGTATCGAAGACTCCGGGATCCGATCTGACGATCACCTCTCGCACTCCGAAATCTACAATACGAATTTTCCATCCGATGACCTCGATTCCATCTATCAGGCCGTCTGCATCAGTATCTGCGACGAGTGGGTCTGTCGATCTCCCATCAACAACCCCGTCCCCATCTCGATCTCTGGCGTTGTACTCATCCAGATTTGTGAACCTCTCATGCTGCTCGACAACAGTAATTAGTGATTGTAAGCGACTTTTTACCTCTTCATCTACCTCCACATTGATGTGGTAAACCCATCCAGCTGTTTCCGTCTTCACAGGAATATTGACGTAATTGCTATCCACAACCGTTCGAACCCAGAGGACGGTCTTGTTTGCCTGAACGTATTCCCCCGGAATTACGTCGATCCTCTCAATCGTAGTCGCACCAATCATATCTTTGTACGTCACAGAACCATCGTTGTCAGCATCATATCCATCGAAATCTGGATCATCGTCAGCATTGCTACCGTCAGTGGGGTGGATGCCGCTTTGGAACTCCCAGCCATCTGGCATACCATCCTGATCTGTATCAGGATTAAGTGGGTCTGTGAAGTTTGAAGGCCCCCAATCATAAGAAACTGAGAACTCTTCGACATTGTTCAGCCCGTCTCCGTCGGAATCCCCGTACGCGTCAGTAGAGTTTGCCGGGTTTAGGAACCAATTGTAATCAGAATCGAAGGAGTAGCAGAATTCGAAACCATCGGGCATCCCATCGCCATCCGTATCCCAGTCTCCTGGTCCATTCAACCTTCCATCTCCATCCATGTCCTCATTGAACCAGTTTGGATTGTCCAATGGGCTCTTCTTCTGAAGAGTGGTCTGAATTCCGCCATTTGGCAAATTCTGAGCGGTGAATTGGATCTCTGAAGCAAAGGCACGTATGTGTGGGGCCGGTAGGGTAAGGGTCCCGAAAGTCGGACGACCACAGAAAGATTCCAGATCTACCAGGTGAGTCGATATCTCTACTAAATCGTCTATAAGATCGCCGTCACTGTCGGAATCTCTGGGGTTTGTATCATATTTCTCCTCGACGAAGTTCCTTAGTGTGTCTGGCTCGGGGAGCTCCAGATCAAGGATGGCATCACATGAGTGGCCGAACTGAGAACCCATCTCCTCCCACAATTCGTCCCCTATATCCAGTTTAATCTCAGCCTGCATCGAGGGAGTCAGTAATGGGCAATTCCAATTCCCGTCGAGAGGGTCTAGAAGAGTGATTACCCCGGATGGAGTAGTTACCTCGTGCGTGTGCCTAGATTCCCACCGGTCATTCAGACCATCGCCATCAGTGTCCTTGAGGCGGGGGTTGGTTCCCAACTCTGCCTCATCCAGATTTGTCAGACCATCCCTGTCTGGATCGCCGAGTGGTCCGTTGTCTGGGTTTGGGAAAGTCTCATTCTGCTCGCCGGTCTCTCTCTCAGTGTCTACAGAGGCAACAGGAATGTCTTCGCATTCCACCTCTGTAAGCCCTTCCCCTATGGTGATACATGGCTGTCCAGTATCAAGAGGGTCGAGCCCGTTCTCTATTTCCCATCCATCGTCTAAACCATCTCCATCGGTGTCTGCTTCCTGCCAATTAGTCCCATAGAGGGTGCTTTCCATTCGATCTGCAATACCATCGCCATCCCAATCACAACCTATCGTTGGAATGTCCGGCGGACACTCTCTCTGATTTCCTGGGTTCAATTCCAGATCCTCCACGGCAGATTCGAAACCTCCACTATTTGTGCTTGAAAGCCCGGCCCCGACTACTGTGTAGAGACCAGCCAAGCACAGAGTTGCGGTAATAGCCGCAACTGCATATTGGTTGTGTGTCAAGGCCATGCAAATACCTCGCCCTCATAGAGGGCGTTTCATGCAACTTGGGTTCGGCTATAATGATTCATGGAGATTGACTGATGGAAAATTGAAGATTTATTGTATCGAATGATGATTTTTCATCACTCGCCTCTTAGAAAGGAGTCAATTCTGTCGAATGCCTCGGATAGAATCTCTACTTCCGGTAGGCAGACCATTCTGAAGTGTCCTTTGCCCATTTCGGGAGAGAAACCAGACCCATGAACTAGCAGTACATGCTTCTTATAGAGGAGGTCTAATACGAATTTCTTGTCATCTTGTGCAAGAGTTGGATCTGTAATTTTCACAAATAGGTAAAATGACCCTCCCGGTGATTGACATTCCAGCCCATCAATGGATTCTATTCGACTCAATGAGTAATCCATTCTTTTCTTGATTTTTTCACGATGTGCTTCCAGCCAGCCATGGTCCTCAACGAGACCTGCGAGGAAACCATGTTGAGCAGGAGTTGAGGCACAAAGACGGCTACGAAGGAGTCTCTCTACCCCATCTCTGACATTTTTCAGCACCCCTCTGGGGTCATGCCATGCCATGTATCCGATTCTCCAGCCGGGTGCGAAATATACCTTAGAAACTCCATTTAGAGTGATAACAGGGACGTCCTGTGACCTAGATGCTAGTGAGACGAAATTTCCCGAGAAGTCGAGACCATCATATATCTCATCGGAGATCAATGTACACTTCGGGAAATCTCTGACGATTTCAATTAATGAGTCAATTTCTGAAGGAAGGGGCACGTTTCCAGTTGGATTGTTTGGATTGATTAGTACCAAGAGTCGGACGTTCTCGTCCATCTTTGAGCGGATGTCATCAAAGTCGATTCTCCAACGATCCTCCGAGTCTAACTTGTATTCGACCGTCTTAGCCCCGTACATCTGGGGGTATGCCATGTACGGGGGATAATGTGGCCCTGGTGCGAGAATCGAGTCTCCGGGCTCTAGGAAGGCTGCAAATAGGATTTGCAATGCCTCAGTGACTCCATGGGTAACGTAAACATCATCTTCCGAGCATGCCCATCCTTTGCTGGATTCGGCGTCTGCAATTGCTTTCCGAAGCTGGGTGGCCCCGTATGATGGGCCGTAACCGTTGTCTTGAGAGTCGAGGGCCCTCTTGTATGCATCAATCATGTGTTCTGGAGTCTGGAGTCCTTTGTATGCCAGTGGGTCCCCGATATTCAGTCTGATAATCTCGTGTCCCTGCTTCTCAAGCTCTATTGCAGGGACTACAACGTCCCTGATCGCGTACTCGATAGAAGAAGACCTCTTGGAAGCATCGACTGAAAACCCCATCTTCTCACAAACCCAGAAGTTGTCTTGCTGAGTCGAGGGCCGCTGGAATTCCATCTGAGTTGGAACCTCCTCCTTGTGCCATGGTTGGGCTCCCCCCTCCTCCTCCGCCTATATGGGCGGAAATTGAATTGAGGATCTCGACAGCATTGTGTTGGTCTGCGGCTGGGGTTCCTTCAGTAATTGCAACGATTAGCTTCCCCCCACCATCCTTGGTCCCTAGAACAGCAAGTGTCGGAATTGCTGGGTCCCTGGTTAGTTCTCCGAGCATTGACATTAGTGCCTTGATACCTCCATCGACCTCCATAATCGCATAACGAATCCCATCCCTCTCAACAGCGGCATCCCCGCCGCCACTGGTCCTTAGTCTGACGATTTCTGCCTCCAATGACTCTATCTTCTTCTGTTGTGACTTCCATTCTTCGAAGAATCTAGAAACTGCTGAGGGGAGGTCTTCTGAGGAGACGCCGAGGACCTCACTGGATTCTTTCAATAGGCGCTCTTGCTCCCTTGCATGCTCGCGTGCTGTCTCCCCTGCCACGATTTGCAGACGCTCCACCCCGTCTTGGACTTGACTGGAACGAATGATGCGCAACTCCCCAATTTTGCCCACTTTGTCGTGATGCGTCCCCCCACAGGCTTGGACGTCGTGATTGCCTATTCTAATCACCCTTATCTGTCCTGATTTTGGTGGGCCACCCTGGTATAACTCGAAACCGAATAGTTCGTCTGCTTCGGCTCGAGGCAATACAAGTTTCTCAACTTCATAATCTGCTGCAATTACATCGTTTGAGTGGTCCTCAATTCGATTAATCTCATCTCTTGAAAGACGGGAAAAGTGAGTTAAGTCGATCCTAGCGTATCGTGCTCCCTTGTTTGAGCCGGCCTGCCAAATATGCGTACCTAGTAGAGCCCGGGCACTTCCGCCCACGATGTGAACAGCTGTGTGATGATCCATCAACTGACGGCGTCTGTCCCAATCAACGGTGCAGGACACATCCCCCATTGGCACGGGCCCATCAGTTAGGTGGTATATGGTGCCATTTTCGACTCTAGTGTCGCAGACCATTGCACCGCCTAGAGACCCTTGGTCTCCCAACTGACCCCCTCCCTCAGGATAGAATAGCGTACGATCCATTACTACGTAATGAGTAGGGGCCTTGGAAACCTCATTGGACAGGATTAGCGAAGACAATTGCGATTCAGATAGTTTGTCGCAACCCAATACTTTTGCTTCGAAGGAGGTTCTGCTAGTATCTGAATAGTAGTCCATTGATGTCGAAGGGAAGTCTCCTACTGGGAATAAATTGGACTTTACCTTTTCTTTGGCTGCGGCCTTGGTTCTTTCTGCATTCCTGGATGCCATATCTGCAGCGAAACCGACTCTGACCGCCAACTCTGTCCATCCTGCCTGATTAGCGATAGAAATTGCCATTTCTGGGTTCAATCCCCGTTCCTCGGATAACCTAAATAGAGTCTCATCAGGGGCTTCTGTGGATTCTAGTGGCAGGTCTTTGAAGGCTGTCTTTACTGCTGCTTCCCCCTTTCGAAGCATTTCATGGTACCTTATTTCCTCAAGTTCCAAGATTTGCGCTAAACCCTCTTTAGATTGTGTGAAATTAGTGAACTCGAGGTTTTTCTCAATGTGATGAATTCCGAGTTCAGGTAGTGAGACCCCAAGTGCCAATTCTTCCTTCATCCTGCACACCCTTCTTGCCAGCATTCTGACCAAGTACCCTGCCTTCGAATTGCTTGGAACCAAACCATCGCCAAGCATATTGCAAATTGCGTGCATATGGTCAGGAATTGCATATATGCTAGATAATGGCTCAGTAAGACGTTTCAACTCTTCAATAGAGACTTCCAAGCCCGATTCTTGTAGCCTATCTGACAGTTTCAAGAACAATGCCTCGACATCTGTTCCAACATCGATATTCAGAATCCCAGCCAATCGTGATAGCTCCCCCAGCAACAAGTCAGTATTGGCTGAGAGACCTAGTCCCTTCACCGTCTCCTCGAATCCAGACAGGTCTTTCAGCCAGTTTACCGAATCCGGATAAATTGCATCATATATCGTCGGAGTACCTGCAGCGGCCCAGCAGAATCTCTCAAGTCCGTAACCAGTGTCAATTATCTGCAGATTCATCTCACGATATCTGAGTCCCTTGATCTCAACTTCACCCTCTTCATGTTCCTCCAGATTCATGAAAACTAGTGTGGCCAGCTCTAAGCCCCCAACTATCACCTCCAAAGCTGGGCCCGCATTTCCCCCACCGGACCAGGGGTTCTCAACATAGGTCAATTCTGTGGGGCTAATTCCGAATTCACCTATGAGCATCTCATCGCAATACCTGACGCATTGGTCTATCCAATAGATTGTGTCATCTTCTTTGGGCCTGTTGAAGGCGTGATGAGCCATCATCTCAAATGTTGATAGATGCCTTCCGGACCTTCCCACCGCAGCAACATCGGTTAACCTGATGCAAGGCTGACTAATCACCAGTGGATTCGCCGGAGGTGGTACTAGGCCGCTAGTTACATGAGGTTGGAAGTCGGCGATGCTTGCGATTGTGAGATGAATATCATCCCTCCATCTGGCTATAACCGGAAATGGAGAAATTCTAGAGTGGCCCCTCTGTTCGAAGAAGTATTGGAACTTCTCTCGCATAGCATCCTTCAGTTCCTTGCCCCTCATCGGAAATCCAGAGATGATTGGTTTCCCAATGAATGTGTATGGGTCGTCGGTGCTATCTCCACAGGTCTCCCTATTTCTGTCCCTTGACCAAAATCTGGAACCCGTCACAGAACATTTCCTACAAACATGGCCTGATTCTGACCAGAAGGGGATATCCACCTCTCCGAAGTTCACTACTACTCCCTCGGCCAACCCATTGGACAACTGGTCTTGAAGTCAATGCGAGAAATTGCCCCGGTGTTTTGAAAGGAAGGGATTTGTCAGCGAGACTGATGGACGACTGGGCGCGGTTTCTTGAGGAAGATGGAGATTCCCTGATGAGGATAAAGAAACGAGGAGAGATGCTGGTTGACGCGGTGATTGTTTCGGATAGTAACCATGTTGGTAAGAGCGATGACAGATCGCTGGAACAACTGACCAACACCGCATCTCTGCCTGGAATAGTTGGAGAGGCATGGGGAATGGCCGACTTCCACCAAGGATTTGGTTTTCCGATTGGTGGAGTTGTAGCCACCGACATAGAAAACGGTGGAGTTATTTCACCAGGAGGGGTTGGATTCGATATCAACTGTGGAGTAAGGCTTTGCTCGATTGATCTTGGAATTGCAGACCTTAAGCATCTTACTAGGAAAAAGTCAGGCAGTGGCAGTAAGGAATTCGGGAATCGCCTCAAGGCCAGAATTCCCGCTGGAGATTCTGGTAAGAGTGGTTACATTCTTAGTTCTAACGAGCTTGACGATATTCTAGACGATGGTGCAAGGGCTGCTGCTGAGATTGGCCTGGGGCATGAAGAAGACCTCTCCAGAATGGAGATGAAAGGAAGATTAGAGGGGGATTCTGGGAGCATCTCGGATGTAGCGAAGAGGAGGGGCGTTTCGGCACTTGGTTCGATAGGCAGGGGGAATCACTTCCTTGAGATACAGGTAGTAGACCAGATTTTGGACGAGAGAGCTGCTAGAATCTTTGGATTGGAGGAAGGGAGGCTTACTGCAATGATTCACACAGGTTCCAGAGGTTTGGGATATCAGGTTTGTTCTGAGCATGTGAAAGGACTAGAGGGCAAATACAGAAAATCGGATGGGAGGTGGAGGTCGGAAGAGTGGGGGATATCGATTGCCGACCCCCAACTCGCCGCTGCCCCATTCTTTTCCAGGGAGGGAGAGTCTTACTTCGAAGCGATGAAGGCGGCTGGAAACTATGCCTTTGCGAATAGGAGCAGCGTGACTCACCACCTTAGGGGCGCACTTAGGTCCCACATGGGTACCGAGGTAGATGTTGGAGTCGTGTATGATGTTTGCCACAACATTGCACGTGTCGAGGACCACGTGGTCCACGGGACTTCTTGCACGTGTTGCGTGCATAGGAAGGGGGCGACCAGAGCATTTGGCGGGGATAATGAGGAGATATCTGGGAATTTCTCTGGGATTGGGCAACCAGTACTGGTGCCTGGGGACATGGGTACCGCTTCATACGTAATGGCAGGGCCCAGGAGTGGAACCAATCGTGCATTTGGATCATCTTGTCACGGTGCTGGAAGGGCTATGTCGAGAACCGAGGCTAGGCAGAAGATTGACGGTGCACAGGTCAAAAGAGAGTTGGCAGAGAAAGGAGTCGCGATATACGAAACTCATGAGAAATACCTATCTGAAGAGGCGCCTGGTGCATACAAAGACGTTGAAGAGGTGATCAGGCTCACAGAGAAAGCTGGCCTCGCTAGACCGGTGGCTCGCCTAAAACCACTAATCGTGATCAAGGGTTAGTGATATTCTACTTCGAGACAAAGATGAGCTCGATGTCATCGCCATCCTGCATGACATATTCCTCGAATTTGCCATCCGAATTACCGTCTACATTCATACTAATGTCATACTCTTCCCAATCAGAAACACCATTTCTGTTGATGTCGAACTTCCTGTCCTCGGTTAGAGAAGGGCCACCTTCTCTTTCCCAAATCTCGAAGAATGAGCCCAGTGGCACGTTCAACGATCCGGGGGTTTCAACGTGAAGAACCGTGAAATCGCCGTTGATTCCTGCGTTATGTACGTGGACCCACCTCATACCCTCCCTACAACCGACTTGGTCTATCCCAGTATTTCCTGGGATCTCGAGGAACTGCCCGTCTACAGTAATTTTCAGTTTGGGGTGGTAGTGCTCAGAGATTTCAGATTCTCGGTGGACAAGTTCCCCATTTCCATCTCTCTCAAGACCGCCCAAGCACCCATCGGAAACCTCCCAATCAGGATCGGGGTCGAATACTCCTGGCTGGAAAAATGCCACTCCCAAGAAGGCCACAGTAGACACTGCAGCACCACAAAGAAGCCATTGCTCAAGTGTCAGTGAAATTTTTCCCATGCGTGCCCGAGATGGGCATTTCACTTGAACTATGGGTAATTAGAATTACATCGAGTAGCCAATTCTAGGCAAATTGGTTTGTGGTTGAGCTGATCCGGATTGGACCCCGTCTGCCTCTTCCATAATTATCGTCAACAAGGTATTGACCAGCGCCCTTAGCTCTTCCAGTTCATGCTTCATATCATCTAACTTAGTTTCCTCTGCCATAATCGCATCCCATCAGAGGAATCTCTCCCTCAATGGGTGATTTCCCAAATTGGCCTATAAACAAGACTGGGTACATTTCGGAAAAAGTAGTTTTTTCGGATACCCTCCCAGAAGGCGTTTTCCCGCTACTCGTAATCCTCGTCGTAATCCTCGTCGTAGAAGCCCCCGTCAGTGGATCCCCTGATTATGTAAAATGCAGCACCCATCAGAGACAGGAGAAGAATCAAGGATCCTGCGAGCCAGACCATTCCGCTGTCGGGACCCGAGCTATCGGACAAACTGCTTACCTGTATATCGCTAATTTCCACATTCATGTAATTCTCATTTCCGTAATCATCGTCCACTACAAGAACCAAGAGTGGTTGCCCGGTTGCAACCGGGATGTACTCAAACTCAGCCCTCACACTAGTGCTCCCTGGAGGAAGGTACAGCTCTACCGGGCCATTCACCATGGTGGAAACTGATGGTGAGAATGTCCCATCTATCCTCTGCTCATAGAGGCCCACTGAGATGGTTCCCTCGCTCTTCCCGGGGTTCTCCCAGTATGTCACAATGGTGATTGTGTCGCCGACTAGTGGATTCTTCGTGGGCGTGACTTGGGAACGGGTGTACTGGCCATCGAATTCCACGACTCGAATCGTAGGGGTCCTAGGGTTGTCCGGTCCACCCAGACCTGCTACTTCGTTTCCTGCCATGTCTGTTGATGTAATCCAGAATGATACCTTGTCTCCGTCTTCTATGTTGAACTGGACAGATGGTCTGAAGTCAATCTCGCCCCTGTAGACGTGTACGCCCTCGGTGCTTGAGTACCAAGGGACCTCTCCACTTTCTTCGGTGCCAGGAATAATCTGGCCGTTCCTCTGGAATGCCCAGGAAACTTGCAGTGCGCCGTAGTTCATCCCTATTTCTTCGTTGATTGTGATCGTTACGGACACCGAGTTCATGGAATCGGTCTCTATTACTGTTAGGGAGGAGTCCGGGTATTCCTCAACATTGAACAATGCAGTAGGTGGCTTGGTGTCTACGGTTGCCGTGGCATCGGAATTTGAGACAGAATGTGAAGATCCGGGGGTGCCGATCAAGGAAGTAGTCAGTACGGTTATTGGATTCACTGGCTGGAAGTTTGGTAGCGACATCTCCACTGTGAAGTTCCCCGATTGATCGACGGCTGAAGTAGCCTCGTAGTTTCCACTCCCGTACACCATCGATAGTACGACTGTCAAATCGGGGGTGGACTCTTCTATGGGGGCTCCGGTTCCTTCGTGATAGACGGAACCGCTGATAGTGAAAGAGTCACCCTGACCGAGGTAAAGGGAAGTTCCCAGGGCTGGAATTATCGGAGCCGTGAGGTCCTCTGCGTAGCTAGGAATAGCGGCAATCTTGTTATCCAAACGCCAAGAAAGTGTGCTTAGCACTTCGGACTCTATCTGATCCAGTCCATCCTCGACAAGGACTCTGGGTTTGCAATCGAAATCTTGGTCATCGAATGGCATGTCCCATGACATCTTGAAGCGGACACTCAGCTCAGTCACAGAAGAGGTGATACTCTCGGTGCTAGCGCCGATAGTCTGCAACATGCTGTCGCTTGGAGTGGATAATGTTGAGGAGAATGGTTCGTAGGAAAAGACTCCAAAGTCGCTGCTATAGCCGCAAAGGAATACGGTGATGTTGTCTATGGTCCGGAAGCCGTTTGGCTCATCCAATCTAACCTTGAATGTGTGCTCCTTTCCTGGGATTAGGAAGTATTCAATACTGTCTTGAGTTATCCTGTCCAAGGAGAATGTTGACCCCCCTCCAGAACCAGTTCCGAGGCCAGCTCCTGCGAATTCCACCATCACGTCCTCTGCAACGACGACCGATGCCCAGGAATTCTCGGCACCGGGTCCACCTCCTGTTCCGCCATCTTGGTAAGTCAGCCCTGCCCAGTCTGTTCCCTCGAGATAGAGGTGTATCATTTCGTTGTCCATTGCAGAGACGTCGATGCCCAAGAATTGCACTTGCTGTTCGCCGGTTAAACCCACACTCAGATCGCTGCTCTGGTGCTGATACTCGTCTTCGTCGGCTACGCCGTCACCATTCTGGTCATCTAGACCTTCTCTCCAGTACTTCAGAGTCAGAGTTTCTCCTCTGGCTTCCCCCTCACTAATTGTGATATATGGCGAGAAAGTTGTAGGAGGAACCACCATTCCATCAACATACTGCAGTCCGATTGGTGTTTGGACTTGCATTGAGCCGGCGACAGGTGGATTTGTATCTACTTCGATTTCAACTATTGGAGGGACCCCGGTTGTGTCTTCTGCCCCATTAGTGGAGCTAGATGGACCCACTCTTAGCATCAGAGGCGAGAGAGTCAAAGAGCTTGCGCCAGCAGGTGTTGTTGCCATACCTGAAAATTGCCCGTTGTCATCTGTCTGCAAGGCATAAATTGCCCCGGACAGATTCAGTGCTACGGAGAAGTCTGTAGCAGATGGGCGCTTTGCTTCTTGATCTTGGAAGCGGACCGTACCAGAAATGTTTAGCAGGCTCCCATCCTGCACTGGGAATGGGTAAAACAGAGTGTCATATGTGTTGGAAATGACCCTTTCAAACTCATCCCTAATTTCGAATGAGTCTATCTGCAGATCGTTCTCGACAGCATTCTCACCGGAACGGCCACTTTGAGCTGTGGCTGGCCATATTGTTTCGCCATTGTCATCGTTTGCTCGAGCCACCCAAGTAATGCTGTCTACATCGTCCCAGTTCCACTTTATATGGAATTTCCAGTGAACTTCTATGTCAACGTAACCATCGGCGTGGACTACCTCTGTGACAAAGCTAGCACTGGCATCAAGTGGAGCAACAGATGACCCGTAGGACTGCGAGAACTGAGGATCTATTGAACCAGCTCCCCAGAGCCCGTCAGCACTATTCTCGGCCATGAAGCTGATTGTCTTTCCATCGGAAGAAGAGCCAACTAGAGTTATGTCTGCTATCTGCGAGTTGTCGGACAAATGGTGGTGGCTCGTAACTATCTCCACTAGATTCCCATCGGGGTAGAATGTGTTTGGAACAGTGAATTCCCTGTTTACAAACATGAAGTCGTAAATCAAGGAGCCGGTCACCGAGATTGCTCCATAGTCAGAAGTAATGCTCAGTGGGATGTCGGTTTCCTCTTCGAAATCTTCGTCGGGGATTGCTTCAAGGTAATCACCTATGGAAGGACCTAGTCCTGTAATGTTCTCGAAGAACATGTATCCGACTCCAATTGATGATACTGAGACTGTCTGTGCGGATGTTGATGTTACAGATAACGGAACCTCCAGCCAATCTCTCCCAGATGATGAATCTGAATGGCTGGGGCTGAGAAGGCTTATCCCAGAAATTTGCGCGAGGCTAAGGACGCTAGTGAATGGTGAGTCTCCACTGCCACCTGAAACTGCCGCTCCGGCCACAGATACCGTGACCGGGGCATCGAAGCCATCCGAATCGGGGGCGATGCTGATGAAACCCGAGTTTACGGACGCCGAATCGGGAATCAGCACTGTAAGGTCCACTGGGTTCGAGCCGTCTAGTGATAATGAGGCGCTTCTTGACACCGAGTCTCCAATATCAATCCATGACTGCCATCCCAGGTTTCCATATGCATTATCGCCATCGAACATTGGGAAGGACCATTCATCGCTCCCGTCGTTAAGGACATCTAGTTGGGAATTGGAAGATGGATCTGAGAACGTTGAGGAAATTCTCAGGACGTCGATCCACCCATTGGTAGGTAGATTTACTGATGCCGAGAAGCCGACCTGCTGGTGTGAAAATTGAATCGTCCCTCCCTTATTCGCTGAGCCCAGGGAATTTCCCGACTTATCGAAAACGGTTACAGAAACAGAACTAGAGATGTTTCCTTGTATTGTTACGCTCTTGATGGGTCGAGGTGAGAAAACGAAATCAGAGGTAATCGTACCGGTTACTATTGTAGCATTCAGGAGTCCGTCGACGACTTCAACTCCTGCGCTAAGGTCCCAACCATTTTGTCCCGAGTCTGCGTTCAATACCCTTTTACCGCCGATTAGGACCCTAGACAAACTCGGGGTCTGCTCGGCATCATCGGAACCCATGTGTATCTTCAGTCTGACTTGTGGGAACTGGGCGGGGTCAACTCCTGCAAGGCTGAAGGGGAATGATATATTGGAGAAGCCGGGTACTTGGGCCCCTGTGCTAGCATCCAATAGAGACCCTCGTATCCACCCTCCTTCATTTGCCTGGCCCTCGATATCAACGAATCCAAGGTTGAACTTGTTGGCATTATCCAAAGATAACGAAGGGCTGATCCAACTTCCGGGAATTCCGTAGTTGGAAATCTGCACACCGGCATTGTCTATGAACCAACCAGCCAAATTGTAGTACCCATCGGAGCCAAATGCGAACTTGAACTTCACAGAGTCGCCCTTGTATGCATCTAGATTGGCGCGCAGATTTGTCATCTCGCTAGTAGAAGACCATGTTCCGCTCCAAGCTGTACCAGTGCAATGATCCATGGTAAAAATTCCCATTCCCTGTAGGTTATGACCAGCGAAGGAAGAAGCTGTCCCGGTGTACCAACCCGGGTCGAAGTACTGCCACGCCCCTCCGTTCACCTTGATGAATACGGCACCACCATCCCATCCGGCCTCACCGCATGACCAGTGGTCAAATGTAAGATAAGAAGTTCCATTCATTGGGATTTCATAGAGTGGAGAAATTAGTCTCGCTTCGTCGATTCCGTTCTCATAATTCCCGGAGAATCCAATTCCGTACGCATATGGGAAGGAAGCAGTTTTTGGAGGCCCTGAGTTTGAGGAGACTTTGTTCAATGTGAATTTACACCTGTCACTGCTGCATGTCCCAGCAGTAGACCTAGTCCATCCGGGTGCCTCCGAAACCGAAGGAGAATTTGCTGTAGAGTCTTCGAACCCAAGCATTACTGAATCTTGGCCCCTGTTTAGTGTCCTGTAGATCCAGTCATCTGGAGAAGGGTTGCCTTGAGAATCTGGCATTCCATAGTGGGACATCGTGGAAGAAGATTCGAATTCCTCAGTGAACAAGGAATTGCCCTCATAGTCTACTACTCTGAAATGGGAAATTGTCAGTCCCTCTAGCGTGTCTTGACTGGTTCCCCCATAATTGAATGCGGAGCTTGTGTCGACGATTATTCTGATGTCAACGCTTGACTGGCCCTGGAATCCAGAGGGTATATCAAATGAGACAAGTCGGAAATCACCACTCTGATCGCCATATGTTTGTCCATCATCAGCAGTATACCCGCTACCAGGGATTGGTCCCGATCTTGCTGAGCAATCAGAAGATGTGCTGCTTGTACTTGAGGAGATATCAGCCCAGGTATTTCCATTCAATGATAGTTCTACACAAGCGTTGTCACTAGAGCCGCCCTCTAGATCCCATTCCATGTTGAACTCAATCTTGGATGTGGAGTTTGTCCCAGAAAGATCGATGTTCCGCTCAAGTACGCCGTAGGCATTTGCATTGTATGTGCATGAGGTGGAAGTGGTTGTGTAGCAACCATGATGCCAGACATCCAAGTCCACACCTTGATTGATGACTTGTATATTGTCGATGAACCAACCGGGCCTCTCATTGACAGAATCTGGATGTGTCCAGATTACGAATCTGAACTGAACATTGTCGGATTCGGTAATCCCGGGTAGCGAAGATAGAGTAAAGTTGCTAGTAACCCATCCACTGTGGGAGGGAGATGCAAATACGGGGACTGGTGATGCTGCTCCGTTTGGAGTTGGAGCATCTGAAGAGAGAGTGCTGGGGTATCCATTCTGTGGCTCAATGAAATTCCACTCCCCCCATGTTGAGTTTGACTTTAGGCGGTATTCCACCCATGTTCCATCACCCCCTCCAGAGGAGGTAGAATCCACATGGAACCAGTGATCGAAGGTTAGGTAGTATGAACTAATGTAGGATCCTGTAGGAACACTCTGAGCGGGAATTAATAGATGTCCGAAAGTCCCTGCAGGAACTGGTTCTCCGGGCATTGTTCCTGCTGAAACTAGCCCTTGCGTAGAAGACGAGGGGACAATACCGTGCGACAAAGTCTGCTCCTCACCATAGATGCTCCCATTCAGATCTAGGAATGTTGTAGCCCTCCAAAGCTTGCTCCCATGGCAAATAAAGGAAGTATCGGAGATCTCAGAATCATCCAGATTCCTATTCTCATTCAAATCTAGTCCTGATACTAGCTTAATTCCGGCATATGTGCAATTTTCCCCAGAAGGCTCGGAAAGAATGTCTATCTCGTACTCGTAATAATCCCCAAGAATAGCTGAAACCACCCCTCCAGAACCACCGGTGTCACTTATGGAAATGGTGGGTGATGAAGTATAGTTGGCACCTCCATTAGTTACATCCACGGAGTGTATGACGCCAGTAGAGTAGACGTTTGCTGTCAATGATTCTCCTGATCCGTTTGCAACACCAACTGCAATAGTGTCTGAGGCTTGGTATCCAGAACCGGGAGAGTCGATTGTGACCGAAGTAATTGCGCCGCTGGCGTCTACCGAGCCAATCGATGCCGCTGCACCGGTACCATCACACTGGCACTGAATAACAACCTGGTCAGTAGTGTCGAATCCAGAGCCGCCATCGTTGATTGTGATACTCGCGATTCCAGAACTCACAGAATATGTCCCTGAGAAGCCCGACCCGCCACCTCCTGTAGCTGATAGGTTCCCGGAGACATATCCACTCCCTGGGTCGACTATTGACAAGGAAGTGACGACGTCGTCATTTGCGAACGTCTCACAGTAGAAAATTGTCTCGATGATTTCATCGTTATCCAGAGTCTGGTCAAAGTCATTGTCGAGTCCATGATCTATGTAGTCCCCTGGTGAACCTCCACAGCCTGATAAGTTAGTTGACGAGGACTTGACGAATACCCTGCGCCATCCAGGTGAGTACTGGTATGCCGGATTAAGAGTTACTTCGATTTCCCCTACATCGAATGTGCTTACATTGGAGCGTGTGCCATCGTCCTTTAGGACCATCTCTCCCTCATCATTCAACTCAACTCCAACCAGATTTCCGGAGGAAAAGTCGTCCCCGTCCCAGGTTATCCCAGAATCGGAAGAAGAAGACAGGGGGGAGTTAGTTACGTGGACCCACCCATCCATAATTGTAGAGTTGGTAGGGACTGTGAATCCGTCTACCACAGTGGGAGTCCCTTCGCTGTTAATTATGGAGGGTCCGGACCAATTTGAGACTCCTGCATACGAAATGGGGGAAAGAATCATCATTAGAGTCATCACTATTGCAAGTCTAGCGCGTTCACTGGGCATAATCATCCTGTGCATTATGTCAGTTATGAACCAATCTACGTTAATGCCTGAAAAGGACATTTTGGATGGAGCCACTGGGGGGAATTGAACCCCCGACCTTCGCCTTACCAAGG
>CEUQ01046944.1_pt1 | contig 18311 bp, 15 predicted proteins | sample 361491 | NCBI WGS metagenome assembly CEUQ01 (sample SAMEA2622796, study PRJEB7988) | marine metagenome | biome: marine biome (ENVO:00000447); feature: marine epipelagic mixed layer (ENVO:xxxxxxxxx); material: "saline water (ENVO:00002010), including plankton (ENVO:xxxxxxxx)" | depth 120 m | reverse complement strand
TCTGATCTTCTGTATCTTCATAAATAAATGAAGCCTCTAGTTCATTTTGTAAATAGCTGTCTTTATCATATTTGAATCCTTTTTTTTGTTTTCTTTCAGCATAAACCTTTATTAAATCATATGCTATTTTTTTTACATTTTTCTTAGTTTTTTGTTTTAACAAAGCCCAAGCCCTACTACCTAATTTATATAATTTAGGAACTTTCCCATCTTTACCATTATATTTTGAAATTTTATGTATGGCGTGAATACTTAAGAATAAAACATCTCTCTCCCCGTATATTATCTTTATTGACTCTTGCATTTTTCCATCAATCTCAATTTTCTGTAAACCCCCATATTTACCTATACCATGATCAATATGTGTTACATAGTCGCCTTTGCTTAGATTATTTATTTGTTTTAAAGCAATAGATAATTTATTATTGAATCTTTTTCTAAATCTGAACTTATGATACCTTTCAAAAATTTGATGATCTGTGTAATAGATAATCTTTTGATCTGCATCAATAAAACCGGCAGAAAGAGGAAGTATTATAGGCTCCACAATATCTTCATTATCTAAATCTTCAAAAATTTGTTTCAATCGATTTTTTTGTTGATTATTTGTACAGCACAAATTCACCTTATATCCTTCAGATTTTTTTTTGGCGAGATCTTCAAAAAGAAGGTTAAAACTTTTATTAAATGAAGGTTGTGGTTTAATATTTATTCTAAAATCAACACTTGAACTAATCGAATTAAATTCAATGATTTTAAAAGCTTGAATTTTCTTATTTACTGAATCTATATCAACATACAGATTCTCAGGGCTAACAAACTCATGTTTATTATTGCATTTTTCATAATTAACTTTTGCTAAATCTATTATTTTTTCAAGTTCTGAATTAAACAAATTTAAGCTCTGTAAAAATATGCTGGTTTCATCGAAAAGAATTTCAAAAATATTTTGAATATTTTTTGATGTATTTGAAACCTGAATATTAGAAATTATTTTAACTGCAGAATGGGTTTGCTCTGAACGTTGAGTTTCAATATCGAAAGAACGAATTCTTGTTATTTCATCTCCGAAAAATTCAATTCTAAAAGGTGTTTGACTCGAATACGGAAAAATGTCTAATATACCACCTCTTACAGCAAACTCGCCTGGTTCAACCACAAAATCCTCCCTCCTGAATTCTAATTCAAATAATTGTTCATTAAGTTTATCGAAAGAGATATTTTGATTCAATTTTAAACTAATTGAATTTCTTTTGATTTCTTTCTTATTTATCTGATTTACAGCAATTGCATTAACGTGAGTAACCACAATTGAATTTTTATTTTTAGAAAAATTCAAATGTTCTATTAATTCGGTTCGTTGAAGTAGATTATAATTGTTGGGACCCTTGCTGGAATAAGCCTCGCTTAAAATCTCTGGAAAGTAATAAATCTGCTTTTCTGGATTTAAAGTTTCAATATCATTTAAAAAATATAATGACTCCTCCTTCGTATTGAAAATGAATAATGATGGTTTTTGAGATTTTTTTAAAATTGAAGAACAATAAAAAGCAAGTGAAGACCCAATTAGTCCCTTTAACTTTATATTTTGATTTTGGGCAATAGTATTCCAGAGTCTGTTAAAAAATAATGACTCTTCAAAATCTTTGAAAAAACTTTTATTTGTCACCAAATAAATTTTCGGCAAATATATTAGAAAAACTAAAAATCAAATAATTGATTTAAATGAATTTTTGAAATTGTTGAATCATTTCCTCACTTCCGCAATAAAAGGGTATTCTTTGATGGAGCTCTTTAGGTTGGATATCCAAAATATTTTTTTCTCCATTAATTGCTAAGCCTCCAGCCTGTTCACATATAAACGCAATTGGATTACATTCATACAATAATCTTAATTTACCTTTGGGATTTTTTGCAGTCGGTGGATATAAAAAAATACCACCCTTAATCATATTTCTATGAAAATCTGAAACTAATGAGCCTATATACCTTGAAGTATACGGTCTATCACCTTCTTCTTCTTGACAAAATTTGATATAATTTTTGACAAAATCAGGGAATTGAAGATAATTTCCCTCATTTATTGAATATATATTTCCATGTTTTGGAAATTGTATGTTTGCATGAGAATGATAAAAAGTTCCAATCGCGGGATTAAGAGTAAATCCATTAACACCATTTCCGGTTGTATAGAATAACATTGTAGAAGTTCCGTAAATTATGTATCCGGCTGCTACCTGATGCCTGCCCGATTGAAGAAAATCATCAATCGAAACTTCTGTTCCAATTTTACTTTTTCTTCTGTAAATCGAAAAAATTGTTCCCACGGAAACATTAACATCAATATTTGATGACCCATCTAGAGGATCAATTAAAACTACATATTTATTTTGGTTGTTTTTATCATTACTATTAATACTAATAAATGTTTGCTCTTCTTCACTAGCAATACCACAAACAATATTTCTGTTAACTAGAGTATTGATGAATTTTTCATTAGCATATACATCCAATTTCTGTTGTTTTTCTGACTGTATATTTTTATCTCCAGTGGGACCAATTATATCAACCAAACCAGCCTTATTTACCTCATGATTAACAACTTTTGCGGCTAATCGAATCGAATTAATCAAGCTGGACAACTCACCAGATGAATACTTAAATGAAGTCTGATTTTTAATAATGAATTCGCCAAGAGTTTGATTTTTATTCAACATATTTTTGGTATTACTTTTACTTAAGAGAGAAAATAATTACTTTAAAGTTATGAAAATTAAAATAAGAAATGCTACAAAGGAAGACATGCAGCAAGTACACAATTTGATTGTAGAGCTTGCAATTTTTGAAAAGGAGCCTGACGAAGTTGAAATAGATGAAAAAGATCTTCAAAAAATGGGTTTTGAATATGAAACCCCCGCATTTCATTGTTTTGTGGCAGAGGTTGAAAATAAAGTCGTTGGAGCAGCGATTATTTATAAAAGATTTTCAACTTGGAAAGGTGAGACTTTGCATTTAGAAGATCTGGTAGTAACCAAAAATATGCGTGGTCAAGGAATCGGAGGAAAACTTTTTGATAAGGTAATATTATTTGGAAAAGAATCAGGAGCAAAAAGAATTTCATGGAATGTAATTGACTGGAATAAAAATGCAATTGAGTTTTATATAAATAGAGGAGCTAAAATTGTAGAAGGTTGGAGTATTGTACATCTTTCCGGAAAGAACCTTGAAAATTATAATTAGAAATTTTTTTCTAAAAATTCAAAACAAAATTTTTTTATTTCTTTTCTACAATTAATATAATTTTTGATTTTTTCATCCTCATCATCAATTTTTACAGTTGAAGGGTCATGAAAATTTTGATGAATTCTTATAGCATTTTTTGAAGGAATATATGGGCATGTTTCATTAGCATGGTTACAAACTGTTATTATAAAATCAAATCTAATCGACATATATTCATCAATTAAATTAGATGTATTGCCAGAAATATCAATATCATCCATTTTCATTACTAAAACAGCATATGGATTAAGACCATGTTTTTCGATTCCAGCACTATAAATTTTAGCTTTTGTTTCTAATTCTGCTTTTAGATATCCATGCGCCATTTGACTTCTACATGAATTACCAGTACATAGAATAAGAATATTTTTCATCTAAATCTGAAGAATTAGTTTGGCTACCATAAAGTAAATCAAAATACCAAATATATCATTACTTGTAGTTATGAAAGGACCAGTAGCAATCGCGGGGTCAATACCTCTTTTATTTAAAAAAAGTGGAATGAAAGTTCCAATAATGCCGGCAACAATAACAACCGCCACTAGTGCAACAGAAAGGGCTAAGGCAATATCAATTTCACCCTGCCAAAAAAAGATAAAAAGAAACAATAAAATAGCTAGGATTACTCCATTTAGAATCGACAATAGAGTCTCCTTAAGTAGTCTGTTATTTATGCTGCCCTTAATTTCATCGTTTGCTAAACCCTGAACAATTATAGCACTGGATTGAACCCCTACGTTACCTGCCATCGCAGCAATTAGAGGGGTAAAATAAAATAGAATTTTGTGCTGAAGTAAAATTTCATCAAACCCTCCCATTACAAAAGCTGCGCCAATTCCTCCAATAAGCCCAACTATTAACCACGGTAGCCTAGCTCGAGTTAATTCAAAAATTGAATCGTCAACATCAACATCCTGTAAAATACCAGCAGCTAATTGATAATCCTCTTCAGCCTCTTCTTTTATTAAATCTACAATATCATCAATAGTAATTCTGCCTAATAACTTCTTTTTTTTATTTACGACGGGAATTGCACCTAAATCATATTTTTGCATTGTACTAGCCACAGATTCCGCTGTATCAGAATCATACACACAATCTACATTTTTTTTATAAATAGATTTAATTTTTGTTTTCGGTTGAGCAACCAATAAATCTTTTAAAGACAAACGGCCTAATAAAATATCTTCGTTATCAACTACATAAACCGAGTGTACTCTTGTAACTTCAGATGCCTGAGTTCTCATTTCTTTTACACATCTTGTAACTGACCAGTTTTCGTTTACTTTTATCAACTCTTTAGCCATCAAGCCACCCGCTGAGTCATCATCATACTTAAGTAATTCCCTGATATCTGCTTTGTGTTCTGCATCAGATATTTTAGAGATAACTTTCTTTTGTTTTTCTTCTGGAAGTTCAGAAATAATATCAGTAGCGTCATCAGAATCCAGTTCTTCGACTTCCTCCGCAATTTCCTGGATAGATAAGTTTTTAAGAATTTTTTCACGATCATCATCATCCAATTCCATCAACACATCTGATGTTTTTTCAGAATCTAATAATTTGATTATGTAGGTAGCATCTTCAGGACTTAATTCCTCAAGAATCTCAGCAATATCAGCATGGTGGTAGGTTGAAAAAATCTTTACAATAGATTTTTCATCAGAAAGTTTAACTAATTCTAAAATTTCAGAAATTAGCTTCTCCGTAAGAGCAAATTTTGTATGTTTTCCGTTTTTTCTCAGGATTAATATTTTAAATCTTGGTTTATCAAATTAGTTAAATCAACAAATTGATTTACAGATAATTGCTCGGGTCTTTTGTCAAAGATAATATGTTCTCTCAAATTATCGGTTAAATTCAATTGTTTTAAACTGTTTCTTAAGGTTTTTCTTCTTTGCTGAAATGATATTTTTACAATTTTAAAAAATAATTTTTCATTACAATTTATTTTTAAATTCTTTTTTCTTTTAAGTAAAATAACAGCGGAATTTACTTTTGGTGGTGGTACAAAAAATTTATTTGGAACTTCAAATAATAATTTTGTGTCAAAAAAAGCCTGAGTTAGAACAGATAATATTCCGTATTTCTTAGTCCCTTCTTTTTCACATATTCTCTCTGCAACTTCATACTGAAACATACCACACATTTCAGAAATTAATTCTCTATTATCAATTATTTTAAATAGAATTTGAGATGAAATATTGTATGGGAAATTTCCAATGATGGAAAAATTTTTATTTTCAAATAGTTCAGAAAGATTTAGTTTTAAAAAATCCTGATTGTAAATTATGTTCTTATTTATCTTCAATTTTGAGATTAAAAAACTAACCGATTCATTGTCAATTTCAACAAGCCTTAAATCTATCTTTTTCTTTAATAAAAATTGGGTAAGAATTCCTGTTCCGGGTCCTATTTCTAAAATATTTTGGTAATCAGATAAAGATTCAACTATTTTTTCAGCAACTATTTTATTATTTAAAAAATGTTGACCCAGTGCTTTCTTTGGCTTTACAAATTGCAAAATAACTTATTTAATTATAGAAAATCCGGTATATTGCTGTAACACTTTAGGTATCATAATTCCTTCTTCTGTTTGAAAATTTTCAAGTATTGTAGCTAGAACTCTTGGTAATGCTAGTGAGCTACCGTTTAAAGTGTGAACTAGGTCTGTTTTACCTTTATCTGTTCGATATCTAATTTTAAGTCTGTTTGATTGAAAAGTCTCAAAGTTTGAAACTGATGATACCTCAAGCCACTTATCTTGAGCTGGTGAATAGATTTCAAAATCGTAAGTTAGGGCAGAAGTAAATCCCAAATCTCCTCCACAAAGGGAAATAATTCTAAAGGGTAACTCTAAATTTTCAATAATACTCTTTATCTGATCTTTCATTATCTCTAGAGATTGATAAGATTTTTCAGGATGATCGATCCTGACAATTTCAACCTTATCAAATTGATGAAGTCTATTCAAACCTCTAACGTGAGCTCCATAACTCCCAGCCTCCCTTCTGAAACAAGGACTGTAAGCAGTTTTTAAAATTGGTAAGTTTGATTCTTCAATTATTTGATCTCTAAAAATATTGGTTATGGGAACCTCTGCTGTCGGGATTAGATATAAATTATCTTGAGGAATCGAATACATTTGTCCCTCTTTATCCGGAAGTTGGCCTGTACCAAAGGCGGAATGCTCATTTACTAAATAAGGAACCTGAACCTCATTGTATCCAAAATCAATATTTGAGTCTAAAAAAAATGATATCAATGCTCTTTGTAATTTAGCCCCCATTCCTTTATAAACTGGGAATCCGGATCCGGTAATTTTTGTACCTATTTCAAAATCAATTAAATCATATTTTTTTGACAATTCCCAGTGTGGAATTGTGCAATTTTTGTTTGCTTTAGTTTTTGAATTAAATAAAACCAAATTATCTTCTGATGAATTTCCATTAGGAACACTTACATGTGGTATATTCGGAATCAAGGTTAATATATCATCAATATCCTTTTTCACCTCGCTTAAATCATCAGAAAGAACTTTTGTCAAATTCTTAATTTCAGAACTTCTTTGTTTAAGATTTGGGACCTCATCTTTCTTTCCGTCTTTAAATAGTTGCCCAATTTCTTTTGAAATCGAATTTGACTCAGCAAGTAAATTTTCATATTCAGTCTGAATTAACTTTCGTCTTTCATCCAATGAAATCAAGTTAGTTATTAATTCTTCAGCATTGAAATTCCTTTTCTTAAGGGATTTTATTACCTCATCTCTATTAGAAATAATGTAAGATGTTTTAAGCATAATCTAAATTTAATTTGTTTTTTTAAGATTAGTAATTAATTCAAAACATTTTTTTTTATCCAATTGTAGCTGTGCTGACAAATTATCAACTGATTTAAATTTTTTTTCGTCTCTTATTTTCGTTATCAAACTCACAGTAATTTGCCTTTCATAAAGATTTTGTTCAAAATCAAAAAAATGAATTTCAATTGAATCGTCTTTATCATTAAATGTAGGATTAGAACCAATGTTCATCATTCCATAAATATCATATCCGTTAAATATTGAACGAATAAAATATACCCCATTCCCTGGTTTTATTTTATGAGAATCAATTAAAATATTCGCAGTTGGAAAACCAATATTTTTCCCTCTTCCTAAACCGCTGATAACTTGACCGGTCAAAATAAACTGATATCCAAGTAATTTGTTAGCTTGATTAATTTTTCCATCATGAATCAAGTTTCTGATTTTTGTTGAGCTTACAGAAACTTTATTCATTTGAAATGCTTTTACCTCAGTGATATCAAATCCTAAATCTTGAGAAAATTCGAAAAGTTGACTTGCATTTGCGTCTCTATTTTTTCCAAAATGATGATCATATCCTATTACAATGTGCTTTACATTTAATTTCTTTATTAAAACGTCTCTAACAAATTCTAGTGCTGATAATTTTGAAAAAGATTTATTAAAATCTTGAGTTATTAAGTAATCAATATTCGAGGATTCAAAAATTTTATTTTTTTCTTCATACGTAGTTAATAATTTTACGTCTTTTTCATTATTTAAAACTATTCTTGGGTGCGGATTGAAGGTTAGAATTATAGAAGTTAAATTTTTAGTTTTAGAAATACTGATTACTTTTTCTATAAGCTTTTGATGACCTAGGTGAAAGCCATCAAAAGTTCCTACAGAAACTACGGAAGGAGTTTTTTCACAATAATTTTGAATATTTAATGAAATCAAATTGGAAAATTTAGTTATTAAAATTATTCATAGTTACATCAATTCCTGAAAGAATAAAAGAATTTAAAGAGTTTGAAATCATATCAAAATTTGAATGAAGGGTTTTGTACTCATCACTTTTAAGGATTCCAAGAACAAAATCAATTTGATTTGATTTTTTATCGTTTCCGATTCCTATTCTCAGTCTAGGATATTCAGTTGTGTTTAATGTTTGTTCAATATTCTCTAATCCATTATGACCTCCACTACTTCCTCTTGCTCTAAATCTAATTTTTCCCAATGGAAGATTTAAATCATCACTTATAACAAGCGTATTTTCAATTCTAATATTTTCTTGTTTCATCCAATATTTAACAGATTTTCCACTAAGATTCATAAAAGTATTAGGCTTTAAAAGAAACACCTTTCTACCCTTTATTGAAATTTTTGATATCTGTCCTAATCTACCAGTCCCAAAATCAGATTCATTTTTTTTACAATAAAAGTCTAATAATTCAAATCCAATATTGTGTCTTGTATTGTAATATTTTTCACCTGGATTACCTAGACCAACAATTAAAAACTTATCCATGGAAAGAGATTTAGTAATAACAAAAATAAAAAAAGCATCCTGACAAATTACAGAATGCTTTTTATAGTTATTAATTATAAGTTAACTTATGATTCTGCTGACGCATCTCCTTCTGATGCCTCTTCTTTTTTATCTGAAGATTCAGCTTTTTCAGATGATGCATCTGCTTCACCTGTGGTTTCTTCACCCTCCTCACCTTCTTCATCTTCTGTTTCAACAACTAATGCAGCTCTAGCTCTTCTAACTTGACATACAACAGTATTATCAGGGTGTAAAAATTCATAATTTTCGTTTTCCAACTCAGTGATATATACTCTGTCTCCAATATTTAGCTCTGAAATATCTATCTCAATATAATCTGGAAGATTTGTAGGTAGAGCTTTAATTCTGAGTTTTCTTTTATTTCGTTGTAGATTACCACCTAATTTAACCCCAATAGCATTTCCGATCAGTCTGACAGGAATATCCATTGCAATTTTTTTGTCATCAAATAATTGGTAAAAGTCTACATGTAAAATCTTATCAGAAACAGGGTGAAATTGTATATCCTGTAATACAGCTGAATAAGATTCATTATCATTTAAGGCAATCACAACAGTATATGCATTTGCGGTATATACTAATTTTGAGAATGCCAATTCTGGTGCTGAGAAATGTATTGGTCCATCCCCTCCGTATAAAACGCAAGGAATCTGTCCAGCATTACGAAGTGCTCTCGATGAAGACTTACCTACGCTTTCTCTTTTAGATCCGTTGATTGTAATTGATTTCATTTTAATTTAATGTTTACATTATAAAATTTGAACTTATTGACTGATTGCTATGAACTTTATGCATAACATCTGAAAATAAATCGGCGCAAGATAGCATTTTTATTTTAGAATGAGGTTTAATTTTCGGAACAGAATCGGTGACAATTAATTCTTCAAGCTTGGACTTTTCAATTTTGGTATAAGCATCACCGGATAAAATTGCGTGTGTACAGATTGCCCTAACACTAACAGCTCCCCTTTCCATTAAAAGATCAGCTGCCTTTGAAAGTGTTCCTGCAGTATCAACCATGTCATCAACTAAAATCACATTTTTTCCTTCAACATTTCCAATTAGCTCCATATGAGAAATAACATTTGCCTTGGATCTCTGCTTGTAACAAACAACCACATCACAATTTAAATTTTTTGAATATGCATATGCCCTTTTTGAGCCTCCCATATCAGGTGATGCAATGCAAAGATTATCAAGTTTAAGTCCAACTACATGGGGTATAAAAATTGAAGATGCATATAAGTGATCAACTGGTATCTGAAAAAAACCTTGGATTTGATCTGCATGAAGGTCCATGGTAATTAATCTTGTTGCACCGGCGGTTTCAATCATTTTTGCAATCATTTTTGCAGCTATTGGCACCCTTGGCTTATCTTTTCTGTCTTGTCTTGCCCAACCAAAGTATGGTATAACAGCAGTAATATGTCTAGCAGATGCTCTTTTTGCAGCATCAATCATCAGCAACATTTCCATCAGATTTTCAGGACTGGGATTTGTTGAGCCTATAATAAAAATTCTGTTCCCTCGAATAGATTCTTCATAAGATGGCTGAAATTCACCATCTGAAAATCTAGAAATTATAACATTACCAAGTTTTTCACCAAACGAATCTGCAATTTTACTTGCTAATTCTACACTATTGGTGCAATTAAAAATTTTCGCTTTTGTGTTTAATGCTGCCACTGTATTTGATTGGTTTTTAAATGATTATATATAATATTATTAGGGTTAGCAAAAATAGAAATTTTAAATTAAGGAAAGTATGTAATGATGATTATTTTTTTACTTTTGCGTGAATGCTCAAGTGGCGGAATTGGTAGACGCGCTGGATTCAAAATCCAGTTCTTTTTAAGAGTGTGGGTTCGATTCCCACCTTGAGTACAAATTAAATAGCCAGTAAAATAATCGAGAACACTCCTGTTGCTATAATCAATCTTAATATGTTATGTAATTTTAAATAATCTGAAACATTTTTTGATCTGTAAAGCCTGAATATGAATACTATCAGCATTAAAAAAGAAAATCCATAATATAAATACATATATCCAGAGGAAAAGTTAAGAAATAGGTTGAAGATTAATATAATATTTATTAATGTTATTAGTGTTATTAATACTCTAGTGAAGCTCTCTCCAAATACTACCGGGATTGTCTGATAATTTTGGGTAAAATCCCCTGCAAGATTTTTTAAATCTTTTGTTAAGTCCTTTAATAAAAGAATAAAAAAAAGAAATAATGCATATGCGACAATAATCAAATCTATATTTTTAAAGTATAAAAGAATAGCAAAAAAGGGTGTTATTGTGAGTATGGAATAAAATAAATTTCCAATTAGTAAAGTTCGTTTTAGTTTGTGTGAATAAAGCCACAAAAAGAAAATATAAATCACAAAGAAAATTATTGCACGAATTGAAATAAATGAGGCGAAAATTACAACGATAAAGTTTAAAATAAAATAGAAGTTTATTTTTGTAGAGCTTTTTACAACATCATCAATCTTATATTTAATTGGTTTATTGATTATATCTTTTTTTTCATCATAAAAATTATTAATAATATAACCAGATGCTATTGAAATTGATGAACATAAGATTAATAGAAATAAATTAAAATCGAAAATAACTTCAATGAAGTTTTTATCACTTAAAATAAAAATAGAAGTCAAATACTGAGCTAAAATAATTAGTAAAACATTATAAATTCTAACAACCGAGAAAATACTAAGAAACTTAAAAAGAGTGGACTTTTTTTTATCTGTTGGTGACATATTTAAAAGTGATAAACTACCTCTAAACTATGATCTTTTAAGTCCTTTTTTGCCTGCTCAATATCGGGTGCAAAACCTAATATGTAGCCTCCTCCACCAGAACCGCATAATTTCAAAAAGTATGAACCACTATCAATACCTTTTTTCCATAAATGATGAAACTCATCAGGTATCATTGGCTTAAAGTTTTCAAAAACTATTCTAGATAATTTTTTCGTGTTTTGTAATAGTTTATTGATATCACCACTTAAGAAACTGTCAACGCATATGTTAGTATGTTTTATAAATTGAGACGAAATCATTTTTCTAAATCCTTCTGATTTCATCTTTTCCATAAATATACTTACCATTGGAGCAGTTGAACCTGTTTTACCACTATCTAATAAAAATACAGCACCAGCACCCTTGGATTTCTGTGATGGTATTCCTGTTACATTAATATCATCTTTGGATTTGATAAGTATTGGTATACTTAGATAGCTATTTAGTGGGTCTAGTCCTGAGGATTTTCCATGAAAGAATGATTCCATTTTTGAAAAAATAATCTTTAGCTTGAGTAATTTTTCTCTGGTCAAATTCTCTAAAACAGTTATCTTATTGTTTGAGTATTTATCATAAACGGCTGCAACCAAAGCGCCACTACTTCCTACTCCATAACCCTTTGGAATTGAAGAATCAAAATATAAGCCCTCATTAATATGCTTTTCAAACAAAATTAAATCCAAATCTAAGTCACCGATTTGCTTTAGATAAGAGCAAAAATCAATGAGAATTAAATTGGACTGTTTAGATTTTTCAGTGGGTGAATCTGGGAGCTTTAGGGCACCTTTAAAAAAGTTATATGGAATAGATAACCCTTTTGAGTCTTCAATTATACCATATTCCCCGAACAGTAATATTTTTGAATAGAATAAAGGTCCTTTCATCATTTCAAATATACAAATTTAGATTTGCTTAGGACCTGTACCTATAAAATCTAGAATATATTTTTGCTTAACACAAAAAACAGATAGCTTTTTTTTAATAAAATTTATTACCTCTTGTGAAAAATTTTCAGGAAATAAAATATGCACATTGGCCCCAGCATCAAGAGTGAAGCAAACAGGAATGTTTGAATCTTTTCTAAACTCCCTAATCAGATTTATCACAGATAAAGTGGCAGGTTTCATTAGTACATATGAAGGTGTACTACTCATCATTAATGAGTGCAACATTAGTGCTTCACTTTCAACCAGATTACAAAATTCATTTAAATTTCCTGACTCTAAAATCTTCATCAACTTCGAAATATTATTTTTGGCTAGCTTAAATCTAATTTGTGAAAAGGGGTTATCATTCATCAGTTCGTGACCTACTGAGCTAGACACTTCTTTTTTTCCTTCATCTATTATCAGAATGGCATCTCTGTAGTTATGAAATTTTGAAGAAATGGATTTACTAATCTGGGTGGAGTATAAGTCAGAACCAAAACTAAAATCTGAGTGAGTTCCCCAAAAATTAATACCACCATAAATACTTCTACAAGCACTACCAGATCCGATTCTTGAGATAAATGAGGCTTTTTTATAAAAAAATTCGTCATCAATCAAAGTCAGTTCCTTTTCTAGACTCATAATGCATAATGATAATGCGCTCATAGCGCTTGCAGATGAAGCTATTCCACTACTGTGGGGGAAACTATTAGAACTTGAAATTGTAAGATGATAGTTTAATAGAAATGGACAATAGCCAACAATTGAAGAAAAAAACTTTTCAATTTTAGTCCTGAAAGAAATATTTCTTTCACCTTCAAAAAATAATTCAAAATCAATAATTTTTGATGTATTTTTTATTTTTTTAAATAGTACAGATGTAGTTGTTTTACAATCGGAAAGAGTAAAGCTAATGGACGGATTTTTTGGTGTTTGGTCTAAATTTTTGCCCCAATATTTTACAAGTGCAATGTTGCTAGGCGACTCCCATGAAAATGAAACCTCATTAACTTCAGCTGATATTTCTTTAGATATAAATTCCTGTATTAACATTAAATGCAAGAGAATTTGTGCGGGCGGAGAGACTCGAACTCTCACACCTTGCGGCACTAGATCCTAAGTCTAGCGTGTCTACCAATTCCACCACGCCCGCAAAATTGAGAGGCAAATATAAACAATAGTTTGTGAAATAGAGGATATATATTGTTTTTAAAAGCTGTTATTGGTAATTTGGATTTTGAATTTGTGTGCAAGATAATAATGAAAAAAAAATTTGAATTAAAGTTTATTGAGACCCTAGTTTTTTCAAATTATGGCATTAAAATAAAAGCCACCCAAATTTATGGTGAAACAGATGATAATTTCAAACTTCAATCGAAAAATAAATCATACTTCTTTAAAATTTATCCAAAAAAAACTGACCCAAAATTTGTGGAGTTTCAAAGCCAATTGCTTTTAAATTTAAATACTAACAAAAAAACCGCCAACAATAATCTTACGCTTGATGAGAAGTGCTATGCAACCTTTTTAGACAAAGAAAATCATATTAGGTATTTTAGGATGAATGACTGGATTCAGGGTAGGCTTTGGTCATCTGTTAACCCAATAAATAGTAGTCTAAGAAAAGAATTAGGATCCGAAAGTGCAAAACTGATTATAAAATTAAATCAAACGAAATTAGATTATAAACGTGATGATTTTGATTGGGATTTATCAAATTATTTATGGATTGAGAGATATTATAAAAAGTTTGATATTGGTAGAAAGCGTAAAAATATAATTAAAAACCTTCTTGAAAATCTAAAAAATAATGACTCAAAATATAAAAGATTAAGAAAGCGTCTTATTCACAATGATTTAAATGATAATAACATAATTGTTTCTGAGGACTTAAAAAATCCAAAAATACTGGGATTTATTGATTTTGGGGATTGTATTAAAAGTCAGTTAATTAACGAGCTGGCAATTACATGCACTTACGGTATAATTAACAGTCTAAACCCCCTTAATTCAGCATGTGATATAGTCAAGGGTTTCAATAAAGAAATTCCAGTCACTGAAGTTGAAATAGAATTTTTATATGACTTAATACTTATAAGAATATCAATTTCAATTTTAAAATCTGCTTTAAATGAAAAATATAATCCAGAAAATAATTACTTACAGGTAAGTAAAAATGACATGCTTTCTGTTTTTGATAAATGGTCTAAAATTGATCGAGAATTGGCCTTACACTTTTTTAGAAATGCATGTAATTTCACGCCCAATGTCAATGAAAAAAAATTCAACAGATTAATTCGCCAAAATAAATCATCAATTGACAAATTATTCGGAAAAAATGAAATTGATAAGCTACAAAAATTAGACTTAAGTGTTTCTAGTAATTGGCTTTCAAGTGATTTAATTAATGATATTGATTTATTTGAAAAAAAAATTAATCAAAATTCTTCTTCCACATTTTTTGGTGGTTATTCTGAGATACGTGCTGTATATGATTCATCAGATTACGAGCGATTAACCGAAAATGGTTTTGAAAATAGAACCACCCATTTGGGTCTTGATTTTTGGGTGAAAGAAAAAACTTCTATACATGCTATTGAAAACGGAATCATTAAAATAATTACAAATGATAAAACGAAAAAGGGATATGGGGGGCTAATAATTATAGAACACAAAATTGACGACATCAAGTATTATTCACTTTATGGTCATTTAGAAAATCAAAGAAAAGCAAAAATAAAAGTGGGGGATTTGGTTATAAAAGGTCAAAAAATTGCTAAGATAGGATCCATAAAAGAAAACGGTGGGTGGAGTCCTCACTTACATTTTCAGATAATGCTGACACTTTTAGATTATAAAAATGACTTTCCCGGGGTTTGTCTAGAAAGTGAAAAAAAAGTGTGGTTAAGTATTTGTCCCAATCCAAAATTAATTTTAGATATTAAGGAAACCCCAACTAAAAAGATTCATGAGGATAAGCTAAAAGTTTTAAGAAAAAAATATTTACCCAGTAACTTAAAATTAAGTTATAACTCGCCGATTTATGTAGTTAGAGGATTCAATCAATATCTGTATTCTAATAAAGGAAAAAAATATTTGGACACAGTTAATAATATTGCTCATGTTGGTCATCAAAATTTAAAAGTTGTAAGGGCAGCAAAAGAACAAATTGGAGTTTTAAACACTAATACTAGATACTTACACGATGAAATTATTGCTCTCTCTAAAAATTTGGTTTCAAAATTTCCTGAGAAATTATCAAAAGTATACTTAGTAAATTCAGGTAGTGAGGCTAATGAACTTGCGATCAGAATGAGTAATGTTTTTGGTAATTGTGGAAATTATATAGTATTTCAAGGAGGGTATCATGGTAATACTAACAAAACCATTGAAGTTAGTAATTATAAATACAATAGTAAAGGGGGCAGTGGAAAAGCAAAAAATATTTTTGAAATTCCAATGCCAGATGAATTTAGGGGTAAATTCAGAGGTGGCGGAGCAGGAATAAAATACTTCAAGGAATTTGAAAAAATAATTTCAAAAGCAAAAAAAGCAAATAAAAAAATCAGTGCAATGATTGTGGAACCCATAATCAGTTGTGGGGGTCAGGTTGAATTACCAGAAAAATTTCTAAAAAATTGCAAGAAAATTTTAGAGAAGGAAAACATACTTCTAATTGTAGACGAGGTTCAAACAGGATTTGGAAGGGTTGGAGAAAAATTTTGGGGTTTTCAATTACACGATGTAGTTCCTGATATAGTAACCTTAGGCAAACCAATGGGAAATGGCCACCCAATTGGAGCAGTAATATGCAATGAAGAAATTTCAAAAAAATTTGATAACGGGTTAGAGTTTTTTAGCTCTTTTGGTGGTAATCCGGTGTCTTGTAAAATAGCAAATGAAGTTATCAAAGAGTTAGATTCAAAAAATCTTCAAAAAAACGCACTTGTAACAGGCAGATTTTTGATATCAGAACTAAAAAAATTATCAAAAAAATATTCAATAATTGGCAGTGTTAGAGGAAAAGGACTATTCATAGGGGTAGAACTTGTTAACCAAGATTTAGTTCCAGAGAAGCATAAAGCTATCTACCTGGTAAACAGAATGAAAGAACTTGGTGTTTTAATGAGTAATGATGGTTTAGATAAAAATGTAATTAAAATTAAACCTCCGATGATTTTTTCAATCGATGACAGTAAAAAATTAATTTTGCTTCTAGACAAAGTTTTGGGTGAAGATTATATGATATCAAATTAGAACTTTCTGTTAGGGTTAAACCTATCTATATTAATGCTGGTTTTTTTATCGTCAACAATTTCTGAAACAATTTTTCCGGTGCCTGTACTCATACTCCAACCCATCATTGCATGACCAGTTGCAATAATAACATTTTCTAGGTTTTCTGACCTACCAATATAAGGGATACCATCTGGAGAAATTGGTCTAAATCCAAATCCAGCATTATTTCTATCTTTTTCCGAAATACTTATTGTTGGGTAGAAAGATTCTACTGCATCACAAATTGCATTAACCCTGTTTTTTCTGATCTTATTATTAATTGATGAAATTTCCATAGTTCCTGAAAATCGGGTAAAGCCATTCATTGGGGTAATTGCACATTTTGGTTCAACCAATATTGCTGGGCACGTTAATAGATTATTAGACGACTTATTTATGCTGTATCCCTTACCAGGCTGAAGCAACAAATTAGTTCCTAACTTTTTACATATTTTGGATGTCCATGTTCCAGCTGATAAAATATATTCGTCAAATTTTAATTCCTTATTCAAAACAGAAATAGACTCTATTTTATTATTAATTATTTTATATTCAGTAATCTCTGTATTGGTTATGCATTTGACTCCTTTCTTTTTAATATATTCCTTTAAATCATTAATCATTTCACCTGGAGTTGTATGATGATCACAATAAAAGTATGCAGCACCAATCGAATCTATTTCAATATTTGGTTCAATTTCTTTAATCTCTTGACGATTTAACATCTTTGCGTTTAATCCATTTTGAACTGCTAAATCAACTACCTTATTTTCTTTTTCCAGGGATTTTTCAGACTTACACAACATCATCAAACCTTTTTGATCATAATGAAATTTTAAATTATTTTCCTGCTTAATGTCTTTAAGCAAATCTTGACTTAATAATGATATGTTTATAATTGGGACAATAGAATTACTTACATTGATTGAAGAACAAGATTTATTAAATGCAAATAGCCATTTTATAAAGTCATAATTTAGTCTGGGCTCTACATAAAAAGGACTTGAGGAGTCAAACATCCACTTTAATCCTTGTTGAATAACTCCAGGTGATGCCAAAGGAATAATATGACCCGGCGATAAGTAACCTGCATTTACGTATGATGCACCACTATTCATCCCATATTTATCAATAATTGTAACATCATGACCATTTTTCGAAAGGTAATATGCTGAACAAATACCTATAATTCCACCACCAACAACTAATATTTTTTTTGACATATTAAATCACCTGAAAACCATTGTGAAATGGATCTGTTTTATCAACAATTATTTTATTATATCCGTGTATTTTAGCCCACCCCCTAATAATAGGACTAATTCCTTTATTGTCATGAATCATCGTTTCTCTGGCAACTCTGCAAATAAATTTTGAACCAATATAACTTTCATGTATGAAAGTCTCATCAACAGCTAGCTTATTTCGAGAAAATAATTGTGCCATGCGAGCTGAACTTCCTGTTCCACATGGGGACCTATCTATAGCTTTATCACCATAAAAAACTGCATTCCTGGATGAAGAATTCTGATCGATTACTTCACCTACCCACAAAATATGAGATACATCTCGAATGGAACTATCAAGTGGGTGAATGAACCTATCTTTATATTTTTTATTAATCTTTTCCCTAATTTCCCTAGAATAACTTAT
>CEUQ01189683.1_pt1 | contig 18319 bp, 18 predicted proteins | sample 361491 | NCBI WGS metagenome assembly CEUQ01 (sample SAMEA2622796, study PRJEB7988) | marine metagenome | biome: marine biome (ENVO:00000447); feature: marine epipelagic mixed layer (ENVO:xxxxxxxxx); material: "saline water (ENVO:00002010), including plankton (ENVO:xxxxxxxx)" | depth 120 m | reverse complement strand
ACTATTCCACCGTGACCGATTGTTTTCCTTTGACCGTAACAAATTACTATAGATTGTGCGAGTTTGAATAAGATTTTTACGTTTAATAGTTCTCTGTAGAACTTAGTTAATTCTGTTGGTTTTAGTGAGGTAAAATTAAACTAATTTAGAGATATATGCGACGTGCAAACAAGATTCCAGACAATGTTTGCAAGGAAAAGTCTGACAGGAATTAGAGAAAATGGGGAGTCTGAATGAGGGAGTGAGAGAGAGGGGGGTCATTCAAACGGTCATAGATGACCGGGTATGTCTTTTTCCCTTACATCAAGGTCACTCTATCTTTGGTGCTCGTTCCTGACATGAAATCTCATTCATCTTCTTTCGAAAAATCATCAAGGTAAGAAGGTTCTCTCGGATCTAAATCTTCTTCAATGGAGTGATACCAGTCGTCTTCGGATAAAGTTCCAAGGTATTCCATTACATCATCCAAAATATCATTATCTCTCGCAATTCCTAGGTGATCTCTGAAACGTTGATTTTTATCGAAATCATTAGATCCCGCCCACCCTCCAAGAATAAGTGGATTTGGTATTTCGACATCGTTCGGCAATCGGCGTTTTAGAATTTTGAAGAATTTTCCCCATAATTGGGGGTTCGGACAAATGATCCTGCCTGCCTCAATTCTGGCAAGTAGTTTTTCCTGGGACGGTGTCAGATTAGTCATGGTTCTAGTATAGCGCAGAAAACACGGTGGCAATAATATGTTTAACTGTTTCAACAGACACTCAATACCCCCTTACACCATCATTCTACAGTGACGGAGTTTGTTCCAAAGGACGACCTTGATAACCTCTATTCTGCCAACACGGCACTACTCTGCACCCAATCTAATTTAAATATCAATCCCAACCCACTAGAAATCCCATTCACTACTTCTTCAGATATATTTTTCTGAACAGGCAAACCATCCTTACCAACCAATTTATCTGGGAAAATCATTACCACTGGAATCTTTATCATTTTCTCGTCACCAATTTTAAACTTGTCGATATCAAATTGCTCGGTGGGGTATGTAACAGCATAGTAAGTAAAGAATATTTCCTGCGTATCTACCTCAAGTTCAAGCAAAGAAGATAATAGTTCGTTTATTATTTTGCGGTCCTCTAACTCTCTCTTTAAGAAGAACTCATAAACATCAAAAAATTGGACATCATTTTTTTTCGCTGTCTGTTCAATATTTGAAAATAGTTTTCCCGAAGGTGGACCCATAAAAAAGGAAATGTCCTTGTAGTCTTGCTTCATAACCTCCGCATAACTCCCGTTACAAAAAAATGAACAAACTATTAAAATTATAAAATATATTTTTTTCATTATATCAACAGTTTAACATGCTCGTCCTTTGGACGTTATTCCACGGTCACTGACTTAGCTAAATTTCTTGGCTGGTCTATATCGGTTCCTTTGAACAGTGCAGTATAATATGCAAGTAATTGGATAGGGATAGTGTATAGAATAGGAGCAATAAAATTTTCCACATGGGGCAGTTCAATAGCTGTGTCGACTACATCACCCATTACAGAAATTCCTTTATTATCACTTATTAAAATTATTTTAGCACCACGAGCGTTAGCCTCCTGAACATTTGATGCCGTCTTTTCAAAAAGTTTTCCTGGTGGTGCCACAACAATTACTGGCGTACCTTTTTCTATTAAGGCAATTGGCCCATGCTTCATTTCACCTGCAGCAAACCCTTCTGCGTGTATATAAGAGATTTCCTTGAGTTTTAATGCGCCCTCAAGAGCAATTGGATATGAAGAACCACGACCTAGATACAAAACAGTTCTACACCCACTTAGTACTTTTCCAAGTTTTCTATATGGCTCTGTATTTTCTAAGGCGCTAGATACTATTGCTGGGAGACCCGAAATTGCTCCTGCTATTCGTTTCTCCTCTGAGGAACTAATGCGAGACTGTAGGCGTGCCAAAACAAGCGCAAAGCAGGCTAAAGCGGTTAGTTGTGTTGTAAATGCCTTCGTCGATGCAACGCCAATCTCTGAACCAGCATGAGTAGGTAACACCGAATCAGATTCTCTAGCCATAGTACTCTCAGGAACATTAACCATTGATATTATATATTGACCTGCATCTTTAGCATAGCGAAGTGCGGCAAGAGTATCAGCTGTTTCACCTGATTGAGAAATAAATATTGTTGTACCCTGCTCACTTAATAACGGAGCCCGATACCTAAACTCTGAGGCTATATCTACTGTTGTTGGAATACCACAAAGTGCCTCTAGCCAGTACCTTGCCGTCATGCCCGCATAAAATGAGGTTCCGCATGCTACTATGGACATTTGATTGATTAAGGATAAATCCCTGTAGTTTCCAGGTAAAATTATCTTTTTTGATGATGGATTATAATAGGTATTAAGCGTATCACCGATTACTCGGGGCTGCTCATGAATTTCTTTTTCCATGAAATGGCTGTAACCACCCATACCAGCAGAATCATCTTCATGAATTGTCTCTTTCTCAACCCGTAGAACAGACATGTCATCTGAGTCAAAAACTTCTATGACACCAGGTCTTAGAACTGCTAAATCACCCTCTTCAAGATATGAGATTCTTCGAGTAAATGGAACCATCGCAATTGCATCTGACGCTAAAAAGCTCTCGCCATCTTTATGACCAACAGCTAGAGGTGAACCCCTTCTTGCTCCAATTAATAGCCCATCATCTTCAGCAAAAATAATTCCAAGAGCGAAAGCACCCTCCAATTTACTCAATGTAGCCTTTGTTGCATTTACGGGATCCAAACCCTCGTTTAAAAATTTATCAATTAAATGTGGAATAACCTCACTATCAGTATCAGTGCAAAAGTTATGACCATAATCCTCTAATTCTTTTCTTATATCTTTGAAATTTTCAATTATTCCGTTATGAACGACAGATACCCGATCTGTGCAATGAGGGTGCGCATTGATTCTAGTTGGAGCACCATGAGTGGCCCAGCGTGTATGACCTATTCCAATATTTCCGGTTAGAGGATTATCAGACAATGCACTCTCAAGGTTCACCAGCTTTCCTTCTGCCCGGCAAACATCCATATTTTTTCCACTTACAGTAGCTATACCAGCTGAGTCATACCCCCTGTACTCCAGCCTTCGCAAACCCTCTAAAAGTCTTGGTCCAGCTTCAGAGCTACCAACTAGGCCTACAATGCCACACACAAGTCACCCCACAAAGTAATGGAATTAATCATCTTGCTCATCTTTAGATCTATCTCTTCGCCTTTGGGCAGCACCTAGACTTTCTTCTTGTTGACACCTGGCAAGTACCACTGAGTCTGTCGATACATCCTGAGTAATTACACTTCCGGCACCTACTATAGCCCCATCCCCAATACTCAGAGGAGCTACAAGTGATGAATTTGACCCAACAAAGGCACCCTTACCAACAACAGTCTTGGACTTTTTCTGTCCGTCATAATTACAAGTTATAGTCCCGGCACCAATATTAGCTTCTTGCCCAATTTCAGCATCACCAATGTAGCTTAAATGATTAACTTTAGCTGACTCCCCAAATACAGCCTTCTTGGCTTCTACAAAGTTACCAATCTTAACATTCTCACCAAGGATAGTTTCTGGGCGAAGCCTTGCAAAAGGACCAATTATAGCATTATTGCCAATTATAGCGCCCTCAATATGCGAAAAGGCTAATATTTTCGATCCAGCTCCAACTCTTACTCCTGGACCAAATACAACATTGGGCTCGACCTCTACATCTTCCCCAAACGATGTATCCCAGCTTAACCATGTTGATGATGGATCCACAAGCGTTACCCCAGATTCCATTGCTGTATTACGTAGCTGCTCTTGAATAATATTTTCTAATTTTGCTAACTGAGATCGATCATTAATACCAAGTACCTCGTTATTATCTTCCGCCTCAACATGAATACATTTTAGACCATCAGAGGTAGCTATAGAAAAAATGTCTGTAAGAAAGTATTCTCCTTTTGAATTATCATTACTTAGTCTTTGCAAAAGACTACTGAGGACTTTACCGTCAGCGGATATAATTCCTGTATTACAAAGTGAAATGTCATTTTCACTACCATCAATCTCAGACTGTTCTATAATTCGAATTATTTGGTCATCTGAGTTACAAACTAATCGACCATATCCTTTTGGTGACTGTGGCCTAAAACTTAAAAGAGATATATCAGCTTTCTGTGAGTCTCCTGCCTCTCTTAGACTGTTTAATGTAGCAGCACTCAATAGAGGAACATCACCATATAGAACAGCAACCTTACCGGAGAAACCCCCCACAAATTCATCTGCTACTTTTAGTGCGTGACCTGTCCCTAATCGTTCATTTTGAATTACCAACTCTATATCAGGCCAATCAGATTTGATTAGGTCACTCATCTCATTGAGCTCCTGACTAATCACCAAAATATTTTTTGATGTTGTAGAGAATTCTAAATTATCTAATACATGATACAAGATAGGTCTACCGGCCAAATGATGCATGACTTTAGGTTTTGGGGACCTCATACGCTTACCCATACCTGCAGCAAGAACCACTACTATATTTCTATCTGTTACCATATTTATGAAAATTCCATATTTTTTTATTAAACAGTAAGCTTCTATGGGATCTGGTGCAAATCTATAAATTAGCACCCTCATCGATATAGACACCTAAAAAAGCAAAACAACGCGTTAAAAAATACTTATCTATTGAAAAACTGCCGTAATAGTCTAGACATCAATTATTCCGTGAAGTTTATCAGCATTTCTAAGCTCAGTGTTCTCATTTACAGGATCACTATCCTGGAAAATTTTAGAATCCTTTTTTTTGCCTAGATTAAGTTTATTGCTGTCTAGCTTTTTTTCTTCACTCTGCCAATCGTGCCAATCAAAATCAGCCATCACCTCACCCTCCAATATTGAAAACGTATATCACTCGATAACATTAAATCTTATATTTTAACAGTGTAATACTAAAAATTGGCCAAATGGTGTTTTATGGAATAATAAATTATTACAAATATTTAGTTCTTATATAAAACGTAAATAAAAATTAGATTCTAGTTAATTTATTTATTGTAAAATTTAAGAACAGAACCGGAATTATACCAGTAGCAACTATCATCACAGCAGGTAAAGCAGCCTCCTCAAGAAGCTCATCCTTTGCAAATTGATAAATATAAGTGGCAAGAGTCTCAAAGTTAAATGGGCGCAAAATTAACGCCATTGGTAACTCCTTCATTACGTCAACAAATACTAAGAGTGCTCCGGCAAGGATTGATAAACGAATCATAGGAATAATAATTTTTGTTGATTGATCCATAAAATTTGATCCAAGAACTTGGCTAGCTTCAACTAGATTGTTAGGCACACGTTCTATACCTTTGCTAACTGCGCCATATCCAATAGCTTGGAAACGAATAACACAAGCAAAAATGATAAGCCCTATGCTACCACCAAAAAAACCCTGATATTCTGCATTAAATAAATCATTGGAAACATCAGCTATCGCCCTATCTAGATACCCGGTTATTGAAACAACACCAATCGCCAAAATAGCGCCAGGGAAGGCATAGCCTAATGATGATAATTGAGACAAATTTTTTAATAAATGAGGGCCACGATACTTTGATGTGAATAGCATAAATGAAGATACTGAAATTATTATGGCCGCAACTGATACACCAATAATTAAACTATTAATAGCAGCATCCGCAATATCCGAATTAAAGCCGACACTGTAACCCTCAAATACAAAGCCTAATAAAACTCCCATAGGAATAAGAAAGCCGATTCCTATAGGCAGTATGCAGAGTAACCAGCATATAATTTCTCCTAGACCTCTCTTTTTTATTGGAGATAGGGATTGAGATTTTTTTGTTGTATCTGTGAAACGTTGCCTTGAACGAGAAATAACTTCAATACTAATTAGTATTACTATGAATATGAAACATAGACATGCAATTTGTGCTGCTGCGGTAATATTATTCATACCTAGCCAAACGTTAAAGATCCCTAATGTGAAAGTCTGAATAGAGAAATATTCTACTACTCCAAATTCTGATATTGTTTCCATTAATACCAGAGCTGTTCCAGCCATTATTGCGGGCCTAGCAAGAGGAATCCCAACAGACCAAAAACCATTTCTACTAACTAAATTACTTACATCAAAGAAAGTGCTGGGTATGAGCAGAAATCCAACTCTAGCCATCACATATACATATGGATAAAGTACTGAACCCATTAGAAGGCATGCACCCTCTAGGGAACGGATTTGAGGAAACCAATAATCAGATGAAGATTCCCACCCCCCAAGGTCTCTTATAATTCTTTGCACAGGGCCGGAATACTCAAGAAAATCTCCATAAGTATACGCTATTAGATAAGCAGGCATAGCTGCTGGTAGCAATAGTAGCCACTCAAAAAATCGACGCATACGAAAATCATAGCGCACAACTAGCCAGGCAGTAGAGACTCCAAATACTAGAGAGACTATTGCTACGCCAAACATTAAGCTTAATGTATTAGTTAAATAACGCGGGACAACACTATCGAAAAGATGCCCCCAAAGACCACCGGTATCCCCGCTAGCTACAATAAAAACCATAATTATAGGTGCTAATAATGCAGCAGATAAGACTACGGTAGATAATTGCCAACCATACAATCTTTTTATTGGAAAAATATTTCTTTCACCCCAAAAACCCAACTACCATCCCACTATATCTATTATTTTTTGAGATACTGGTGCCAAATCTGCAATTTTTACTATTGGCATAGAATCCTGAGAAAATATACCCCAGTTTTCGAGCTCATGCGATAGCGGTATATTTTCATTTATTGGATACTCAAAATTTATTGAAGAATATAGATTTTGGGCTTCATCTGATGTTAGAAATTCGAGAAACTTAACGGCTTCTTCTTTATTTTTTGAATACTTTGCGACTCCACCTCCTGAAATATTAATGTGAGTGCCTCGATTGTCCTGATTAGGAAAAATTAAACGCACACTCTCTGCCCATTCTCTATGTTCCGGATTTTCAGAAAATTTTAGTTTTCCAAAATAGTAGTGATTTATAATAGCTATATCACAAACACCCTCGTATATTCCCTTGATTTGCGCCCTATCATTTCCTTGAGGCCTTCTAGCAAAATTTGCTTTTAAGTTTTTTGCCCAACTAGTTGCAGCATCATACCCATTATTATAAATCAGTGAGGCTAACAAACCTCTATTATAAACATGACTTCCGGGCCTTGAGCATATGCGACCTTTCCAAATTGGATCAGCAAGGTCCTCATAATCCTTAATTAGCTCTAGATCATCAGAAGTTTTTGAGACCGCTATCACTCTTGCTCTCTTAGAAAAAGCAAACCATTTGTTTTCTGTGTCCCTAAGGTTTTGTGGGATAGTCTTATTTAACAAATCGGAGCTTACTGGTGCCAGCAGATCCTTATCTGCATAAACTGCCAAACGTGCCATATCTACAGTTAATATTATATCTGCAGGGCTGAGTTCACCCTCCGCCTTTAATCTCTGAGCTAAGCCTTTTGATGAATAAACGATATTTACTTTATTCCCCGTTTTACTTTCATAGATGTCTATGAATGGTTTTATTAAAAAAGGCTGTCTATGGGAGTATATATTTAGATCAGCCATAGCAGAAACCGGGAAGACCGATACACTTATTAAAATAAAGAATAAAAATCTTAAATATTTTGTTTTACACATTTACATTTCGCCTCTTATTTTGGTGAACTGTAGACTGACGCCTAAAGAGAAAATTATAAAAGAATCGGGGTATGTAATTTATGATGATCAATGATGCTTCTTTAAATGGGACAAGAAATATATATCGCATAGTATGTGGATTAGACGATTCTCCGATGACACCAAAAGAAATTCGTTCTTTCTTACCTCTTGTTGTATGCAAACTACCACCCATCCAATCCCACACAGCAAGTACTGCTCCAAAATTTCTATCCGTGTGTTGGGGTAAATGTGAATGATGCACTTGATGCTGTGCCGGCGATATTAAAAAGCGTTCTATTTTTCTACCATAAGACAACCAAACGTGAGAATGTCTGAGATTAGAGCCTAGAGCATTGAATAAAAATAGGAACACACTAACTCCAAGAACTGAAAATAATTCTACTTGACTGCCAAAAAAATACACAAAAATTGCTAAAACTATACTCTTAGATACCAAACTTCTTATTGAGAATATTAAAGCCTCAACTGGATGTGTTCGGTATACAGTAATTGGAGTTAGCACTTCTGCAGTATGGTGAACTTTATGGAAACACCATAAAATTGGAATCTTATGTAATGCTTTATGAACAATATATTTGGACCAGTCATCTAACAAAAATAAAGTGGTAGAAAAAAGACCAATAACAATCCATGTTGGTAGAGCCTCAGAAACCAAAACCCTTCCATCAAAAAGAATATGTAATGATTCAAATATTATTGTTGTAAGCGTCAGTGTAGAAATCAGATGAGGTGCTATAGAAAACATAATAAAACGACTGATAAACAAGATTTTATAATCTGCAACCGCAGATCTTGCAAACCACACTCTTTTGGAAAATAAGTCTTTAAGAACGCTAAGAAAAGATGTTCGCATCTTATTTCTTAGAGCCTGTATAAAATATAATAAAATTGCGATTATTAGCGCAGAACCCAGATAACCAAAAAAGACCCTCTTCCTTGGGTCAATAAATGGCTCCCATGCTTGCCCAACATAATCGAGTATGATCTCAATCATAGCACTACTTTTTAAAAAGTTGGCTCAGTAGACCCGAGCATAAAGCCCAGGCCTACTGAGGGGGGAGTCTCAATGGATCTAGGGGGGGTTAAGCCCAGTTCCACTGAGGGGGAGAAAAGACTGCTACCTAGTCGTTCTCGGCGCTTGCGCCATCACCGAGTGCTTCAGTAAGAGTTGAGATCTCCGCAGTCATATCGTTAGCTTTAGCTGCAATCGGAAATGATTGGCTTAATAATGTTTGCAGCTTCAGCATATGGAGCTGGTATTCGCCCCATGAAGAGCCCTGGTCCTTCACATATCGCCCAGAACTATCAATATCTACAACTTGGCTTAAATTAGGCATAAGCGGACCAAATCCGATTAGCCTATTCATTTTAGTTGCTACTTTTCCAAGATCAAATCTGCCAGACTGAAGTGCAAGACTGAAACCTTTCAATTCGCCCCAATGCTTTATGTATGCAGACAGAGCCTTTGAAGTGGATTCACCGGAGTCAAGAGCTGCCTTAATCTTTGCCATGTCTTTATAAACTGACCCAGCATATTTGAAAGTAGCCTCAGCAAGGACAGTTTCCCAGTTACTGGAAATAGTCTGAGCATGATTTATGAGTTGATCTCTTTGACTCTTTGTCAATTTTGCACCATTGGCCGCAGTGATTAACTTACGACCTTCAAGATACGCGCCCATTATTGTATGCAGATACTGTGTCTTTCCACCTTTATCAAATGCAGAAGCGTAATAAGCAGGACCGAAGGTCATTTCGGTCTTGAGGTCAACTTTACCATCTTTATTAAAGTCAGCGGCTACCAAATCTTTTTTCTTAGCAATACCATAAACCTGCTCAGCTGTAAGAGCCATGGTATGAGCTGGAGCTCCAAAGTATCCAAAGGCTTCATCCCATGAATGCTCTTTTCCTGTATAAGCAGCGCCATCTTTATATGGCTTATCGTTAGGTTTTGTTCCAGCAGTCAGCTTCTCATCTAAATAATTATCGACAGCTTGATGATATGAAACTGCGCCCATAATATATTTTGATATTAATTGAGGATAATTATAGCCATTACGACTGTCGTATCCACCGTTAGTCCTGGAAGCTTTTTTAATCCAGAATTTCACAAGGTCCCCACCGGTCATTTGCCCAGGCATACCTGCTACTGTGCCTTTATATATTTTTCCAGTGAGATCTTTTCCACCCGAGATTTGATCAACCTCTGTCTGCAAAATTACAAAAGAACCCTTAGTTGCTGGAGCAACAATTTCACGGCCAGACTCTTTACCAAAATAGGAGAGCATTTTATCTTCTACCTTAGCAGCACTCTTAGCATTTTCACTTCCTGTACCTGCCAAAACTTTGAGCGAGTCATGCAAAACATGCCTAGCTATCTGACCAGTATATGAAACTGAAGTAGTTGCGTTTCCAGCATAGCCTTTTAGGGTTACTGGAAAACCGCTATAATTACTGTCGGCCATTGCGCCACCAGCCATTATCATTACTGCCAGGGCAGCAGCCCCAGCTCCAACACGTCGATACATTAGATTTCCCTTTCTCCAGAGAACAATTTAAATTTTAATAACCTTACACACTCCAAAAAGGTGAAAGCGGATGAGAAGCATTCGCAATTAATAATAGGTTTATACACGAAAAATTAAATTGTGCAAATGCAAATCATTCTCATAGGTCTAGTTTTCTTTATATTTTTTTATATTTCTGCTATCAAATTTACTAAAATTCTATTTTTTTGGCAGTAATCAGCTATTTTCGATGAACAAAATAGGTATAAATGAATATTTATGTTTTCAAAAATAATGATATTTTTTTCATCTGGACTGATGGTTTTAGCATTGTTAAGCCATCTATCATTAGCTAATGAAGAAAAAAATGATCCACATTTGACATATATGGAAGTGGCAAATTCTTGGCAAAAAAGTAGGGTTTATATCCCTACAAGCTCTGGGGGCAATAGAATAACCCTCTCTCAGCTTCTAGAGAAAATGGAAGATTATAATGGCGAACGCCTTCCAGTCGCTGTCTACCTTCATGGCTGCGCAGGCCTTTGGTTTGGGAGCGATAGACGCGCACTTTTTCTTACGAAACTGGGGTTTATTGTAATTGCCCCAGATAGCTTTGCCAGGCCGAGTAAGAAAACTAGCTGCATACCGTCCCAATTGAGAGGTGGATTATTTCGTGGGACACTAAAAGAAAGACAAGAGGAGGCTGCTTATGCTTTGTCTAGTATATCTCAAATTCCTTGGGTTGATACTGATCAAATATTGATGATTGGGTTTAGCGAAGGGGGAAACACTGTAGCCACATTGAATGAGAATATACTCAGAAAGATAAGAGCTCGTGTTATAGAGGGTTGGGGATGTAATGCAGGATGGATAGAGTATCATGGCCTTAGTACAACTCACAATCAGCCGGTTCTTAGCCTTTTAGGCGCTCAAGACCCATGGTTTCGTCATCCATCATTACAAGGTGATTGCTCAGAGTATATGAAAAATGATGAAAGCCTATCAATAGTTTATAAAAATCCACCACTTAATACTGTCCATAACCTTCTCGACTGGGAGAAACCAAAAAAAGATCTTAGTAAGTTTTTATGTGAATACTTTATCTGCTCCGAGAGTGCTCTATTACTTGAAAAAATTAATGAGGAAAGTGACTAGAAGGGCTTGACCCTCGGGTAAGTGTTCATTACACACTTCTATGTAATAGGCCATTTCGATTGATTGATTGATTATTTATTTATACATCTTAGTTAAGGGAGCCGGATAATGAGTTGGGATCTTGCATTACCACTTCTGGTCTGCCTAGCAACCTTTATCAGTATGGGTTGGATCTTCTGGGCTGCAAAAAAAATGTTGGTTGACCCACGCTCCGAAGAGGGAACGGATTCGGAAACTGATAACTCCAGGTCATAGTTAAGCCAAATTCAGCTAATCCTGGGGTAATATCTATCATTCATACCCAATTATTATTTAAAGCCTAGTTTAGATATTTCTTAAGATTGGCATCTTAATGAGTGAATCAAAACTTTCAGAAGCTAGAGGTAAATGGACATACCCCAATCAAATATACTTTGGTTGTGGAAGTCTCAACAATATTGCTAATTTGACTATCAATACAAAGATTAAAAGGCCTTTATTAGTTGCAGACCCTGGATTGCCTGAACAAATTATCAGCCGAACATTTAATTATCTAAAACAAGAAATACCAGAAACAGGTTTATTCACTGATATAACAGAAAATCCATCTGATAAATCAGTCACATCTGGTTTAGAGGTGTTTCGCTCCGATGACCATGATGGTGTTGTTACAATTGGTGGAGGAAGTGCGATTGATGTTGGCAAAGCAATTGCATTTATGGACGGTGAGTCTCGGCCAATTTTTGATTTTGAGGACCGATTTGATTGGTGGGAAAGAGCTGAAAGATCTCAACGTCGACCAGTTATTGCCATCCCAACAACTGCCGGTACAGGCTCAGAGGTAGGTCGAGCTTCTGTGATTACCGACTCTAGAGATGGCCATAAAAAACTAATTTTTCATCCAGATATGCTTCCCAAAATGTCTATTCTTGATGCAGAGTTAACACTTGCATTACCCGCAGAACTAACTGCAGCTACAGGTATGGATGCACTTGTTCACAATTTGGAATCATATATTGCATTAGGATGCCACCCAATTGCTGAAGGAGTAGCACTTGAAGGACTTAGATTAGCCTCTTGTCATCTCAAAAATGCTGTCGAAAATGGTTCAGACTTAGAGTCACGTTGTGGCATGCTATTCAGTTCAACTATGGGAGCAATAGCTTTCCAAAAAGGGCTTGGAGCTGTTCATGCTTTGGCTCATCCGGTAGGATCCTTATTTCAAAGTCATCACGGGCTTACAAATGCTGTTTTATTACCATATGTATTGGCTTATAATTTTCCATTAGTACAAGATAAATTAGCAACTTTAGCTAGATACCTAGATTTACAAGGTAATACGCCAGATAGTTTTCTAGAATGGATAATTGGCCTAAGAGCATCGCTTAATATACCTAATACCCTTAGCGCCCTTGGACCTAACGAGTCTGATATCAATAAACTAGCTAAACTAGCAATAAATGATCAAGCCACCACAACTAACCCCCGGCCACTAAATGAAAATGAGATTTCTGATATCTATAAAAATGCGATATCAGGTCACATAAACATTTAATTCCCTTATAATTGATTTATAGGTTTGAGATCGAATTTTCTGGAAGAACTTCAATATTGTCGATTAATCTTGTATGCCCCAAATTTGCAGCTACCAGAAGACGTGCAGGTCTATCAAGAACGGTTAGGGAGACAAGATTATTTGAATCGCAAAGTGTAAGATAATCAACGCTTGAAAAGCCGATACTAATCAATTTATCAAATCCACTTTCAATTACCCGAGAAACTTGCGCCCCAGATACCAGATCTCTCGAAATTTCCTGCATAATTTTATATAATTCTTGTGCAATCAGGGTCTCGCTGCTGTCTAGATATGCATTTCTTGAAGATAGGGCAAGACCGGTCTTTTCCCTTACAGTAGGAACACTAATTACCTGAACAGGAATATCTAAATCCAGGACTAATCTTTTTATAATCTGAAGCTGCTGATAGTCTTTCTCGCCGAATATTGCATAATCCGGCAAGCATTGCATCAAGAGCTTTGTGACTACTGTAGAAACTCCCGTAAAAAGCTGAGGCCTAGATAGAGCACAAAGCCCTTCACTAAGTATTTCTACGTTAACCTTAGTTAGAGCATCAGGCGCATACATTTCTTTTGTTGAAGGCATATAGGCAACATCAACACCGATCTCCCGTAACTTCAATAAATCATCTTCTTCAGTTCTTGGATATGATTCAAAATCCTCACCAACAGAAAACTGTTTTGGATTCACGTAGATACTTACTACTGTACGCTCAGCTTTTAACAGTCCCTCCTCAATTAAAGCTAAATGTCCCGCATGTAAAGCGCCCATTGTTGGAATCAGAGAAACTCTATCTCCAGAGGAACGCCACTCAGACACAACGCGACGAAGCTCTCCAATAGAGGAAATAACTAATAATTTATTACTAATTTTCTTCATAGTGATTATAAATTTTAATCGTTATTTTAAAAAATTAAACATTATTTTTACTTTCTGAAATTCATGGTCGGAGCGGCCGGACTTGAACCGGCGACCCCCAGTCCCCCAGACTGGTGCGCTACCAGGCTGCGCCACGCTCCGATAATGAAACAAAGTCGATATTAAGCATAAAATATCATTAGAAATTTAATGTGGCATCAAAATATTAAATGGTAATAAAGGATTAATGATAGCTAGCATTAATCTCAATTTCTTAGATATTCATATAGAATGACTTAATTACAGGAAAGGGAAAAGTTAACCTGGAACACGCCCTCTCAACATACCACGCAAGATATCGAGTTCTTTTATCACTCTAATTAGCTTTGATTTAGCTTCGTCATCTAATGTTTCTGATAAAGGTTCCACACCATCCTTTGGAAGAGGATTCTCTTTTATGAATGTTTCCGAATCTTGGGAAGTATCTTTAAAGAATCTCTGAGCTCCTTTTATTGTATACCCTTCACCGTACAACAAATGTCGAATTCTTTTAACTAGCTCAAAATCTTCTGGGCGATAATAGCGTCTACCACCACCTCTTTTAAGCGGCCTCAGCTGATTGAATTTTGTCTCCCAAAAACGTAAGACATGTTGAGGTACACCAATTTCCTCAGATACTTCTCTTATAGTCCTAAATGCATGAGGTGATTTCTTGAACTGAGGCTCTATAGATGAAGACACCTTCTCCACGCTTCAAGGCTCCTAAGATTCTTCGCTAAATGAAGACCCTGAATAAGTTTGGCCGGCAACAACTTTAGAATCACTATTATTCATATGACCATCTTCACTACTTTCAATCTGGACCTCTAAACTTTCATCGCCTTTGTTGATGAGATCTTTCAGGACATGTGATGCTCTGAAAACTAAAACTTTACGAGGAAGAATAGGAACTTCCTCACCTGTTTTAGGGTTTCTCCCAATACGCTGTGACTTCTGTCGCACGGAAAAACTCCCAAAAGAGGATATTTTTACCGTCTCACCTCGGATCAAATCATCACCGATTAAAGAAAGAACTGATTCTACTAACTTCGCTGACTCGTTGCGAGACAATCCAATTTCTTTGTAGACAGCCTCCGCGAGGTCCGAACGAGTAACCGTTTTCCCCGCCATGATTTATAATCTCCCTGTTGCCCTGAATAAAAACGGTAGCGCCTCAAAGGCCAAGCGTCAACTCGCATCAATACATTTTTTACATTTTTTATAAAAAAAAAATTTTGTTACCAACGCACTACGCCAGCGCCCCAAACAAGCCCCCCCCCAATAGCCTCCAAAACCACTAAATCTCCGGCTTGAATCCTCCCATCACTAGTAGCAACACTAAGAGCTAAGGGTATTGAAGCAGATGAGGTATTAGCATGCTTATCGACGGTAATGACTAGTTTTTCATCGGATAATCCCAATTTTCGAGCAGTAGCGTCCATTATTCTTCGATTTGCCTGATGGGGTACTAGCCAGTCCACTTGATCTATACTCAACCCCGCATCACATAGTGCCTCTTCTGCTACAGTAGATAATTTCTCCACAGCATGACGAAAAACTTCCTTACCCTGCATACGTAGATAACCAGAAGTTTGAGTAGTTGAAACACCCCCATCTACATATAGTGCATCATAATAATCTCCGTCCGAATGTAAGCACGTTGAGAGTATTCCTACATCTTCACTCAGATTAGAATTGTTCTGCGCACGAAGCAAAACAGCGCCTGCCCCATCTCCAAAAAGAACACAGGTACTTCGATCATTCCAATCTAAGATTCTAGAGTAAGTTTCTGAGCCAATCACCATTGCGGTCTTAGCCTGACCTGTCTGCAAAAAATTATCTGCGACTGACAGAGCGCATATAAAACCAGCGCAAACCGCTTGAACATCGAAGGCCAAACCTGACCCCATATTGATCATTTTCTGAACCTTTGTCGCAGTAGCTGGAAATGTGTTATCTGGAGTAGATGTTGCCAAAACCAGAAGATCTATCTCTGATGAGGGAATGCTTGCATCACTTAATGCACTTCTTGCTGCTGCAGCCGCAAGGTCTGATGTTAATTCACCATCGGCAGCAATATGTCTTTGATGTATGCCACTACGCTCGATTATCCATTCATCAGTAGTATCTATTTTTTTTGCAAGATCAGCATTCGAAATTGTATTTTCAGGAAGGTATCCACCACATCCAATTACTCTTGACCGAAGCATCTAGACAGCTGCCTTGGCTATTGCAGTTACGCCATCGAGCTTCAACTTATTTAACTCATCTATGATTTTTGGATTTACATCATGCTCAATCATATCTATTGCAACACTTAACGCGTTTGCAAAACCCTTGTGGTCTGTGCCACCATGACTTTTCACAGCTACACCATTTAACCCTAAAAAGGTGCCTCCATTATATGCACGAGGATCAAGCCTATCCTTAATGACCCTTAGAGCAGGACGAGCAAGAAGAAAGCCTAAACGAGACATCAATCCACGACGAAAAGCGCTGCGCATATATTCAACATACAGCTTTGCCACTCCCTCAGCAGTTTTAAGAGCTATATTTCCGGAGAAACCATCTGTAACAACCACATCGACTGTTCCTGCAGGAATATCATTTCCCTCTACAAAGCCGTTAAATTGAATGGGTATATCCGAATCTCTTAACATAGCAGCAGCCTGTCGAATTACCTCGTTGCCCTTTAACTCTTCGCTTCCAATATTTAGCAACCCTACAGTAGGCCGCTTAATTCCCAAAACATTACGAGCAAATACTTCACCCATCATTGCAAACTGGACTAAAGCAACAGAATCACAATCAATATTAGCACCTAAGTCTAACATAACACACTCGCCTTTCTCTGTAGGAAAAACCGATACCATTGCTGGTCGGCTAACCCCCGGCAAAGTGCGAAGAGTAAGTTTTGATAAAGCCATTAGTGCACCTGTATTTCCGGCAGAAACCACACCATGTGCATCACCGTTACGAACGGCCTCAATAGCAAGGCTCATTCCAGAATTACGTCTTTTTCTTAATGCCTGTGATGGCCTTATATCATCCTCAACATGTTCATCAGAATGATATACCGTACAAACTGAACTAAGGCGCTTAAACTTTTTTAGAAGCAGCTCAATCTTATTTTTATCACCAAAAATTTTAAATTTAACATTTGGGTGTCTTACTCGAGCCAGATTAGCACCTTTAATTACCATATCAGGTGCCTTGTCTCCGCCCATAGCATCCAATGCTAGCACTATTTCCTTGCTCATTGTGACGCCCCATCTATGCCCTAAAAAAACTCTTAAACCCCGCCCTTAGGCTCTGCCACTTCTCGACCACTATAATATCCGCAAGCCTTACATATATGATGCGGACGCTTAAGTTCACCACAATTTTCACATTCAACAAGATTCGCTGAGCTGATTGAATGGTGCGAACGACGTTTATTACGCCTTGAAGGTGAAATTTTACTTTTTGGAACTGCCATAACTATTCTCTCTTTAAGTCTACTTAACCAAAATACTGAACGCTATACATTATATTGATAGCGAAGACAAATTTAGAACATCTAATTAAACCATATAAATCACCTAAAATCTTAAATTTTTCTTCGTAATTCTCCAAGTATTGCAAAAGGATTATTATCAGATTCTTCAAGGGTTTTAGTATCATTAGATACAGAACTATATTTAAAAGAACCCCGCGGTATACATGGCTTACGAGGATATGGATCAATTGAAACCACTAGGTGCTCTAAGATCAGATTACCCACATTAATTTCCATATTACCCTTTAAATAATCAATTACGACCTCTTCATCTTCCGCATATTGTTCAATATCATCTTCCAAAGGTGAGAACTGGGATAGAAGAAATTCAAATGAGTCTTCTAGATCTGAAACAAAAGGATCGAGGGTTATGACACATTCCTGAGAAAAACGAGCTTTCATATGTCCCGTAATACAAATCAGCTCTCTTCCCCACCGTTCACAAGGGATAATTTTGCCTCTTACTTGAAAAAGTTCAAGTTCTTGCAAACCTGCATGGGAGGCGATTGATTTACACTCACTAGAAGAAGCCTGAGAATTGAATTCAATACCTTCTGTAGGTATATCGCTGATTAGAACTGATTCCGTATAAATTTTAGTAAAGACATTCACCTTAATACCCTCTTACAGAATTTAGCATCACTGTTTTAAGCTGGCTATTTCCAGGAAAGGTCAGAAATATTAGGAAAGATAACTTCTCCACTTAATAAGTTATTATCTCTTTGAAGCGAAAGTTGAGAAGACACTTCTACAACATAATTTCCTAAAATGCCTAAATGCTCTTCGTTTACAGAAACTTGGCCATAAATATTTCGACGAAGAGCATCAATTAGTCCATTAAGGTCGTTTTCGTCAAGTGCCTGATCATAAACCTTACATCTCCC
>CEUQ01020723.1_pt1 | contig 18335 bp, 20 predicted proteins | sample 361491 | NCBI WGS metagenome assembly CEUQ01 (sample SAMEA2622796, study PRJEB7988) | marine metagenome | biome: marine biome (ENVO:00000447); feature: marine epipelagic mixed layer (ENVO:xxxxxxxxx); material: "saline water (ENVO:00002010), including plankton (ENVO:xxxxxxxx)" | depth 120 m | reverse complement strand
CCAGAACCAGAACCAGAACCAGAACCAGAACCAGATGCAAAAAGCAAAACAGAATAACTTATTTCTCAAAATATAAGCTTTACAATACTGTTGCGGAAATTATATCTTTTGATCAAACATCCGCTACAGTATTATTTATTTACCATACCACAATGTTGCAATAATGCATCTATTTTTGGCTCCCTACCTCGTAATGCAACAAATGATTCTAATGCTTTACGGCTACCACCAACTGCAAGAATTTCATCACGAAATAGAATTCCAATTTTCTCATTTATTGTCCCGTATGTACTTTCCTCAAACATACTATAAGCATCAGCAGATAATACTTCTGCCCACTTATAACTATAATAACCAGCTGCATATCCACCAGCAAAGATATGAGCAAAACTATTAGGAAAGCGGTTGAATTCTGGCGGCATGATAACTGCTACTTCAGTACGAATACTATCCAACAAATCTAGTACCGTTCTCCCTTCTTCCAAATTAAAATCAAAATATAAATGCATATCGAACAATGAAAACTCTATTTGGCGCAAAATCTGTAAACCACTCTGATAATTCTTTGCAGCAATCATCTTATCAAATATTTCTCGGGGCAATGATTCTCCATTTCCAATATGCTGAGTCATCCCAGATAATACATCCCATTCCCAACAAAAGTTTTCCATATACTGGCTAGGGAATTCTACTGCATCCCACTCCACCCCATTAATGCCAGAAACACCTAACTCTTCTACTTTAGTAAGTAAATGATGTAAGCCATGACCAAATTCATGAAATAAAGTTATAACTTCATTATGAGTAAAAAGTGCTGGCCTTGTTTTACCATTTATTCTTACTGGCTCTGCAAAATTACAATTAAGATACGCCACTGGAGTTTGAATCTTATTTCCTATTCTTCTACGAGTAATAGCGTCATCCATCCATGCTCCGCCTTGTTTGCCGGGACGTGCATACAGATCAATATAAAATATCCCTACTAGTTTTTTATCAAAATTTTTTATACTAAAAAGTTTTACATCAGGATGCCAGAATTGACACTCCAGACTTTCCTCTATAGGAGCAATGCTAATCTGGTAAAGATTCTCAACTAATTTGAACATGCCCTCCAATACCTTAGGTTCAGGAAAATATTGCTTAATTTCATTATCCGAAAAAGCATAACGGGCAACTCGTAACTTTTCACTTATATATTCTAAATCCCATGATTCAAGCTTATTAAGCTCAAAGTGTTCAGAAGCAAATTGTTGTAACTCCTTTAATTCATGCTCAGCATATGGCCTAGCCTTAACTGCTAAATCAGATAGAAACTCTATAACTTGTTTAGGTGTTGAAGCCATTTTCGATGCTAATGATACTTCAGCATAACTATTAAATCCGAGTAATAATGCCTCTTCTTTGCGTAATTCAAGTATTTTTCTAATTAATAAGGTATTATCTCTATCAACCTTGTAATTAGAGCAAGAAACAGCATTGCTTTCTAACTCACTAGCACGTGTAGAATAAGCTTTGTAAATTTTTTTACGTAACTCTCGATTGTCAGCATACTTCATAATTGGCTGATAACAAGGTGCATGCAGCGTAAACTTCCAACCAACAGCATCATCTTTTTTAGCTATTTCTCTTGCAGCTAATAACACATCATCCGGTATGCCAGATACCTCTTCTATATTTTCTATATGCAATATAAAAGTATTAGTTGCATCTAATAAATTGTCACTAAATTTAGAAGTAAGAATAGACAATTCTTCCTTAATAGTAAGAAATCGTTTTTTCTTCTCAGACTTTAGTTCTGCACCACCCAACCTAAAATCACGTAATTCATTTTTAATTATTTTTTTCTGAGCACAATTAAAATTTTTAAACTCACTACTATTATGAAGTTTTTTAAATTTCTCATACAATTCCTGATTTTGTGAAAGCTCAGCATAGTATTTTGTAACCATTGGTAAAGTATTGTTATATACTTCACGTAATTCAGGATTATTCATTACTGAATTTAAATGTGAAACCTGCCCCCATGCACGAGATAATTGTTCATGTACATCTGTCATTGGCTCCACAAAATTCTGCCATGTTGGTTCAGCAGTATCACTAATGATTCCTTTAACAGTCGTGTGACTACGCTCCAATAACTCTTCTACAGCTGGAACAATATGCGTAATTTTAATATCAGCAAATTTCGGTAAACCAGAAAAATTAAGTAATGGATTAGTCATATTATTCTATAGGTAATTGCCATACATAAATATCTATCTTGAGTTAATCCTCGTATACGATAACTCCATTTGCTAAAGTATATTTAACCTTGCCCTGAAGTTCCATACCGAGAAATGGTGTATTCTTACCTCTACTTTTAAGTGCTGAAGCCTCAATTTTCCAATGTTCATCTGGATCAAAAATACACAAATCAGCAGCCGCACCTATAGATAAGTTTCCAACCCCCACACCAAGCACTCCTGCTGGCAATGAGGTAATTTTAGCAATCGCACTAGGTAATGAAATATTTATTTCTTTAGCCCATTTTAATACGAGTGGCAATAATAATTCTATACAAGTAGCACCAGCTTCAGATTCACCAAAAGGGAGTAACTTTGCATCATCATCAACAGGTGCATGATCTGAACAAACTGCATCTACAGTCCCATCAATTAAACCAGATCGTAGTGCATCCCGGTCACTTATGCTTCTTAGCGGTGGAATAAGATGACAGTTAGCATCAAAGAAATTAATATCCATTTCTGAAAGATGCAAATGAGTAGCCGTTACATCACAAGTAATTAATAAGCCTTGCTGCTTTGCAGCCCTAACCATAGCCACCCCTTCTGCACTTGAAATACGGCAGAGATGAACCTTGGCGCCAGTTTCTTTTGCTATTAAAATAATTTTAGATAATGCTATTGTTTCAGCACATATAGGAATTGCTGGCAAACCTAAACGAGTTGCCACTTCACCATCATGAGCCACCCCACTATTAGCAATACTATCATCCTCTGGACGCAACCAAATCCTAAAGCCAAATGTAGAAGCATACTGCATAGCTTGCATCATCACACGTGTATCAAGTAGTAACTTATCAGATTGACTGAAAGCAACACAGCCAGCATCATGTAATTCAGCCATTTCTGTCAGCCGCTCTCCTTTCAGTTCTCGTGTGAGAGCGCCAATAGGATAAACATTTGCTTGATTCAGACCTTTAGTACGATGCTTTAACATATCAACTAGGCCTGGTTCATCAAGTGGTGGACTAGTATCAGGAGGGCAGGCAAGACTAGTAACCCCCCCTGAAATAGCCGCTCTCATCTCTGATTCAAGTGTAGCTGTATACTCAAGCCCTGGTTCACGTAACCGCACTGATAAATCCACAAGGCCTGGACATACCACCAACCCTTTAGCATTTATAACATAGTTAGGCTTAAAAGATTTGGGTTCATTTCCTATAGAAACAATTTTTCCAGCAATAATATACACATTATTTACAGCATCAATATTGTTCTTAGGATCAATTACGCGGCCATCTTTTATAAGGATTCTCATAACATTCTATTTTGATCTCAATTATGAAACTTAAATAATTTTACATATTTAGTAAAATTTCCTCTTATTAAGAGATTCAATTCCCAGCAAGAATTGTCATTGCTGCCATCCGCACTGCAATACCAAAAGTTACTTGTGGAAGAATTACTGACTGCATCCCATCTGCTACAACTGACTCAATCTCAATACCACGGTTCATTGGCCCAGGGTGCATAACAATAGCGTCATGTTTAGCTAAAGCTAATTTATCCTGTGTAAGACCATAATACTTAAAATATTCTTCAGCACTAGGAAGACGAGCACTCAACATACGCTCATTCTGCAAACGCAGCATTAATACAACATCGACGTTTTTAAGACCCTGTTCCATATTGTGATATACGTGCACACCAAGACGTGTAACTTTACTTGGTAACAATGTTTTAGGTGATATTACCCGTACCTCAGGCACGCCTAAAGTAGTTAATGCATGAATTTGTGAGCGAGCAACCCTTGAATGTAAAATATCGCCTACAATCGCCACACGTAAATTATGAAAGTCGCACTTATAACGACGTATAGTAAACATATCTAACAGCGCCTGCGTCGGATGTGCATGGCGCCCATCACCGGCATTAATGACGTGTATTTCAGGGCGAACATGTCGCGCAATCAAATGAGCTGCTCCACTTTGTGAATGCCGCACAATAAACATATCAGCATTCATTGCAGAAAGATTATTCACAGTATCTAACATTGTTTCGCCTTTAGACTGAGAAGAAGAAGCAATATTTAGATTAACAATATCTGCTGACAATCGCTTAGCAGCTATCTCAAATGTAGTACGAGTACGAGTACTAGGTTCAAAAAAAAGATTAAATATAGACTTGCCTCTTAACAATGGTACTTTTTTAATATCACGTTCAGTAACGCCAACAAAGGATTCAGCTGTATCAAGTATTTTTAATAAAATAGGAGCAGGAAGCCCCTCAGTAGTTAAAAGGTGTTGTAATTCTCCATTCTTATTTAACTGAGGATTATTCATTATTCTGGAAATTCTTTATCATACAAACTTAGACTAAGGTTCCCATTATCTTCCTGTTCTAAGGCCAGCATTTTATGCTCTGGTAAAACAATATCTGTACCAACATAATTAGCTGCAATTGGCATCTCTCTCTTCCCACGATCTACTAAAGCAGCAAGACGGATACTAGCTGGTCTCCCATAGTCGAATAATTCATTAATTGCAGCACGAATGGTTCTCCCAGTGTAGAGAACATCATCTATTAATATAATATGGCGCCCCTCTACTTCAAATGGAATGTTTGAAGGCTTGACCTGCGGATGCAGTCCAATTTCATGAAAATCATCTCTATAAAATGATACATCTAACGTTCCAAAAGGAAGTGTACATGATAAATCTTTATGTAGACGTTCTGCCAACCAAACCCCGCCTGTATAAACACCAACTAGCACAGTATTCTTAGTTACGTCTGGACGCATCTTTTCTGACAATTTATCTAATAAGTGCTCTGCATTAGGTAAATTCATTTTATCTATCAAAATATGATTGCAATATTTGTTGGGCTGCTACCTGATCAATAATAAATTTCTGTTTCTTATAATTAATTCCTGTCTCACTCAACCCCATGCTTGCGGTAATTGAAGTATAGCGCTCATCAACAAACTTGACATTAATCCTAAAGCGGCCCTCTAAACGACGCGCAAAACGTTTGCTCAATCGCGTTAATCTATGGCCACTACCATCGACATTAATAGGTAGCCCCACTATTAATTGTACTGGCCCCCACTCTTTTATTAATTTACCAATTACATCAAATCTATTTTTTGTGCTCTCTTCTCTTATTGTAACAAGCGGATGGGCCAAACCCAGCTCTAAATTACCAACTGCCACACCAATACGTTTCTCACCAAAATCAAAAGCCAATACAACTCCAACAGATGGCTCTATAAAGACTGGACTCTCTGATTTTATTTGAGTAATATCGCTAATCACCAAATACAACCCCTTTAATCGTACCCCACATATACTAGAGTAACCAATAATTTCTCCAGAATTTCTCTGTTAATAATTGCTTGTAAAATATTAAGAAAGGCCATAACCCTAATTTATTTTTTCCTGTTAACATAACATCCCAGTCAGGTACTGAAAGGTATACGACCTTTCTTAACTGAGCATCTATACATATAGAAAAATTCTTTAAGCCTAAATTCTTATAAAGAATATCAGACTTATTAAATAAACCTTCTAAAGTTTTTCCTATAGCGCAATTCACAGCAAGCTCTCTTGCACATTTCTCATTATGTCCACAAGTATAAATAAATATTTTGAAAAAAGAGGTATCTGCCATGACTAGCATGGAGATCAAAAAATGATGGGCTAGACTAATACTTTGCATGAATAAACTATTACCATACCCTCTATTGTAAACTTGTTCCTACTTCTCTACAATTCTTCTAGTAAAAAAATTAACAGATTTTATATTCTTATAAATATAAATAACATAAAATATTTTAAAAACAAGGTAAAAGAATACTTTTCTTACCTTCTTACCATATAGACTAATCCACTATCATTCTATTCTTACATAAACAGCAAGTATTTTTTCAATCCACCTAAAATCTATAAACCCGAAGATATCATCAGACTCATATAGCCAATTAATATTAGTCCCAATACATAAATTAATAAAAATACGTTTCTATATATTAACTAGCGATTGACCAAATAAAATAAAAAGCATAAAAAGCAACCCTTACCAAACTAGTCAATCATCCCACTCACCTTGCATCTCCCCATTCTTATAACGCCCTTTTTCTCTTAGCCGCCCATCAGAGTAATAAATTGCCCACTCCCCTTCTTTCTTCCCATTCTTAAAATCTATTTTACTCATTGGGCGCCCATTTCTCCAATACCTAACCCACTCCCCTTCTTTCTTCCCGTTCTTTATCTCACCTTGTTCTTTCCCAATTACTCTCCCTGTAAAAAGAGTGTCATTATGTTTCTTATAATAAAGCCCATTCCGTTTCACCAATTCATCCATAGTTTCACCTAAACAATGGGTAGAGATAAGAGATAGAAAAAATATTGGAATTAAGAATATAATTTTCATTTAATAAGCATAGCAGAGAATAGCGACCCCACCTTTCATACGCAAATGATCCTACAATCATGGGAATCAGGAAATAACTATAGAAATATCCATGTTCACTCTATTGTAAAGAAAGGAGATTAAAGATAACTCGTACTGAAACAATAATGGCCGTTTTAAGCATTAAAATTAATTATTCTTATAAGCTAAACTTTTTTACTTTAACCATGACCCCCCTAAGGAGATATTTAAAATTAATTTTAATCAAGACCAAATAAATTCTATTATCTAAACTAATAGGATCTTGGCAAAACATTGAGCTTGTATTTGCATTATCACTTTTAAGCATAACACTAGATTCTTTTCTATATGCAACTCTTTTAATTATATATGAGTGATAATTATCATAGAATACAATTAAACTATTCTTTCTCACGAACCCCTTAAGAAAATGAGTTGCTAATATAAGATCCCCTGATACAAGTGTTGGTTGCATACTTGTCCCAGAGACTTTGAATATTTTAAACACTTCTAAGAACTGGGCAGACAATTACCAATTCTGGGGGATAAGGCGCATAATATTTTTTAGTTTCTATATTTTTAGTTTCCCAGAATATTTCTGTGAATTTATTTATTTTCTCTAAAAGCTCAATTCCATTATCTCTATTTATATCCTGCTTACACTTTGAAGCAAGTTGCATTATAGAATGGATTAATTCATGTATCTCAGGATATTTAGATATTTGTGGCTCCTTAAAATAATCTCCCCAAATAGTTGCCACTTCACTTTTAACTTCTTTTGCATGCTGCTCTTTCACAGCTGTCAATCTGGCTAACTGAGAGATTTTTGATGCATTCATATCTGAGCTTTCTATTTCTTCTGTTATTAGATCCATAAATCTGACAATACTTAGAGCAGAATATTGAATAACCGCAGGATCGTAGATTTTACAAGGAATATCACAGTGTGCGTGTGCTGTTTTAATAGTTATCATATTTTTTCCTTCACTTCATTAAATAATAAATATAAGAATAAATTAATTTTAAGAATAATTCTATATTAGATTCAAAAGTAACCCACATAACCTAATAATTCAATTGTCACTAGATGTATCTAATTAACAAAGCCGCTATTCCATTATCACCATTTGTTTTATTATTTCTTTAAGATACACATCTCTCTAAAACCTTATGCCATTACAAACAAAAAACCAATTCTAAATTTCTTTTTATTTACGCCCCACCTATTTTCTTTACTAGCAAACATATCTTTATCTGCTGCTTTGTAATAAAAACCCTCCTATACTTAATACAATATTCTTTGAGGAACCCCATGAGATTAGACCTCTTTATTGCTAACATTTGAAGGCTTTTATACTTTTTATTAGTTCATTCTTAACTTCTAAAACATCTATAACGTCAATACTTTTCCCTTCATTAAGCAATACCTTTATTTCTGCCATTATCTTTGTCGGAGCAGTCGCCACATCTATAACATGAATTTTAATAGAAGGAACAGCTTCAAATATATTTGAATTTGCCTTTAAAACTCTTTCAATCCCAGTTTCGTAAATATCCCAATCTTTTAATGTTATTTTCTCGTCAAACAACTCTCTCAACCTAACCAAATTATGTTCATTCCAAGCAGCAAAATAGTTATCTGCAATTTTTTTCATTCTTTCTTCATTTGAATATTGAGACATTTTTAAAGATACCCTTTCTAAGTTTAAATTTTAGTTCATATTACCAGTTTTTATATTTTTTTCCACGCCCTTTTATTTTCTTTAATGTTTCTTCTATATCCACATATTAAACATCTATTAACTTAACCAAATAATTAAAAATATCTGCTATTTCTTTTTCAATCTCTTCTCTTTTTTTGGGATCATTTATCTCATTCAAACCACCATCATTAGACCACTGAAAAATCTCTAATAGTTCTGATGCTTCAACTGAAAGTGCTGTTGCTAGATTTTTTGGATTGTGAAACTGTTCCCAGTCTCTTTCTTCTGTGAATTTGCGGAGAGTTTTTTTTATCTTTTCGAGGTCCAAAATACTCCCAATTATTCTCTGTTCAAACTCATTCTACCGTAACGGACTTGGCTAAATTTCTTGGTTTATCAACATCATTCCCTTTTTGTAGCGCAACATGATAGGCAAGTAGCTGGAGTGGAATAGCATGAAGAATAGGACTAAGGAGTCCTGCATGTTCTGCCATACGAATAACATGAAGTCCTTCACTATTCTGAATTACAGATTCGGCATCTGTAAAAATATAGAGTTCCCCTCCTCGCGCACGTACTTCTTGCAGATTCGATTTTAATTTCTCTAATAATGTATCATTAGGAGCAATTGCAACTACAGGCATATCACTATCAACTAAAGCGAGGGGACCGTGTTTCAGTTCGCCTGCAGCATATGCTTCTGCATGAATATAAGAAATTTCTTTTAATTTAAGCGCTCCTTCCATAGCAATAGGATAATGCATCCCACGTCCAAGAAACAGGGTATGGCGTTTATGGAAAAACCTTTCGGACCATAATTTGACAGGCTCCTCCACTTTAAGTGCATGCTGCAATGCAACAGGTAAATGCCTTAGCTCAGCAATCATCTCAAGTTCACGCTCACCTGACAACTTTCCATTTAACTTTGCTAATGTCATAGTAAATAGCATTAGTGCTGCCAATTGCGTAGTAAATGCTTTAGTAGAAGCCACCCCAATTTCTGGTCCTGCTCGTGTAAGAAAACATAATTCTGTTTGCCTCACAAGCGTACTTTCTGCAACATTACAAATTGCAAGACTATGGGTATTTCCTAATGACTTAGCATAATTAAGTGCAGCAATAGTATCTGCTGTCTCTCCAGACTGTGAGATCCCTATTACCAATGTATTAGGATGAGAAACTGGATCACGATAACGATATTCACTTGCAATCTCAACTTTGCAAGTGACCCCAGCTACAGACTCAAGCCAGTAACTAGCAACTAGCCCAGCATGATAACTAGTACCACAAGCAAGTATCAGAATTCCATTGGTTTTCTTAAAAATCATCTCTGCATAATTTCCAAATAATTTTGGAGAGATTGAATGAGCATTGAGCACCATTTCTAATGTATTAGCTACTGCACTCGGTTGCTCAAATATTTCTTTTTGCATGAAATGATTGTAAGGACCCATTTCTACTGCTGAATTTGTGAGTTTACTTTTATGTATTTCACGTATAACTTTTACATAAGGCTTAATGCCTAAGCAATTTACAATACGATAGCTATCTTTATATAGTTCTGCAACATCTCCTTCTTCAAGATAAACCATGCTCTTGGTCACTTGTAATAATGCCGAAGTATCTGAAGCGGCATAGTTACCATTCTCTCCTAAACCAAGTATCAATGGGGCTCCATTACGAGAAACAATAATACGCTCTGGATGCGATTCTTCAATTACAGCAATTGCATAAGCGCCTTGTAATTCAGAAACAGAGAGACAAACCGCTTCAAATAAATCAGGTGTCTTCTTTAAATTAAAAGTAATAAGGTGAGCTATAACTTCTGTATCTGTATCAGAATTAAAATCGAATCCTTCATTTTTTAGTCGTTGATATAACGCCTCATGATTCTCAATAATACCGTTATGTACTACTGCAACTTTTGACGCATCACCAGAAAAATGTGGATGCGCATTACGCTCAGAAGGAACCCCATGAGTAGCCCATCGGGTATGAGCAATACCAATTTTACCTTTATATTTTTGCTCACTGACAAGACTACTAAGTTCAGCTACTCGCCCAGTAGTACGTACCCGATTCAATTTACCATTTAGTAATGCTAATCCAGATGAATCGTAACCGCGGTATTCAAGGCGATGTAACCCTTCTAGCAATACGGGAACAATATTATCCCAGGCCACTCCGCCGACTATTCCACACATGGAAATTTTCCCTTATTAATTTGATCTATGAATAGCTATAAGACATTTAAAGTTTATAATGCTAACCTCATTTTTTAATTGGGCGCTTCCAACCTGAAACACTTCTTTGCCTAGAGCGTGACAAGGTTAATTGTTCTGGAGGAGTATTAACCGTAATAGTTGACCCTGCTCCTATAGTGGAACCACTAGTTATTTTTACAGGGGCAATTAATTGTGTATCTGAACCAATAAAAACATCGTCTTCAATAATCGTCTGAAGCTTGTTCACCCCATCGTAATTACAAGTTATTGTCCCTGCGCCCACATTAACCCTTTTCCCTATTTTTGCTTCCCCTATGTAACTTAAATGATTCACCTTACTACCAATATTGATATTACTATTCTTAACTTCAACAAAATTACCAATACGGACCTCATCAGCAAGGCTTGTTCCTGGGCGTATACGGGAAAATGGCCCAATTTGACAATTTTTCCCTATATCAGCACCCTCAATAAAGCTAAATGGAAGAATAATAGTACCAGACTCTATTTTTACATTTTTTAATATGCTATTAGCACCAATTTTTACTCCATCACCTATCCTCACCACACCCTCAAAAACACAATTAATATCTATCTCTACATCTTTTCCAGAAGTCAATTGTCCACGTATATCAATGCGTGAAGGGTCACTAATTGTTACGCCTTCTTCTAATAATTTTCTTGCATAATTTTTTTGATAAGTTCTTTCAAGCATGGCCAATTGTATTTTGCTATTTACTCCATAAATTTCCCAAGTATAAAATGGTTGTGCTGCCTCTATTCTTTTTCCAGATTTAACTGCCATTGATACAATATCAGTCAGATAATATTCTTTTTGTGCATTATTATTTTCTAGTTTAGGTAACCATTCATGTAAATAAATATTAGAAACCGCCATAATACCTGTATTAATTTCACATACTTCTAATTGATCTTTATTTGCATCTTTTTCTTCAACAATCTCAATAATTTTTTTAGTTGTAACATCTCTTATTATTCTACCGTAACCTAATGGTTCATCCAGCTCCACTGTAAGTAAAGCCAAAGATTCTGATGATACATCTGATATTAAGTTTTTAAGTGTTTCAGCATTAATTAGAGGTACATCCCCATATAAAATTAGTGTCACACCTCTTTTATCTATATATGGCAGGGCCTGCAACAATGCATGACCAGTGCCTAGCTGTGGCTCTTGTTTTACCCAAATAACCTGTTCATCTCCTATCAAATTTGGAACAGCTTCATTTCCATGACCATATACCACACAAATTTTTTGTGGCGATAATGTGTGTGCCGTAATGAGTACATGCTCTAATAAAGGCATTCCTGCTAGTAAATGTAAGACCTTTGGTGTAGCTGAATACATGCGCTTACCAAGTCCAGCGGCTAAAATGATGATATTAAGATTTTCCACTTATTAATTTATATTTAATTTATCTAGATAGAATCTAAGAGAAAGTTTAACTTTTATTTCTAATTTATGCATGTTTATATTCAGAAAATAAAAAAAGGCGACCTAAGTCGCCTTTTTTTTCAATTTACTAAATTTACTAACGCGACCGCTTCCTAAGCTTCTCAATTGCTGCTATTTGAGCTATAGACTCTGCTAATTCTGCTTGAGCTCTAGCATAATCAATTTTAGAGGATTTATCTTTCATGGCTGCTTCGGCGCGCCCTTTAGCTTCAAGAGCTTTAGTTTCATCTAAATCACCACCTCTAATAGCTGTATCAGCAAGAATGGTCACCACACTAGGTTGAACCTCTAACATTCCACCAGAAACATAAATTAGTTCATCATCTGTTTGCTCAGGAATTTTAATTCGTACTGAACCCGGCTTTATTCTTGTAATCATTGGTGCATGACGTGGGTAAATACCAACCTCACCCATCAGCGCCGGCACAATAACTAACTCGGCTAACCCAGAATAAATCTCCTGTTCAGCACTTACCACATCTACATGTATTGTCGTTGCCATAAATTAATTATTACTAAATAGTCTTAGCTTTCTCTACTGCCTCTTCTATACCACCAACCATATAAAAAGCCTGCTCTGGTAAATCATCATATTCACCATTAACAATACCTTTAAACCCTTTAATAGTATCTTTCAATGAAACGTATTTACCAGGTGTACCAGTAAATACCTCTGCAACATTAAATGGCTGAGACAGGAATCGTTGGATTTTTCGGGCCCTTGCTACAGCTAATTTATCTTCTGGAGACAATTCATCCATTCCTAAAATAGCAATAATGTCACGAAGTTCCTTATAACGCTGAAGGGTTTGCTGAACATCACGAGCTGTATTGTAATGATCTTCGCCAACAACTAGAGGGTCAAGCTGACGTGAAGTAGAATCAAGTGGATCTACAGCAGGATAAATTCCCAAAGAAGCAATATCACGTGACAATACTACAGTTGCATCCAAATGGCCAAAAGTTGTTGCAGGAGAAGGATCAGTCAAATCATCTGCTGGCACGTAAACTGCTTGAATAGAAGTAATTGATCCTGATTTCGTTGATGTAATTCGTTCTTGCAAGCGCCCCATTTCTTCTGCCAACGTAGGCTGATACCCTACTGCAGACGGCATTCTCCCAAGTAATGCAGATACTTCTGTTCCTGCCAATGTGAATCTATATATGTTATCAACAAAAAATAGAACATCCCGACCCTCATCACGGAAACTTTCAGCCATTGTTAAGCCAGTTAAAGCTACACGCAATCTGTTACCAGGAGGCTCATTCATCTGCCCATAAACTAACGATACTTTATCTAACACGTTAGAATCTTTCATTTCATGATAGAAGTCATTTCCTTCACGTGTACGTTCACCCACTCCAGCAAATACGGAATATCCACTATGCTCAGTAGCAATATTACGAATTAATTCCATCATATTAACGGTTTTACCTACACCCGCACCACCAAACAACCCTACCTTACCACCCTTTGCAAAAGGGCATACCAAATCAATAACTTTAATACCTGTTTCAAGTAGCTCAGTAGATGCAGATAACTCATCAAAGGATGGTGCCTTACGATGAATAGACATGGCTTTTTCCGCACCAATAGGACCCATTTCATCAATTGGAGTCCCTAGTACATCCATGATGCGTCCCAATGTTTTAGAACCTACCGGAACCTTTATCGGCTCTTTAGTATTACTTACCATCATTCCCCGACGAAGCCCATCCGAAGATCCTAGAGCAATTGTGCGAACTATGCCGTCACCCAATTGTTGCTGAACTTCTAAAGTGAGCTCTGATCCTTCCATTGTTAGCGCATCATATACCTTTGGCATTGATTCACGTGAAAACTCAACATCAACTACTGCGCCAATACATTGAACAATTTTTCCTTGGTCCATGGTTGTCCCTTAATTACTAAATCAAAAATTATTAAACTGCTGCAGCACCAGCCACTATTTCAGAAAGCTCTTTCGTTATAGCCGCCTGACGGGTCTTGTTATAAACCAATGTAAGCTCGTTAATTACATCACCCGCATTATCCGATGCAGCCTTCATTGCCACCATTCGAGCGGATTGTTCAGAAGCTATATTTTCTGTCAACGACTGATAAATAAGTGCTTCTATATACCTAACCATAACATCATCTATAACAGTTTTTGCATCAGGTTCGTATATATAGTCCCATGTTCCAGCCGGCCCATCATGGTATTTATCTTGCTGTTTTTCACTACCACCCTGTAACTTTTCATCCGACAATGGAAGCAACTGCTCCATCATTGGCTCTTGCTTCATGGCATTAATAAAACGAGTATAAAAAAGGTAGACTCGATCAAAGCGATCTTCATTATAACCATCAGTCATTACTTTCACTGCACCAATAAGGCTTTCAATTTTTGGTGTATCCCCCAGCCCTACAGCATTAGATACGACATTAGCGCCAACACGAGTCATAAAGCCTAAACTTTTATTACCAATGCAACAAATTTCAATCTGCTCTCCCTCACCTTCCCATTCTTTAATCTTTCCCGTAGCTAAACGTAGAATATTAGTATTAAGTCCTCCACATAACCCTTTATCAGATGTAACTATAATTACACCAATCCGCTTAACTGTATCCCTCTCAATAAGAAAAGGGTGCCTATATTCACTACTAGCTCTACTCATATGTGCAGCAACATTGCGGATTTTATCTCCATATGGCCGCGCTTTTTTCATCCTCTCTTGCGCTTTCCGCATCTTAGAAGCAGCCACCATTTCCATAGCACGCGTTATTTTTTGCGTATTCTTTACGCTACTAATTTTTGTCCTTATTTCTCTGCTTCCTGCCATAACTTAGTAAGATCCAGTAGATTTAAAGTCTCTAACCGCAGCATCAAGTTTTTCTTCTGTTTCAGCATCAAGCTCACCACTTGATTGAATCTTATCCATTATGTCACTATGATTGCTCTGCATATGACCTTTTAATGCAGCCTCAAATTCCAAGGCACGGTTAACTTCTACATCATCCAAATAACCCTTATTAACAGCAAATAAAGTAAGAGCCATTTCAGATACACTTAAAGTTGCATATTGTGCTTGCTTCATTAGCTCTGTAACCATTTTTCCACGTTCAAGTTGTTTTCTAGTTGCCTCATCAAGATCAGATGCAAATTGAGCAAATGCAGCCAACTCTCGATACTGAGCCAAAGCAAGGCGTACACCACCACCAAGTTTTTTAATAACTTTAGTTTGTGCTGACCCGCCTACTCGTGATACTGATACTCCAGCATTAATAGCTGGGCGAATACCTGCATTAAATAAATCTGTTTCAAGAAAAATTTGACCATCAGTTATTGAAATGACATTAGTAGGAACAAATGCTGTAACATCACCTGCCTGAGTTTCAATTACTGGCAATGCAGTTAAAGAACCCGTTTTACCCTGAACCTTACCCTCAGTTGCCCGCTCAACGTAATCTGCACTAACACGAGCAGCACGCTCTAATAATCGAGAATGCAAGTAGAAAACATCACCAGGATAAGCCTCTCGTCCAGGCGGCCGACGCAGCAATAATGAAATTTGCCGATACGCCCAAGCCTGCTTTGTTAAATCATCATAGATAATAAGAGCATCTTCTCCCTTATCGCGAAAATACTCTCCCATCGTACAGCCAGAATAAGGCGCAATAAACTGCATTGCTGCAGACTCTGATGCTGTTGCAGCAACAACAATTGTATACTCCATGGCCCCATGCTCTTCTAATTTACGGACCACATTTGCAACTGAAGATGCTTTCTGTCCAACCGCAACATAAATACAGGTCATGTTTTGACCTTTTTGATTAATAATGGCATCAATTGCAACCGCTGTTTTTCCAGTTTGACGATCACCAATTATTAATTCACGTTGTCCCCTCCCTACAGGAACCATAGCATCAATTGATTTCAAACCTGTTTGTACAGGCTGATCTACAGACTGGCGCCAAATTACTCCTGGAGCAATCTTTTCAATTGGCTCAGACTCTTGGGCATTTATTGGGCCCTTGCCATCAACAGGCTGCCCTAATGAATTAACAACCCTACCCTTCAATTCTTCACCTACTGGAACCTCCAAAATACGCCCAGTACATTTTACAATATCACCTTCAGTAATATGCTCATATTCCCCTAGAATCACAGCTCCCACAGAGTCTCGCTCAAGATTGAGCGCCAACCCAAAAGTGTTGCCTGGAAACTCCAGCATCTCTCCTTGCATAACATCAGATAACCCATGGACACGTACAATTCCATCAGTTACCGAAACTACGGTACCTTGAGTTTTAATTTCCGAAGCGGCATCAAGCCCCTCTATTTTATTTTTAATTAATTCACTAATTTCAGATGGATTTAACTGCATTTCTTTTAACTCCTAGCTTTTAAGCGCTACAGACATGGCTTCAAGTTTTCCTCGCACAGAGGCATCAAACACCTCGTCTCCAATTTCAACTTTTACCCCACCTATTAATTCTGGTTTAACTTCTACTGTTGCCTCTATTTTGCATTTCAACTTAGACTCGAGGCCCATTACTAAGTCATTAATTTGTTGACCATTTATAGCAAATGCCGAACTAATTTTAGCTTCTAACATTCCATCATGGCGTGTTTTTAATTGCTCAAATAACTCGCTTATTTCTGGCAGCACCCCAACCCTCTTATTTTCAACTAACAATAATATGAAGGTATGACTATCTTTACTAAGCTTCGTACCACATATACCATGATGAATAATACCGCAAATATCAAGAAGCAATTCCCCCAAATGCTTTGCAGATATCTTTGGGTTACCAAGAAGAGCTCGAATACGTTTATTATCTGCCACAAAAGCAGTAATTTTTAGCATATTAGACCAACCAGACAAATTATTACCTGATTTGGCTAATTTAAATGCCGCTTCCGCATAAGGCCTTGCAATTGTTAGCGCTTCAGCCATTGATTACAGCTCTGCCTTAATAGTTTTAAGTAAATCAGCATGAGCTTTTGCATCTACCTCTCGGTCAAGAATTTTTGCTGCTCCAGCTATCGCCAAATCAGCAACCTCTTGTCGCAAAACTTCCCTAGCACGAAAAATTTCTTGCTCAACCTCTGCCTTTGCACTTGCTACAATTCGATCTCCCTCTTCTTTAGCAAGACCCTTTGCTTCTTCAACAACTTGAGATGAACGCTTCTCAGCTTGAGCAATTATTTCAGCAGCCTTCTGTTTTGCTTTTTCTATATCCTCAGAGGCAGATTTAGAAGCCAACTCCAACTCACGCTTACCCTGCTCTCCTGCTGCCAATCCATCAGCAATTTGCTTCTTTCGATCACTCAGCGCCTGCATTATAGGCGGCCATACAAATTTCATACAGAACCATACAAACAAAACAAACATGATTGTTTGTGCGATTAAGGTAGCATTGATATTCATGTTCGAGCCTTTTTAATAAAAAACAATGTTGCGGCCCTAACCACCAACTACCGCAAACAGAATATACATAGAAATACCAACAGCAATCATTGGCACAGCATCAACAAGCCCCATAACAATAAAAAACTGAGTACGTAGCATTGGAATTAATTCTGGTTGGCGTGCCGCACCCTCAAGGAACCTTCCTCCCAAAATGCCGATACCAACCGCAGCACCAAGAGCGCCTAGGCCCATCATGATCGCGCCAGCGATATATAATAATGATTGTTCCACAGAGTTCTCCTATAAATAAAATAATGCAAAAATCAATGATGCTCCTGATGAGCCATGTCCAAATAAACTATTGTAAGCGTCATAAATATAAATGCTTGCAAAGTTATAATCAATATATGAAATATTGCCCATGCTAAAGATAACAATATTTGCGATCCAAACAATACTGAGGATCCACCAATACTTGCAGCCGCAAATGAACCGCCCATTATTGCTAATAATACAAATATCATCTCTCCAGCATACATATTCCCAAATAACCGTAATGAGAGTGAAATCGGCTTAGCAATTAAGTTTACACCTTCCAAAAATAAATTTATAGGAATAAATATTCCCTTTATTACTGGGTTATCACTACTAAATGGTTGTAGAGTTAATTCTCCAGCAAATCCAGCCGCACCTTTAACCTTGATGCTGTAATACACTACTAAAACAAATACTGCAATAGACATACCAAATGTGGCATTCGGATCTGTTGTAGGCACCACTTTAAGAAAAGGAATCCCAAGCGCAGTAGCTAAACCAGGCAAATAGTCTACAGGAACCAAATCCATCAAATTCATTAAAAAAATCCATATAAAGATTGTTAAAG
>CEUQ01027509.1_pt1 | contig 18419 bp, 9 predicted proteins | sample 361491 | NCBI WGS metagenome assembly CEUQ01 (sample SAMEA2622796, study PRJEB7988) | marine metagenome | biome: marine biome (ENVO:00000447); feature: marine epipelagic mixed layer (ENVO:xxxxxxxxx); material: "saline water (ENVO:00002010), including plankton (ENVO:xxxxxxxx)" | depth 120 m | reverse complement strand
ATTTGGTAAATATAATAGATTCACAGTCTATATATAACAACATAGAGGTTGGTCAAAACAGTATTGGTGATGGTTTTTCTTTAGAATTATCATCAGAAGCTATTTTTAATGATGATATTAATCTAGTTCTTAATTTGTCTCAATTTGATAATGATTGGACTTTTTATCTTCCTATTTCAATTTCATCTCCAAAAATAGATATAACAGGTTATTCTATTATCGAAGGTTTAGATGAACCAGGCTCTACAGTTACTATATCAATATCTATTCAAAATAATGGAGATTTACCAATAGAAAATTTATCTTTAGAAGCAATATCTCCAACTAATAAAATTTCTGTAATTGATTCTGATATAAATTTTGGTAATCTTGAAGTTGCTCAAAATATATCAAGTAACACTATTGAGGATAATTTAATTTTATCTTATAGCGAATCAATTTTTAAAGGTTCTGTATTTCCTATGGAAATGAAATTTAGTGATTCAGATGGATACTCTAGATCAGAGTATTTAAATCTAACTGTAGGTGAGGTTGGTAGATCCGATCCTTTAGGTCCTGATTTATATGGATATTATATTTATGATTCAGCAGATATTAATTACAATCTTGCTCCTGTTTATGATTGGATAGAAATTGACCCTGAATATGGGGGAGATGGAATTGATTTAGATTTGTATGATCCGGGAAATGGAAATGGAAATGGTAATAGTACAAAATTTATAGACTTACCATTTACTTTTAATTTTTATGGTGAACCTTATGATCAAATATCAATTAGTAGTAATGGTTGGATAGCTCTTGGTAGAACAAATATAGAGTCATTTAGAAATTATCCTATTCCTGGAGCAGGTGGTCCATCACCGATGATTGCAGCTTTTTGGGATGATATGAAAACATATGGTGGCAATGTTTTTTATAAAACCGTTGAGATTGATGGTCGTCAATCACTTGTTGTTGAATGGTCAGATATGATTACTTATGATAATAATTCTGAACAGGACTTTCAGGTTATTTTATATCCAAATCCCAATTCAGAAACAGGTGATGGAGATATAAAAATTCAATATAAAACTTTTAATAATACATCAGATGGTTATTATCCAGAAGGAGGAACACCAACCCATGGTTGCTATGCTACAATAGGTATAGAAAACAAATATGGTAATGAGGGTTTACAATATACTTACAATAATGAATATCCTCCTGCTGCATCTGTATTATTTAATAATAAAGCAATTTTAATTACAACAGAATTACCCAATTTTGGTATTTTAGGTGATATTAACTCTGATGATTTGCTTAATGTGTTAGATGTAGTATTATTGGTTAATATGGTCCTTTCAGGTGATTATGATAATAATGCAGATATGAATCAAGATGGAGTTTTAAATGTGCTTGATGTCGTGACTCTTGTTAATATTGTACTTAATGGTGAATAATGGTAGTATCAATAATATTCTAATCACAATATAGATTACAAATTGAAACAAAATTATTTTAGTTTATAAAGCTCTATCATCCTTATAATTTATGTTGTAAAATATACATTGTATTATTAATCAGAAAGGTAGTGTAATGAAAAAAAATAAATTCATATTATTATTAATGCTAAGCTTAGTATTTTCATTAAATCATAATTTTGAAATGGTTGATTCAGATGATGGAATTTCATCTATTATTTTTCAATCTGATAATATAGAATTAGAAGTTGAAAATGGTAAAACTAAATTTAAAGTTAGTGATTTAATTGGGCTGACAATGGAAGAGGGAAAACCTCAAATGCCAGTTTATTCAACTTTATTCCAAATCAATCCAGATAAAAATTATGAAATTGAATATGAAGTATTAGATTCATATGTTTTAGACAATATTGATTTTGAAAATTACAAACAAGAAAATGTTACTCCTTATTCAGTTTATCCTGAAGACAATTTATATGTATCTAAACCTGAAATTATGAGGGGTGTAGTTTTAAAACAAATTGGAATAACTCCATATAAATATTTTTCTGAAGAAAAAAAATTAGAAGTTTACAAATCCATAAAAATTAATATAAAAGAATCAGGTGATAGTGATTTAGATTATTTTATTCCTGAAAAAAAATCTCGAGTATTTGAAGAGCTTTATGCATCCTCTGTGATTAACTATCAGAGATCAAGTCGTTCAAGTGATTATCAAACACCCTCAATTTTATATATATGTGGTGGTTCTTCATGTTCGAATGATTACTTTGAAGCATTAGTTCTTTGGAGACATAAACAGGGATACGATGTAACTGTTGTTTCCACTAATGAATCTGGTAGTAGTGAGAATGCTATTAACAATTATATTAGCAATGCATACTATTTATGGGATAACCCTCCTGAAATAGTAGGTCTTGTTGGTGATGTGGGAGGTTCTTACAATATTGCTTGTGATTATTATGAGTGGGGTTCAGGTTGGAATACTTATGAAGGGGCAAGTGATGTTATATATACATATATTGAAGGAAATGATTTATTGCCTGAAGTTGTAATAGGAAGAATTTCTGCTGATAGTAGTAGTGATTTGAATAATATTATAAATAAGACAATTGAATATGAAAAAGCACAATTACAAACTGATTTAGGCTGGTTTGATAGGTCTGCATTGATTGGAGATCCGACTCAGTCAGGCTTATCATGTGCAATTACTAGCCAATGGATTAAGGAAATTATGAATGCTTATGGGCATTTAGATGTTGCTGTTGACCATAATGGTGGAAGTGATAGTCAATTAGAAAATTTCCTTGAAGATAATTTTAATGAAGGTATTATGTATTATAATTATAGAGGTATATATGGTAGTGGTGGAGCATATATGCCAAGCAATGGAAGCGGGCTGTCAAATGGCTATTATACACCGTTTGCAACTGTGCTCACATGTGGTACAGGTGATTATAATTATGATGATGATAGCGAAGACTTTATTAGAGTTGGATCAGTTAATAACCCTAAGGGAGCTGTAGGTTGTGTTGGAATATCAACAACCGGTACTCATACTGCTTATAATAACATATTAGATATGGGAATGTATGATGGTATATATGCTCAAGGATTGAGTTATGCAGGAAGTGCGACAACAGCGGGTCGTTTAGCAATTTATGAAACTTATCCATCAAATCCTGGAGATTGTGTGGGAGCATTTAGTGCTTGGACTAATCTTATGGGTGACCCAGCACTTCATCTTTGGACTGCTACTCCTAAAGACTTTGTTATAGAAGGGCTACCAAATCAATTACAATTAGGGACTAACCATATTGATTTAACTATATACAATAATGATGGTGAATTTGTTGAAGATGCTAGGGTAACACTTTTGATGGGTGATGATGTTATTTTTGAATCAGAATATACAGATAGTAATGGGAATGTTTCATTTAATTGGGATAATACAGATCAATCAGGTTTTGTATATGTGACTGTTACAAAAAGAAATTACAGACCTTTAGAAAGTGGTGTTGCTATTTCAGATGATTATGCAATTAATATTAGTTGGGAAGGAAATTTTGAAGCTGATGCAGGTGAAAATTATACATTTCCTATGATTTCAATTGCATCTATTGGTAATGAAGGTATTAGTTGGATATCTGGTGAACTAACTTCAAGTAGTAATTTGGTTGATTTTGAAAATTCAACGACATCATGGATTTATATGAATGATGAACCAGTAGGTAACCAGGAGCCTTTGATTATTAATGTATCAGAAGATGCAATATTTGGAGATAATTTAAATTTAATTTTAAATCTTACGGATAATCATGATAACAATTGGTCAATCTATATCCCTTTTTCAATTAATTCACCTAAAATTGATATTTTAGATTTTTTAACTAGTGTAAGGCCTCGACCAGGTGAATCTGTCGATTTATTTTTACAAGTACAAAATAATGGAAATCTAACTTCAGAAGGAACAACTGCTTTACTTTCTTCTCCATCGAGTTTAATTAACATTGATAACGGATTAATCAATTTTGGAAATATGACCCCAGGTCAGATTAGTATTTCTGAAGAGGTGCCAGTAATGTCATTTAGTCCTTCTATTTTAAATGGTAGTGTTTTACCTGTAGAAGTTAAAATAACAGATCAAAACTATTATAATCGAAGTAATTTTGTGAATGTTACGGTTGGAGAAGTTCAAAGCACTGATCCATTAGGTCCTAATCCATATGGTTATTATATTTATGATTCTGAAGATGCAGGATATGAATTAGCTCCAGTTTATGATTGGATTGAAATTGACCCTTCATATGGAGGAAATGGTCAAGATTTAAATTTAGTTGATGGAGGTGATGGAAATAATGCTACCAATAGTAGTGCATTTATTAGTTTACCTTTTGAATTTAATTTTTATGGAGATACATATAATGAGATTACAGTATCTACTAATGGATGGATAGCTCTTGGTAGAACAGATTTGTTATCTTTTAGAAATTACCCTATACCAGGAGCAGGAGGTCCCGCTCCTATGATTGCAGCTTTTTGGGATGATTTAAAAACAAGTTCAGGTGGAGATGTTTTATATAAATTTTTCCCTGAAGGATGCCAAGGTGATGGATGTGAGTATCTTGTTGTTGAGTGGTCAGATATGAGAACTCGGGATAATAATTCAGAAGAAGATTTTCAAGCAATATTATATAATGGTAGTGATACTCCAACAGGAGATGGTGAAATAAAAATTCAATACAAAACTTTTAATAATACATCAAGTGGTTATTATCCTGAAGGAGAAAGACCAGATCATGGTTGTTATTCAACTATTGGTATAGAAAATAAATTTAGTAATGAAGCTCTACAATATACATTTAATAATACATATGCTCCTGGAGCTTCTGTTCTTGATGATGAAACAGCTATTTTTATAACTACAGAATCTCCTTTTATATTATATGGTGATGTGAATGGTGATGAAATATTAAATGTTTTAGATGTTGTTGTTTTATTAAGCATGATATTAAATGGTGTAGAACCAGATAGTATTGGTGATATGAATCAAGATGGAATTTTAAATGTTCTCGATGTTGTAATATTAGTAAGTGCTATATTAAACACATAATTATTAAGCAATACATTTAAAGAGAAATAATGGAAATTATCTTAATTGTATTAATTTTTTCTCTCCTTATTCTAGGCTTTATTGAGTTTAGAATTCATCTTGCGAATTTATCAAAAATTCCAATAAGAATTCATGTGAATGGTTCTAGGGGAAAATCTAGTGTTGTTAGGCTAATTGCAGCTGGATTAAGGGCTGGTGGTATGAAAACTATTGGCAAAACAACCGGAACCTCACCAAGAATTATTGATGAACATGGAAATGATAAATATATTCATAGATTAAGATCTGCATCCATAGGGGAGCAAATTTCACTTATAAGACGATTTTCTAAATTAAAACCTGATGCTTTAGTTATAGAGTGTATGGCTGTAAATCCACAGTACCAATGGATATCTGAACATAGAATTGTAAAATCAACTATTGGTGTTTTAACAAATGTTAGGCCTGACCATTTAGATGAAATGGGGATTTCAATAGATCAGATTACTAAATCAATGGGTAATACTATTCCATTTAATGGCATTATGGTTTCTTCAGAAGATAAGCAATCACATATTCTTAAAAATATTTCATTAAAGCAAAATACAAAATTTTATTCTTGTGATTTAAATACTTTAAAAAACACTGAAATTGAAGATTTTCAATATTTAGAGCATAAAGAAAATATTAGTTTAGCAATCAAAGTATGTGAGCTTTGTGGTGTTGATAGAAATACAGCTTTAAAAGGTATGGGCAAATGCAACCCTGACCCAGGAGCTTTAAGTATGTGGAAAATAAAATACCGGAATCAAGGTTTTGAATTTATTAATGCATTTGCTGCTAATGACCCAGCATCGACTCTTAAAACTTGGAATATGATTAATGAAAGATTAAATAGAAATAAAATTGCAATTTTTTTAAATACTCGTTTAGATAGGCAATATCGAACAATCCAATTAATTAATTTAATTTTTGATAAATTAAAGCCAGATGTTTTAATTTTAAGAGGAGAAAATTTCCCTTCTGAATTAAAAACACTTTCAGAGAAAAATAAAAAAATTACTATTTATAAATTTCCTTATTCTATTAAACAGAAAGATTTGATTAAATTTATGGATGATAATCTAGCTGATTTTATTGTTTTGGGTATAGGAAATATTGTTGGTTGGGGAGAAGTATTAATGAAAGAGTTAAAGGAATTAAAAGTTGATTGAAAATTCACAGTTTATAGGTGTTGCTATAGGTATAGGGATGTGCTTGAGCTTATTCCTAACAGAAACTTTAGGTGTTACTGCTGGAGGAGTTATAGTGCCTGGATATATAGCTCTTTATCTTCATGAGCCTTTTAAAATTATTGTTACTTTTTCTATTGCTATTTTAGTCGTTTTAATAATTAAGTTTTTATCAAATTTTATTTTTATTTATGGTAAAAGAAGGTTGGTTTTAAGTCTAATGTTAGGCTTTTTCTTTGGTTATTTATCAAAGATTTATTTTAGTCCTGATACATATACTTTTATGAGTTTTGAATTATCTTCAATTGGTAACATCATTCCTGGTTTGATTGCAAGCTGGATGGATAGACAGGGGATAGTTAAAACTATTAGTGTAATAATGATAATTGCAGTTTCAACTAGGCTAATTATGATAATTATTAGTGGAGGTTCCTTTTATGTTTAGACCTTCAATACAAAAAACACGTATCCTTTTTATTATTGCTGTAATCAACATTATAGTTTACATCATAGTTTCCTCATCTATTGTAACAAACCAATCTTCAGATTATAATATAAAAATTGAATCTTCACAGAAAATGAAAAATGCATTAAGCATTTTAAAGAAATATGGTAGAAAATATCCTTTTTTATCTAGGGACCCGTTTGATAATCGTTTAGTATTTATTAATACGGAAACTAGCCCTCTTTTAACAGATATTGGTAAATATGAAGCTAAAGTTACTGTTTTAAAGCCTAATTTTTCTGCTTTGGTTGTAGATAAATTTACTGAGGCTGGTTTATCTGAGGGTGATACAATTGCTATTTCAATGACGGGCTCAATGCCTGGAGCGAATATCGCAGTTTTGATGGCATGTGAATCTATGGGTTTAAATTATGTGACAATTTCTTCTCTTGGTGCTTCTAGTTGGGGTGCTACAGATATGGCTTTATCATGGCCTAAAATGGAAAAAATATTATATGATAAGAATTTTATTAGTCATGTAAGTAATAAATTTACATATGGGGGTGGTGCAGATTATTTAAAAAAAGGAACTCGTTATAGAAAAATATATGGAGGAAATCAAAAAAGAGATATTCTTGATAGTTTGATGCTATCTATTTATCCAGATAAAAATTTAGATGATTTATTTGTATTGCATGGTTTAAATAATGAAGAAGTGATTAATGATTCAACGGGTATTGTTTTAAAGCAAAGTATTAATAAAAGATTAGAATTATATCAAAATGAATGTTCTGATAAAACACTTTCTTGTTATAAGGCCTATATTAATATTGGTGGTGGAGTTGCAAGTTTTGGTTTTAAAGGTAAAAATAAACTTAAAGAATACTATGGTTTTGTTAGAGCTTCTAAAATTTTAGAAGAAATTCCAAAATTTGAAAAAAGACCTAGTGTAATTTCAAAATTTTGTGAGTCAAATATTTCAGTTATTAATTTCACAGAAATTGAAAAATTAATTAAAGGTTATGATATTGCTTATTTTAACTCCTCTGTAGCTAGTGATTTAGATGTAATGGGAAATGGAAAATGGGATAAAGAAGGTTTTAAATGGAATCAAGATTTAAGTGGAAACTCAGAATTATTTACTGATATTAATAATAATAATACTTGGGATGAGGGCGAGATTTTTATAGATCAAGACGGTTTGATTGATATAGGAAAAGGAAATCTTTATTATACTAAAAAATTTAATATGCTAATAGTTTGGTTGGGGCTATTGATTTGTTTAGGCGGCACAACATATATTGGTTTTATAAGTTACAAACAAATAAGTAGACAGATGAGAGATTATGACCCAAATAATTAGATATAGTATAATTATTGTATTTTCTTCTATTCTTTTTTCTTCTAATATTTCATATTCTTTTAAAAATGAAATATCAATTGGTTATGATGATAATTTTATGAGATTTTCTCAATTTGAAATGGATCGCTCTTATTTAGATAATGGTACTAATAATGATTATTTAGGAGATGCTAAAACATATGATTCATCTATTATATCAGTAGCAGGACAGTTAACTTTATCTACTAAGATATTTAAATCATATAAAACAAATTTTATTTTTAAATCTAAGTATAATAAATATTCTAGTTCTGACCTAAAATCATACTCATCACTTCTTGGTAGGTTTGAATTTAAGCTTGCACCATATTCATGGATTAAAATTTCTTATTCTATTTTGCCTAGATATTATTTAAGAACATATATTGATCGCGATTTAGATCCTCTTAGTTATTATCCTTGTTATTTCTCTAATGAAAAATTTTATATATCTTATTCTCATAAAATTGGGCTTGATAAAACTTGGTTGGACTATAGATTTATTATTAACAATCAATTCTATAATAAAAATTTTACAGAATATGATAGTATGATTAAAGGTTTTGAGACAACCTTAAAATCCAAGTTTGCAAAAGATTATTATATTTCTTTTACATATGCATATCATCTCTCTGATAACATTTCTTATAAAAAGAATCTGTTTGAGTCTACCAAGTTGGACCGTTCATATGTTAAAAATGGTTTTAAATTTTATTTAAAGCAATCTATTAAAAATGAATTAATATCAAGTATTGGGTTTAAATTTTATTTTGATCAAAGATTTTATGATCTTGATTCTTGGTATTACAATTCAGACAATTGGAAAATTTATTCTGATTATGACTTAAGACTAGAACTATCTAAAAAAATTAATAAAAATATAGATTACCAATTTTCTATAAGACGATTTCTAAGATCAGTTAGTTCATCTGAATCAGATGAGTTATCTTGGCTTGAAGACTATAAGAATTATAATAGAAATGAATTATGGGTAAAATTTATTTATAAGTTTTAAATTTATATGGAGAAAGAATGAAGATATATGTATATATATTAATTTATTTTTTATGCTCTTGCATAAAACCAACTGATCCTGACAATGATGGTAATGCTACCTTTTCTCAGGCAGAACTCAATTTTCATATTGATACTTATGGTGAGGCTATGGATGTAGATTTAACTGAAAATAACATGGTTGTAGCAGCTAATTATCAAGGATTTATTGTTTATGATTTAGCTAGAGATGCATCAGGAAAAATAACATCTGTTGATTCTATTTTTAATGATTCAGATATGGATGGAACTATGGGAGATAATCGTGCTCAAGAGGTCATTATTTCACAAACTCATAACATAGCTTTTATAACAGATATTTATGATAGAATTTGGTTGCACAAATTAAATAATGGCTCAAATCAATATGTAGACAATTATTTGTCTGATTGTTATGGAGGAACTTGGCTTAATGTAGCAATTGATGACCAGTCTGACCATATTAATGTTTTTACTCTTGTAAAACATAGCTCATCAGAAAGTGATGACGATGGTACTATAGGAGATTTTGATGAATACTCTACTTCTGTAGTATGGAAAAAATTATATGATATAAACGATGCTGATTTTTTTCCAGAATTAAATGCATCTCCATCTTGTGAATTTTCATATAACTTTGGAATATTACCAGAAACTATTTATTTCAGTGATGGTTTATTGGCAGTTTCTAATGGAGAGCTTGGTGTTAAAGTATTAAAGCAACTTAATCAATCATCTTGTTTTGATGATCAAAATGAATTAATTGAAGATTTTCAATCTACTGGTGATATTGATTCTGATAGAATAGCTTGTGAAAATTCTGTCTTTGATTATAATAATCCCGGGTTGGGTGGGAATTATGAGCCAGAAGGTGGCTTTTATCCTTATGTATTTAGTTCATTTGATTTACCAGGAGAAGTAAATTCTGTTATGATTCGAGATTCAATTATTTTCTCCGGTTTATCTACAAGTAATGGTTGTTACATCTCTTTACTTGATTCTAATGGCATTATAGGTGATAACTTAGCCATTGCTAATGGATATACAATTAATAATATTAGTGAAGATAATGGTATTGTGGCATTATCTGTAGGCCATGATGGGATCTTATTATATTATTGGGATGGCGGTTTAAACATCAATTTTATGGGACAAATAGAAACACCTTATGCAAATAGTGTGAAAGTTGATGGCGATAATATAATAATTTCAACAGAAGATGGAATTTTTATTTATTTTTTAAAATAATTTTATATAATTAGGAGATATAATGGTATTTAGATATTTTTTGTTTTGTTTAATATTTAACTTGATATTAAGTCAGTTTGATTGGATAGAGAATGGAGCTCCAATTAGGCAAGGACAGCATATTGAATGGCAAAGGACTGCAGGTGATGGAGAACCTGGTCAAATTATATTTGCATGGTCTGACACTCGAGATAGCATGAGAGATGTATATGTACAAAAAATTGATGCTCAAGGTAATAAACTTTGGGGAGAAAAAGGAATAGCTGTAACTACAGCATATGGTAGACAAGAAGACCCTTTATTGGTTGGTGATGATAATGGTGGAGCTTTTATTATTTGGATTGATTATAGGGATGAGCCTGACACAAAAGGTGATGTTTATGCACAGCATATACTATCAGATGGTAGTTTGGTTTGGTCTCTTGAAGGCCAACCTATCGTAGTTAAAGATGGTGCTCAAAGAAATCCAAATATGTGTAAAGATGGTAATGGCGGAGCATATATTATTTGGAAAGATTTTACGGTTGGTCAATATGAGCATGTATATGCAACTCATATTTCATCTGATAATGAAATTATTAATCCTGGTGAAGGTATCCCTATTATGACAAATGATTCCCATCATAATGGAATTAGTTTAGAAATTGCAGGTCTTGGAGAAGCTGCTATGGCTTGGGTTGATGATAGAAATGGAAATCTTGATATTTTTGGTCAAAGGATTGTAGCAGATCATGATAATGACACAATTACTACTTTGTGGAGTACAGCAGAAGAAGGAGGTGTAGCAATTTGTGATGCTGAAGGTGATCAGAATTATGCAAAAATAACATATGCAGCTGGTTGTTGTGGTACAGAAGGAATTACAGTTACAACATGGCAAGATGATAGAAATCAAAACTTTGATATTTATATGCAATATTTATGGGTAAATGGAGATCCATACTTTCAAGAATACCCACAAGGATTACCTTTAACTGAAGGTTTAGTTTCTTCTCAAACAAAACCAAGAGTTAAAGCAGACGATTCTGGAGCATATGTGGTTTGGTATAGTGACCAAAATGGAAATAGTGATATTTATGCTCAAAAAATTATTGCTTCTCAGGATGACCCTATTGCTTGGTCTGATGGAGGTTTAGCTATATGTACTGCTGAGGATGCTCAAACAGGAGCACGGTTATCTACTAGTGGTTATGGAGGTGCATATTTTACTTGGCAAGATGATAGAAATGGTGGAGATGAAGCAGATGTGTATATTCAGCATGTTAGTTCTGAAAATATGACTACTATGCCTGAAAATGGTTTAGTTATATCTAATGCTTCTTTAATTCAAAAGAGTCCTGTCGTTAGAAAGGATGGTAGTGGTTCAGCATTTATTATTTGGGAAGATGGAAGGTCTGGAAGTGGTGGTATATATGTTCAACATCTAAACTCACAAGGTGATTTAACCTTATCTGATAATGGTATGGAAATTTATTATGGTGTAGATGGAAAATCAGAAAACATTAAGGCGACAGGCTTAAATAATAGTGAAGCTCTTTTATATTGGGAAGATCATGAAAATGGAGTGAATTCCACATATAATTTTGGTAAAATTATATCTAATGATTATGGTGCTTCTTATGATAATGCAATTTCGATTCCAAATACATCTCTTAGTGAAAATCCTGCTCAATTAAATGCTGAGATTAAAAAAGTAGATGATAAGCTTTTTATGGGTTTTTTACAGGATAATTATCAGGCTGGAGTTGACCCTTTTGAAGGTTACTCTCAATATTTTCAAATTCTAGATTTAGCAGATTTAAGTTTAATTGGAGACTCTAATGGGACATGGCTTAATCCAACAGATTCATACCAATATGATTTTATAAGTGAATTTGGTCGAGATTTGGATTTATTAGTAAATGAAGATAACAGTATATTTTATTTCACTTCACTTAGTGAATTTTTTGCTGGCCCTGATATTTATGTTAGAAAAGTTGGTATTGATGGTCAAATATATTGGGATGCTCCTAAAAATTTAACAAATAATCCAAGCTCAGATAATTTTGTTAAAAAAGTGTTTAATGTTTCTGATGGTGGAGCATTTATTGTATTTGATCAAATAGGTTCAGGCAACTATGGGAACATTTCAATAATTAATAGTGATGCTGAGAATTATGACAATTTTCCAAAAAGGGTATGCGATATAGAAAGTGACCAATTTATTGAAGATGCAGTTGATACTGGTAATGGTATTTTTGTTATTTGGAGAGATAATCGTCAAGAAGGAGGTTCAGATATTTATGGACAATATTTTGATTATTCTGGTAATACATTAGGGGATATAAATGGTGTTGCTGTCGCTACTTATGATAATGATCAAACTAATGCACGAGTCACCTTTCATCATGATTTAAATGAAGTTTTAGTTTGTTGGGAAGATTACAGTAATGGGCAAGATTATGACTTAGCCTGTAACACTGTTGACTTAGATACTTTTGAGGTTAATTTTGGAGCTGATGGCTCTCCTCTTTATATGATTGCTAGTGGTCAGGGAGATCAAATTAATATATATCCGTATACAGCTCTTAATGGGAATTATATGATTGCATGGGAAGATTCAAGAAATAACAGCGATGAAAACTTACAAACTCATACTGATATTTATTATCAAGAAATTGATAGTAATGGAGATTTTATATATGAGTCAAATGGTATTGTTGTCTGTGATGCTTATCATATCCAAACTGAGCCAAAAATTGATTTATATTCTAAAAATGTTTCAGATCAGTCATACCTTATCTATTGGAGTGATTTAAGAAGTACTGGTAAAGATCTTTTGTATAATATTTATGGCCAATCAATTACTCATGATTATCAGTTAAGTATTGATAGTAACATTGAACAAGATTTTAGTATATCTAGCATTTATCCTAACCCGTTTAATCCAGAAGTAAATATTAGCTTTTTTAATCCTAAAAACAATCAAGTTTCAGTTAAGATCTATGATTTAAATGGTCGATTAGTAGATACTTTATATGATAATTTTTTAAATACTGGCTTGCATGCTTTTACATGGAATGGTAAAAATAATTCAAGTGGTATTTATATTGTTACTATTGAATCTGAAAATTCATATATATCTTCTAAAATGTCTCTTTTGAAATGATTTTTTTGTATATAGTAATATTTTTATCCTTTTTATTTCCTTTATCAGAAAGATATCATACTTTTTATGAGGTAGAGAATCAGCTTATTAATTGGGATTTAGAATTTGGAAATGATAATAGTCCCTGGCCTGCTCAATATCCAAATAGTGGAATTATTTATCAGTTATATGAGATAGGTCGTTCTTCTAATGATGATTTGCCTATATATGCCGTTAAATTGTCTTATAATGCAGAACAGGATGAGGATGAGCCTCGTGTTTTAATTTTAGGGCAATGTCATGCTGAAGAAATTTACGGAGTTGAAATTGCTATGGAACTTATCGATTGGTTATTACATCCAAATGCATTTTATCCTGTTAATTACTTAGATAGAAAAATGGCTATTGAAAATACAGAATTATGGGTTGTTCCTACCCATAATCCAGAAGGGTTGCTCACGGTCCATGGAGATACTTTAAATGGCGAGTGGATTCAGGATGAATGGTTCCGTAAAAATAAAACTGATATTAATTTAAATGGAATTTTTGATTATGTTTATGGTCCAGGCAATGATTCTGATGGGGTAGATTTAAATAGAAATTATGATTTTAATTGGATTTTTGGAGATGATAAATATGAGCTAGATTATGGTTGTTCAGAAAATCCATCATACATTTCAAACTTTGATTATTATAGAGGGGAAGAGCCATTTTCTGAATTAGAAATTCAGGCGATTAGAGATTTTGCAATTGAAAAACAATTTTTATTGTCTATCGCTTATCATAGTTCTAGATCAGGTTGTGTATCAGAAAAAGTTATTTATCCTTGGTTATGGACAGAAAATAAGCCAAGTCCAGATTTTGAGGTTATTGATAAGTTAGGTAGGGATATAGCATCTTTTATTCCTACACAAGATGGAATTACTACTTATCTACCTTCTGGTAGTGTATCTAGAAGGGGTAATGCCCATGATTGGTTTTATAGTCAAACAGGTTGTATTCAGTATTTGATTGAAGCTGGAACATCTAATATTCAAAGTAGTGATGAAGAAATTATAGAAGACACAATAGATAGAAATTTAGTTGGAGCTTTTCATTTGATAAATAGAGCATCAGGTAATAATTTTGGTGAAATAGGTGCAGATAAGTACATGATAAATGGACTAGTTAAAGATATTACTTCAGGTGAATTATTAGATGCTGAAATCTCAATTTTAGAGATGGATGGCCCAATGTTGAAACCTCGTATGACTGATACATTTGGTAGATATAGACGCTTATTATATCCAGGAACATTCACTTTAAAAGTGAAGTCAAAAGGTTATCAAACATATATAGAATCTGATATTGTACCTAGTGCATCTTCGTTTTTAGAAAAAGATATTTTAATGGAGCCTCTTAATGAAATTAATGTTGGTTGGAATTTTGAGTTTCCTGAGTATTATGATTTTTCAGTGCCATTAATTTTAACTATAAAAAGTGAATGGGATATTCGGCATATAGATATTTTTTCTGAAAATATTAATTTAGATTTGTATGAAGGTGATTATAATTTTGAGATTAGAGGTTCTGGTTCAAATTATGTTTTCCCCTTATCTTTTTCTAGTGCTATTAATGAAGATAATGATTCATTTGTTATTGATCTTAACTGGGCAAAATTAAATTATGACGGAATCAATTTTAATGATTGGGTTGTTAACTCGGGGGATTGGTATTTTTCTGATAAGATATATTCACAATCTTCATCATATTATGAAAATAATATGTTTAGTTCTATAACTTTAGATTCAACTTTTTATGATATGAATGTAGCAACATTAGTTGATTTAAAATATGAATTTGAGTGGGATAGAGATTTTCTATTATTTTCATATTTAGATCAAAATAATAATATTTTATCAGAAAATACTTTTTCTGGCCATGAATACAAGGATTTTAGCACTATTTTATTTAATACTTCTCTATCCTCTAATGGTAAATTAAATATATCAATTGATACGGATGAGTCTTTGGATTATAGGGGTAGTATAATTAAAAATATTCAAATTTTATCATCTTCACCTTCAGGTTCATGTTTTTATGGTGATACTAATTTTGATGGAAGTTTAAATGTGAATGATATAATAAAGATAATAAATTATGTGTTAGATAATGAAGATGCTTTGGGATATTATCTTTGTGCTTCTGATATAAATCAAGATGGTGGTATTAATATTCAGGATATAATTAATTTAATTTTTATGATTTTAGGAGATCAATAATGAGAAAAAATATCTTATTTTTTTGTTTAGTTACAATTTTAATGTCTAATTATTCTTTGAAATTACCTTTATCTCATAAGGGTCTAGATAATAGGCCGGCGGAGTATGAAAGAGGTATATTTTTAATTGTTTTAGCATCACAGAGTTTAGAGAGCTGGTTAGGTTCTGATACAACTGGAGATGATTTTATAAAATTTAAAAAGAGTCAAGGTTATGATGTTGATGTGGTTGCTCTTGATAATTTAGGTATTAATTCAAATACGGCTCTTAAGGGATATTTACAAAATTATAAAAATAATAATCCTATGCTTGAGTATGTATTATTGGTAGGAGATTGGAATGGGGCTTATGCTGTGCCGACCTTCACTATTCCATCTTATAATGAAGAAGAATTAGATGTTACAGATTATACTTATACATATATTTCAGATGATATAAGAAATCCAAGATTTTTTATTGGAAGATGGCCAGTTCGTCAAATTCAAGATATTTTAATATTAAAAGCCAAAACTATTGAACATACAAGGTTAGAATTATCATCTAATTTAAATAGGTTTAATAATGCATTAATGGTAGCTGGCAATTTTAAAGATGGTCAAGGTGTTCAGCCATGGGACTGGCCTGTAACACCTGTTTGGACTTCTATTTGGTTGCATGATGAATTATATGAATATGGATATGACCATGTTGATACTGTTTTTTATCATGCCCAAAATTATGAAAATGGTGCTAGCAACCCTATGATTGCCAATTCATGGAATAATGGTGTAGGTATTATTAATTATAGAGGATGGGGTGATGCAAATGGGTGGCACAAACCTTTATTTCATAGAGAGGAAGTAGAGCAACTTAATAATGGTTGGGATTTACCTATTGTATTTAGTTTTGTATGCAATACAGGAGATTTTGGTAATGATTATTCAGGGGTTGGATTAGATAAATGTTTTGGTGAAACTTTGGTCACTGCAGGAAGTACTACTAATCCTAAAGGTGCGGTAGCAATGATTGGTCCATCTGATTTAGATACAGATACAAGGTTTAATAATGTTATATGTGGTGCGATGTGGGATGAAATTTTAGAACTTAGAAAGACAGAGTTGGCTCCAGCTTTACATGCAGGAAAAGATTCTGTAAGCACTCAGTTTCCAGGGTTGGTTATAAATAATACAAATATACCTGATTTTTATTATCATATTTATGGTGTTTTGGGTGACCCAAGTGTTCCAATCAGATTAACTTCTCCTACGAATTTGAGTGTAGTTGGAGATGTTGATTTATCTGATTCTTTTGTGTCATTACAAATAGTAGATCAAAATGGTGATGTAGTTAAGGATGTTGTGGCTGCTCTTATGTATGAAGATGATTTAATTGGTAAGGACTTATCTAATCAAAATGGATGGATTGATATTGATATTAACGAATATGAGATTAGTATTGGGTCTGAGATGAGTTTGTATTTAAATCATCCTGACCATTTTCAAGAAAAGGTAGTAGTTATATTTGAAGAAGATTCAGGTGTAGATTTTTCTGAGCATGCTTATGAAGTAGCTCCGGAGCCATTAGCTGATTATATTTATAATATTTCATTAAATGATGATGAGCCTGAATATGATTGGATGGATGTAACTATTAATGGAGAAAATTTATGTTTAACTGATGATACTGTTACAGAGATTGATCTGCCTTTTGATTTTAATTTTTATGGTGAAAATTATACCACTATGACAGTTTCATCAAATGGGTGGGCATCATTTGAAAAATGTGAAATTCCTTATTTTTGGAATTTTTCAATTCCATTCCCTTTAGGTCCATCTGCTATGCTTGCTCCTTTTATGGATGATTTAGATGATAATGGCAAAGAGCCTTTTGAGGATTCAAATGGAAATTGCACACATGATGATGGGGAATGGTTTCAAGATAGAAATGATAATGGATATTGGGATGCGGGGGAAGATTTTGATGTATATCAATATTATTCGACCTCTCAAAATAAATTTATAATTCAGTGGAATAATGTGTCTAATGGTGAAGATGATGAGAACTGTCCAGACTGTGTTAAAAATACATTTCAATTACAATTATATGATCAAGATATTTGGGAAAACAGTGTTAATCAAGGAGATATAGTTTTTGTTTATCAGGAAACACATGATATTGATGAAAATGGTAATTTTTCAACTATCGGAATAGAGTCTCCTGATCAAAATTTTGGTTCACAGGTTGTATTTAATGATGGCGATTCTGATATTACTCCAAATTTAAATAATGGTTATTCTATTAAGTTTACGGCTGATAATAATCCTTTAGATATTGATATAAACACAGATAAGGAGTTTTCTATACTTAAGACCTATCCAAACCCTTTTAATCCTAATTTAAATATTGAATATCAATTAAATAAGGCAAGTAATGTTAGTGTTTCGATATATGATTTAAATGGACGATTAGTTGAAAAAGTATTAGATGTATATCAAACAGCTGGAAATCATAAGTTAAATTGGAATGCAAATAGTTTAGCAACTGGAATTTATATGGTGCAGCTTGATTTAGAAGGTTCTATTTATACTCAGCGTGTTATTTTATTAAAATAAAAAATCATCCAATAGCTCTGGAGGTCTAGCTATAATAGCTTTGTTTTTAT
>CEUQ01009423.1_pt1 | contig 18456 bp, 17 predicted proteins | sample 361491 | NCBI WGS metagenome assembly CEUQ01 (sample SAMEA2622796, study PRJEB7988) | marine metagenome | biome: marine biome (ENVO:00000447); feature: marine epipelagic mixed layer (ENVO:xxxxxxxxx); material: "saline water (ENVO:00002010), including plankton (ENVO:xxxxxxxx)" | depth 120 m | reverse complement strand
ATGTAGAAGTTTATTTTCATAAAATGAATGCCATGAATGATGATAAGCGAATGGAAGCAATTAATAATTTAAAGAATATGGGGGTTGTAAAATCTTTTATTCATTCTATTGCATTTGGAACCTTAAAACCTATGATTTCTCATAATGATAGTGATACTCTGAATGCTAAAAATATTGAAATGACTATTAATGTTATGGGGAGTTCATTGGTGTATTGGTCACAAGATTTATATAATGCAAAATTATTATCTCAAGGTTCTCAAATTTTTTCAATGACCAGCTCAGGCGGTCGTAAGCAGTGGATGTCTTATGGTGCAGTTTCAATGGCAAAGGCTGCCCTTGAATCAGCATCACGACAATTAGCTATTGAATTTGCTCATGATGGAATTGCTGTAAATGCTATTCAAGCAGGTGTAACTGATACTCCTGCATTACGTAAAATACCTGGAAATGAACAGATGATTGAATATGCTATGTCTAATAATCCAGCTGGGCGATTAACTACACCCGATGATATTGCTAACTATATTACTTTGCTTTCACACAGTACTAGTTCTTGGATGACTGGTAATATTATTCGTGTAGATGGCGGAGAAGATATTATAGGTTAATTTTATATTAAACAAACAAGGAGTTTATAATGCATTATTTATTTTCATTTATTTTATCGATTAGTTTTTTATATGCAGTTCCTTATCAAGAAGGAGAATATGTAAGTGAATCAGATCAAAACATTACTATGGCTACATGTTATGCCGGCAATGATTATTCTGTAGATGATATTTGGAAATTAGCTGATTGGAATGGGGCATTAAATGGAGGGCATTATAATATTGTTTATATTGAAATGGCAGCTTCTTGGTGAGGCCCTTGTTATACTAAGCACAATAGCCAGGCTGGCGAAGTGCATCATTTTTTTGAAGATTATGATAATGTAAAATTTATTATAGCTTTTTCTGACCCAAATCAACCATATTCATGCCGTGAATGGGGGCTCATGCCTGATGGAGGATCTTCTCAAATTATTCATGATCAAAATAGTATGATTTGGAGTTTATTCCAATCTGGAGGAGCATTCCCAAGTAGTGCACTTTTAAATCATGAAATGATGGTATATGATAAGAACCCCAGCCCATTTGCATTAGATGATATTATTCCAGAGTTAATTGAAAACATTCCAGATCCAGACCCATGTAGTGGTATTTCTTATGGAGATATTAATTATGATGGGATTATAAATATTGTAGATGCTATTATTATAGTACAATATATATTAGGCAATGATATTTTAGGTGAATGCATACCAGATATTAATCAAGATGGCATTGTAGATGTTACTGATATTGTCATACTATTAAATTTTATTTTAGATTAATATTATAGAAAATAATTATTGAATATGAAATATTGTAGTCAATGTGGGTTAGAAATAACCTATAGTTATATTGATGGGAATAATCGATTTCATTGCATACATTGTAAAACTATTCATTATCAAAACCCTAAACCAACAGCCACTTTAATTTGTATGAAAGGGAATGAACTTCTATTAGGTAAAAGAGATCGAGATCCTGCAAAAGGACAATGGGGACTCATTGGTGGTTTTATGGAAATTAATGAAACTATTGAAGAGGCAGCATTACGTGAATTATATGAAGAAACTAAATTAAAAGGTGAGGTTATAGATATTATAGGAGCAACCTCTCATTTTAATACAGTTTTTGGAGATATTCTATTAATTGGTTTAACCATTAAAATCAGTGATTGGTCTACACTCACTGCATGTGATGATATTTCCGAAGCTTGTTTTTTTGATATTAATAGTTTACCTAAATTAGCTTTTGATTCTCATCAAGAATTAATTGATATATTTAAAAAAAATTATATTTAAAGAGGAATAATATGTTACCAGCTAAAATTAATTTACAAAATAAGTATTCTAAATTTACTAAACATTGGTCCCCGAGAGTGATTGCTGAAATGAATGATTATCAATTTAAGTTAGCTAAAATTAAAGGGGAATTTGTATGGCATAATCATACACATACTGATGAAACATTTATTGTAATGGATGGCAATATGACATTAAAATTTAGGGATGGTGAAGTAAAACTATCTAAAGGAGAAATGTGTGTAGTTCCTAAAGGAGTGGACCATAAACCAATAGCTGATGAAGAATGTAAAATTTTAGTAATTGAGCCTAGAGGGGTCATTAATACAGGTGACACAGGCGGTGAGTTTACTATTAATGAAGAAATGTGGATTTGATAATTATTAATTTAATATTGTGTTAATTATAAAAATTACATCTAAAATATTTGCAGCCTGATCTTCATTAAAATCAATACAATTAAAATCAGAAGAAAACCCTAAAATATAATTTACCAGAATGATAATATCCTGGATATTTATTTCATTATCATTATTTAAATCCGGATTATTAATACATTCTATTATTACATTCCACATAAGTTCAAATTTTAATAGATTTGTTAAATCGTTCCGAACTAAATCAGTAAAATCTTGAATTACAACTTTTACTTCATGCTCACCTAAGGAATACATAGATGTCTCTAATATAATGCTATTATTATTTTCGGCAACAAGTTGATTGTCTACAAACCAATTAATTGATAGTGTGTTTGGAACATTTAAAATAGGATCTACACCAAAGGATACTATTTCAGAAGCTGGAACAGTCACCTCTAAATTTTCTGGATAATAACTATTAATAGGTTCTAGAATTTCATAAACTGATTTAATAGTATGTTCTACACAAACGGAGCAAAATGGGGGCCCTAAATATTGCATTTTACAATTTTGATGTGGTTTATACCATTCATTTCCAGGATAAGAATGTGCATAGATACCAATATCATTATCATATAACCATGCATTCCATTTAATAGTTTCTGGATTATTGTTTGCAGTCATATTTGCATATTCACCAGCATAATTAAATCCTGCCCAATATTCATCAGCTAATCCTGCAAAAGAATGCCCGATTTCATGAATTGCTATTTCTGTACTAGTGCTATGCCTTGAAAATACTGCAAATGTTCCACCAGCACCACCATACATTGGTGTATTTACCATTACAAATATGATATCCCAATCAGGCATATTGTCCGCTAGCACATCAAATGCTGCTGATTGATCTTGTATATATAGTAATCGATGAATATTATATAAATCAAAAGAACTATCAAAATAGGTGTCAGCATAAAATACATCATTATTATATCCACCACAATCAGGAGCAGTTGCTGGGTGGTCTGTTCCTGAATCTTCAGAAGGAACCTCAATAGCATAAACATTAAAATAATTAATATAATTGCTATATGGGGCTGTATTAAACAGTGCTGAACTTACATCTTGTACATCACTAATATAATCATGCATTTGATTTTGTTGATAACCATCTCCCAAAAACACAATATTCACTCTTGAACTATTATCTCCATTAACCATAATATCTGTAACAGGAAATATTTCTCGTTCTGTATTATTTTTATAATTGATGAATTTAATTTCATTTAATTTTTTGTAAGCCCCATCAGATTTATAAAATTCTATTTTATACATATCAGGATCTACAGGTATTTTCACTACAAAGAATGCATTATCTAATACAACTTCAGTTTTTGAAGGAGTTTCATTTGCAAAATCTTCAAAATGAATTATTTTAGGATTATCAATTTCTCCCTTAAGAATAGTATAATTTTGATTATTTTTTATTTCATATACAATTGAACTATGAATATGTTTTTTAAGTTTAGATGGTTTTAATTTTGAATCCACATATTTTGAAGTATGCAAAGAAATATTATCGTTTTGATCTATTTCAAACTTGTATATATAGTATCCCATATCAGAAGTATATATTATAGTCCAAAATATAAATAATATAAATATGTTAAAAATATCCCGTTTCATAGTTAACTTCTTAAAATGATTATTATTTTTTTGTAATTCATATATTAATTATTTCATTATTGTTTCAATTTCATTAATATTTTTTGGTATAAAATCACTTAAATTTTCTGCTCCTGAATCCTGGATACAGATATTATCTTCAATTCTGATACCACCAAAATTCATGTATTTTTCAAAGACTTCATAATTAATCAAATGAGATAATTTTTTTTCTTTTTTCCATTGATTAAATAATTCAGGAATAAAATAAATACCAGGTTCTACTGTAATACAAAAACCACTTTCTAATTTTTTCCCTAATCTTAAAAATGTAATACCAAATTCAGCTTCTCTTTTAATTTTTTCATCATATCCAACCATATCTTCGCCCAATGCTTCCATATCATGGACATCTAAACCAAGCATATGCCCAAGACCATGAGGGTAAAATAAACCATACACCCCTTTTTCAAGTGCCTCCTCACACGATCCTTTTAATAAACCCAATTTTTTTAACCCTTTTATTCCAATGTAGGCAGATAATTTATGCATATCTAAAAAACTCACCCCAGGCTTTAATTGATTGATAACAGCCTCTTGCATTTCTTGAACTATCATATATATTTCTTTTTGTTGGTTATTAAATTTTCCATTAGCAGGAAAAGTTCTAGTGATATCACTTGCATAATGTAATTTTGAATTTGAACCTGAATCATTTAGTAGCAAATCTCCATCTTGGATTTTATTGTTATACAAAAAATTATGTAATACTTGTCCATTTTTTGTAAATATAGCCGGGTAAGCTAATGCAACTGAATGACTTCTAATAATTTTTTCCATTTCTGCTACAATTTCATATTCATATTTACCTGGAGATGAGCTTTGCATAGCTTGAATATGCATTAAATTAGTAATTTTCAAAGCATCATTAATTTCATCTATTTCTTCTTTTGATTTTATAGAACGCTGTTTAATAATTACATTGATTAACCCAACAGAAGATTGTTTTTCAATTTGTTTTAGTGGAATATTTAATAGTTCACTGATATGTATTTTATTATCAGATCTAAATTGAGGTGGATACATCACATTTTTTTTATTTTTCAAATCTACAGATAAAGCAGATACAGGCTTAATCTCATCAGCTCCACAACTGTTGCCCCATGATTTAACAGTTTTAGTTTTACCTATCCAAATAATATCATGTACAGTTTTTTCATTCATATAGAATGTAGTTTTATTTTTCTCCACATCAATCAAACATGCACAATCTGGTAAATCAACACCTATATAGTACAAAAAATTTGTATCCTGAATAAATGGATATGCATTATGTGTAAAATTCATGGGGGAATTTTTATGACCCAAAAACAAAATAAAGCCTGTTTTTAAATTATTACAGAGCTCTGTACGTCTTTTCCTATATATGGAACTATCAAACATATTTATGGATTAATTTTATAATTGTATAATTTATTATAAAATAAATTAGCCTGTGCATATAAATTTTTCATATCTTTATCTATTGCAACTTTTTTATACTTTTTCTCCCTTATAAATGAATTGGTGTTCCAAACATTTTTATACCAATCTTCTCCCCATAAGCCTTCATTTTTTTTAGGCCCTTTAGGCCATTGAAGCATTTTTTTTGTAAATTTAATATTTAATTTTTTGCATGCTACTTTTAAAATAGTTTCCGGCTTATTCCTTAAATCATTTGCATCAATTACTAAGGGTTTATCATCAATATTATTGATTACATAATCAAATATTTTCTTTTGCTGCTCCAAACCGGTTAATTGCATAGACACTTTTTTATATATTTTTTGATATGATATAATTACATCTAGAGGGTCTCTAATTAGAAAACAATTTGTGACTTTATCAATCCAAGATATATCATCTTTTATATTAATATGATGTGTCATTTGTTTTTGATACCAAATTTGTTTTGTTTTGATATTTTTTTTATTGGTTAAATAATTAATTAATTTATTTTTATCACACTCCATTGTTTTTATAATCATCTCTCTTTTTGGATGCATAATTTTATTGTTATGTAGGAAATAACCATAAAAAGGCTCATCTTCTATTTTCACATCACCTCTATTTTCAAAAGAATACATTAGGGCGGTAGATAGATTGCGTGGCCCCGACCACATAGAAATGATTGATTGTTTATTCATTATTATGAATATAAAAATTCAATTTTTTGTTTATATAGTTTAAATAGCATATCGATTATATTAAAATTTTCAGAATTCAATTTATAGTGATCAATTTGAGTTATAGGGATAACTCCAGCGAATGTGCCGGTTACAAATGCTGCATCTGCTTCATAAACATCTGCAATTTTAAAATCTTTTAATATAATTGGAATATTATTTTCTTCACAGATATTGATAATATTTTGTCTAGTAACACCATTGAGGCAGTACATACCTTTTGATGTTATTACCTGTTCATTTTTAATCATAAAAAAATTAGTTGAATTACAAGTAGAAACATATCCATTTATATCTAACATTAATCCCTCATCACCTCCTTTATTTGCAGCTTCGATACAGGCTTGGATACAGTTAAATTTACTTAATGAGTTAATTTTGGGATCTTGAATTTCGGGAGTTGATCTTATTGTATCTACACTAACTAATGTAATACCGTTTTCATACATTGTAGGATCTGCAATTTTATATTCTGGTATAATAACAATAGTCGATTTGCCAATATTAGCTGAAGGATGCTGGTATGGTGTCATCTTAAGACCACGAGTTACAATGAGTCTAATATGGACATCTGTTACCATATGATTTGCATTGATTGTGTCCATGATTTGATTTTCTAATTCTAAGGGTGTCATTGACATTTTAATTTCTAATTTATTAATTCCATCATATAATCTTTTAAAGTGCTCTTCTTTAAATGCTAGCTTTCCATTATATAATCTAATACCTTCCCAAACACCATCTCCTAATAAGAAACCACTATCAAACACTGATATTTTGGCTTCACTCCGTTTTATTAAATTGCCATCAATATTAATATAGACTGATGCATTTCTTTCATCATTTATATATGAGTGAGTATTATTCATTTTATATGTTTGACTAAATTTTTATATTCTTCAATGCTTAATTCTTCAGCTCTTTTATCTTTTATTTTTGATAAACCTGATTCGTCAATAATTAATTTTAAATTATGTTTTAATTTTTTTCTACGATGTCTAAATGCATTTTCAACAATTACTTTTAAGGGTTCATAATTTATATTATGCTTTAATTTTGGTGTTATTGATAACAGAGATGATTTAATTTCTGGCATTGGTCTAAATACTGTATTTGGAATATGAAATTCTAATTGTATATCAAAAAATGATTGCATCATTACACTAAGGCGGCCATATTTTTTATTACCTTCTTTGGATATAATTCTTTCTGCTACTTCCTTTTGTAGCATTACTACTAGATGTGACCATCTTGTTTCAGTCATAAATTTAAATAAAATAGGAGTTGATATATTGTATGGCAAATTTCCAATAATTACATATTCCTCACTTATGTTACTACAATCAAAATTTAATATATCTTCATTATATAATGTAAGATTATTGAGCTTTAGATTATTTAAATATTGGCATAACATAGGGTCAATTTCTACAGCACTAATTTGATTCCCTAGCTTTGTTAAATGATTTGTTAATGCACCTTTTCCTGGTCCAATTTCTAATATATGATGTGATTTATTATAATTAAGAGTGCTAATTATTTTTTTAATAATATTATGATCAATTAAAAAATTTTGACCCCATTTTTTCCTAGCCGGTATTTTCAATTTAGTAATTTATTAAATAATAATTTTGCATTATTAGATGTTACATTGTCTACTTCTTGAATTGAAATATTTTTTATTTCAGCAATTTTTTTAGCTATTTCTTTAACATATGCGGGCTGATTTGTTTTGCCTCTATATGGAACAGGAGATAAATATGGGGAATCTGTTTCAATCATGATATGCTGCAATTCAATATTTTTAATTACATGTTCTAAATGTTTAACAAATGTAATCATACCTGTAAATGAAATATAATAGCCTAAATCAATTATTTTTTTTGCAAAATCAAGATCCCCAGAGAAACAATGCACCACCCCTTTTCTATTATTACTTTTTAAAATTATTTTATATAAATCTTCATACGATTCTCGGCAATGTACTACAACTGGTAGATTACTATGTGTAGCTAATTCCAACTGATGTCTGAAAATATTTTTTTGAATTGTAGGATCAGAAAAATTATAATAATAGTCTAAACCAATTTCTCCAATTGCTACTACCTTTTTATGTACAATATATTTTTCTATTTTTTCTAAATAATTATTTGGTGCTTTACTGGACTCATGAGGATGTATTCCAACTGTAGCATAAATGTTATTATATTTTTCAGCAATTTTAATACTTTTTAATGAAGTATCTAGATTGTCCCCAATACAAATCATATTGTCTATATTAGCTTGAGTAGCATTCTCTACAATTTGATCTAAATTAGGATGAATTTTTTCATCATACAAATGACAATGTGTATCAATCATTCTTCAATCCTTGGAAATAATGCACCAGGATTTTTAATAATTGTATCAGGTTTTAATAAACCAAATTCTAAGTTATTAGTTACAGGTTGTGATAAATACTTTAGTGCAGTTTTTGCCTTTTCTGGCATAAAAGGAATTAATAATTCTGAACTAATTCTTAACAGTTCAGCAGACACATATAAACAAGTTGAGGCAGAGCTACCAGGAGACTTATCAGTTTTAATAGATTTCCAGGGCTGTTTAATTTCGAGATATTTATTGATTTCACGAATTAATGAAAATATTTTTTCTAATGCATCATGAATTTTCAATGCTTTCATATCAGTATCAATTTTTAAAATTTTAGATTTACAAAATGAAATAATTTCTAATTCTGGAGTATTATATTCTCCAGGAGTTGGACATTTTTCATTAAAGTTTTTTTCAATTAATATTGTAATTCTATTCATTACATTTCCATAATCATTTGCTAAATCAGCATTATACCTTTCAATAAATGACTCTCTTGAAAATGATGCATCATGTCCTAGAACCATGTTTTTCATTAAATAGTATCTAAGGCTATCTACTCCAAACTCATCTGCAAGATCTAAAGGCTTTATAACATTTCCAACAGACTTTGACATTTTATCATTATTAGTTAACCACCAACCATGAGCCAATATTGTTTTTGGAAGAGGCAGTTCAAATGCCATCAGCATTGTTGGCCAATATACCGCATGTGTTGTAATAATATCTTTGCCTATTAAATGATAATTTGCTGGCCACCATTTTTCAAATTTATTATTATCTTTAGCCCACCCTATTGCTGTTATATAATTTAATAATGCATCAAACCAAACATATGTTACATACTGTTTATCAAAAGGAATTTCAATACCCCATTCTAATCGAGATTTTGGTCTTGATATACATAAATCATTTAAAGGATTTTTTAAGAATCCTAAAATTTCGTTTTTACGTGTTTCTGGTTTAATAAAATTTGGATTATTTTGAATATGTTGAATTAATTTATTTTGATATTTTGACATCTTAAAAAAATAATTTTTTTCTTTTATTTTTTTTATTTCTCTAAAATTACCTTCCTCCGCTTCTTTTTCTGTAATAAATCTTTCTTCTGATACGGAATATAATCCTTCATATTCATCAAGATATATTTCTCCTTTATCATATAGATACTGCAATGCATGTTGCACTTTATTAACATGCTGAGATTCTGTAGTCCGAATAAAGTAATTATAATCAATATTTAATTTCTCCCATATTTTTTTAAATTTTGTAACATATTTATCTACATGTTTTTTGGGGGACTCATTATTTTTATCTGCTGCTTGTTGAACTTTTAATCCATGTTCATCAGTACCAGTTAAAAAGAAAGTATTATGTCCAATACTTTTATAATACCTGTTTATTACATCAGCAAGAATAGTCGTGTATGCATGCCCAATGTGAGGTTCATCATTCACATAATACAAAGGTGTTGTTAGATAGAATTTTTTCATATTTATTATTTATATAAATCTTTTTTCATTTCAATACACATTGCAAATAAACCAATAGAAGGATTTAAATTTTGAGATAATTTTTGGTATGCCTCTTCAACTGTAGCAATACATTTATTATAATCTAAAGCTTTTGTTTTATTTATATTTCTTAAAATTAAGCAATCAAAATTTTTATTTTTTATTTTTTCTAAATCATGCAGTATAAATATAAGAATTTTAATAAAAATTTTAAAAGTTTGTTTATCAGACTTATATAGTGTTTCTATTGTTTGATAATCACCTATCCAATTATCATTTGTCATAAAATTCTTAATTAGTTTTTTTGAATTTTTTATTAATTGTGCAATATCAATTTCTTCATTGATAATTGTTTGAATTGTTTTAATAGACCCATTACTTAGTCGGATTAATAAATCTAAATCATATTCACTTTTATAATCATTAAAATATTTTTTTATTTTCTCATCTGAATTATTTTTAAAATAAAATTCTGTGCATCTAGATAATATTGTGTCTAATATTTTGTCTTTATGTGAGGTGACTAATATAAAAAATGTATTTTTAGGAGGTTCTTCTAAAATTTTCAATAAAGCATTACCTGCCTCTACTTTTGGATAGCATAATTTTTCTGCTTCAAATATAATATATACCATCGATCCAGACACAGCTCCCAAATGAATATTTTTATTAATATCCCTGATTGAGTTAATTAGTATACTAGATCTTTTCTCAAATTGGATTAGGGCGTAAGGGGCACTCATTTTATTTTTTTTCATTTCAATTAAATGATTTAATGATTTATCTGTTAAACAATCTATTGCACTAGACTTCTTATTAATTGTTTTTTCTCTTGGCATTGGAATAATTAAATGAATATTTGGATGTTGAAAATTTTTAATTTTAGCTAGCTGTGCTGTATCATTCATATTATTTAATAATCCCGCTAATTCTAATGCATGTGCTTCTTTGCCTATTCCATCATTCCCATGAAATAGTAAAGCATGAGGCAATTTATTATTTTGAACCATCACCTCTAATTGGTTCCATATTTTTTGATTAAGAATTAGGTTATTATATATCATTTTTTCTGTAGCCATTCTTCTGGGTTAATAGGTTTTTTATTCTCCCATATTTGAAAAGATAAAATATTTTGTTTTTTTATTGATCCAATTTGCATTCCGCTTTTAACAAAGTCATTTTCCATCATGGATATTTCAATATTACCATTATATACTGAAAAATATTCTTCTCCATGATTTATAATAATCACTACACCTACAATTGGATTGATAAATTTAATACTTTCTATTATACCATTATGTATAGCATATATTGGCTCAACACTTTCTGTGTGTTTTATATTATTATATTTTTTCCAAGTTTGAGTTGTTTTGGGTCCAAACACACCAAATCCACGATCTCCATTTTTCATATTCATTGCAGCTTTTTGAAATTGTTTTACTTTAGTTTTATTTGCATTATTTGGATTAATTTGCTTTGCTAAATATGTTATATTTTCTAATTCACTCATTATGGGCTGTAATTCAATTACATCATAATCAATGATTACCTTAGTATTTGGATTTCTATATTTTCCAAATTTAGTAATTATTTTTCCATTAATTGGCCATGGGAGTTTTCCCTTTAATTTTTTAATTGGAGTGCCATCTAATTTTTTTGAGGTTTTTACTAACTTAAGAATTTGTTGTCGAATCTTCTCACGTGAATCTTTTTTTAATTTTATTTGTGCTTCTATTTCTTTTTGTTCATTTAATGATTTTGTTTTTTTATTTTTGACATTGCTTAAATTCTGCTCTAATGCTGTGATTTGTGTTTTTGAATTATTCAATTGCAAACCTATATTTTCATATTCTGCAATTATTTCATTCAAAAACAACTGTTTATCTTTTATTAGTGCATCTAAACTTTTTTTATAAGCATTAAAATTATTTAATTGCACATTATAATTATCTAGTTTAGTATTTAAAGTCCCAGATTGTTTTAATAAATCTCTTTTTTTAATACTATCTTGTATATAATTCAGTTTAATCATTTTATATTTTTTTTGTAATGCTTCAAATTGAATTTCTTGATTATCAATTAATAATGTGTATAATGTTGAATTCACAATAAATGAATTCCATGTGTTAGACTCTAATAAAAATTCCATTTCAGTAGGACGAGAAATAGCAATTTTTTCTTTAAGTATTTTTTTTGTTAACATTTTTATTTGGCTCAATTTAGTTTGAGTATTAGATAGTGTTTCATTTAAATAATTAATACTATCTGCTATTATTAGCATTTCATTATTAATTTCATCATTATTTTTTTCTAACTTGCCTATTATTGTTTCAACTTTATTTGTATTAATTATTACTTCTGATAGATTATTATTTAGGCTATCTAATATAAAGTTTGATTGTTGTAATAATTTTTCTTGCTTTTCTTTTTTTGCCCTATCAATTAATAATTTTTTCCTTTCCTTTTCTAAATTTGATGTAATTTTTTTTATCTGTTCCTTAGCATCCTCTTGTGAATCTATATTCAAATTTAAATCTTGCTCTAATTGTAAAATTTCTTCATCAATATTATTTAAAGATTTTTGTTTTTGGTTTATGCTATTATCAGTATACTGATTGGCAGTCAATACCATTGGTATGAGAATAAATAGTATTTGGAGTCTAGTCTTGATAATATTTTTGATATATTAGTTTATTAGACTCATCATAGATTGATAAATAATCTATTATTGTGTTAAGGTTTAATTTTTTTGCCATATTTACAATATCTAGGTTGTAAGCATTTAAAAATTGTGTTAAAGGTTTACTATAACCATAGTATGCATCATATTCTACAATAGACTCATAAAATTTCAAATAAAACTTATTAGCTTCATCATAATTTGAAGGTTCCATATTTAATGCATCAATCATTACCCAAAAATTATAACGTAATTCTCTATAAATATAATTTTCAGTTTGTTTTCTGATTTTTTTTAATCGTACCTGCCAATTTCTGGAGTATGTACTATTCTTTGCATCAGAGGCAATATTTTGTGCTTTAATAAAATATTTATTTCCACCTAAGTATTCAAAAGTATCCAATTCATATGCAATTTGCAAATATGCATAGAAATCTAGCAATGATGCTAGAGGGTGGAACATCTCACTTTTATATAAAGCTTCACTTTTATTATATCTAAAATCAAAACTTTTAGAGGAATGATGCTGATCTGCTTGATTAGAGAATAATATATGTGCACTTACTATTTTTTCCCCTCCTTTTTGATTTATGCTTTCAATAATGCAATGTATTTTTAAGGTCATATCTAAAGCTTCATCTGCACTAGGGTCATCAAAAAAATAGTTATTCATGAAATAAGCTCTTATTTCATTATCGAAATTTTCGAACATAAACATTTCTTTTTGATTTATGTTGGAATAGTCTATATTAACCGCTACTTCTGTAAATTGAGTTATAGCAATTGAAGTAAAACTAATAAACAATATAATAATTTTATAAAAATTCATAATCAATGTAAATTTAGTATATGGTAATATATTAAAATCTTATTAGAATAATTATCTTAAAAAGGAGATAATAATGTTAAAAAAAATAATCTTTATCAACTTAGTATCTTTTATCTTTGCTATAGAGGACACAATTCAGACTAACTCGGATGTGATTACAGCTAATATTTTAAGTGCAAGCATTATTGAAGGTCCTACCCATTTTGGGTATTCTTACAGCACAGGCTGGTCAACGGGGCCATTTTGGATTGGTATTCATTGTCATAATGATGATGCAATTGCTGGATTCCAATTTGAATTGCCGGATAATTTACAATTGTTAGATGCATCAGGTGGCAGAGCTGAAGAGATTTTTTCTGATATTCATCATAATAAAAAAGGTCTTATTTTAGGATTTTCAATGTCTGCTCAAAAAATTACTGCCATCCAAAATTCAGATAATACTTTATTATTAAAAATTCAAGTTAAAGCCACTAATGGAGAAAACTTAAATTTTCCGATTAAATCTATTCTAGCTGGTTCAACTGGCCAAAAATTAGCATTTAATAATACAGTATCAGAGCTTGAAATTAAATCTGAATTAGGGGATTCTAAATTACTTACTGTGTCTTTTTATGAATAATTAATTATGGTACAAAGAAAAAAAATTGTTGCGATTATGTTTACCGCTTTGATTGATTATGCAAAGCTGGTTAAAAAGGATAAAAAATTAGCTTTAGAAATTTTAAATGAGCATGATACTATTTTATCCAAAATAATCAAAGATTATTATGGAAATATTATTAAACATATTAATGAATCTATCTTTATTGAATTTCCATCTGCTACTGATGCAACCAATTGTGCTTTAAAAATACAAACAGACTTAAAAACATTTAATGATGAGAGCCCTAAAGATTTTCAAATTAATGTTGGTATTGGAATACATATGTCAGAGGTTTATGAAGAAGGGGGTGATTTATTTGGAGATGGCATTAACTTAGCAGCACGAATCAAATCATTAGCATCCTCAGCTGAAATTTTAACTACTCAAGCTGTTTATAATTCCATTCGTAGTGAAAAAAATATGCATATTAAGGATATTGGAAGGGTAGTTTTAAAAAATATTCAAGATCCAGAAAGAATTTTTAAAGTATATAATACTAAAGTACAGTTTGATGCTGAGCCTTTAGATGCTTTAATTAATCATATGAAAGATCGGGGAGTTCAATTTTTTGATTACAAACAAGCTACTAATAAAAATATTAAAGTGGCTATACACTATATAAGTAATTTAGGGTCAAAAGATGATGAATTTTTCTGTTTTGGCATTACAGATTCTATCAATATTGAATTAAATAAAATTAAGGGCATATCTGCACCTACTACAGCCAATGTATTAAAATTTAAAGATTTAGAAGACCCCACTCAAATAGGCAATGAATTAAATGTAGAGTATATCATACAAGGAAGTCTTATGAAAATGGATAATCAATTTCGATTATCTATGCGAATGATTAATATTGTTAATTCTACTGAATTATGGGCTAATCATTGGGAAGATCATACTGATAACTTATCCCAAATAAAAAATGAAATCCTTATTAATATTTTGGAAACATTAGGTATAGATATCCCTGATGAATTAAAACAGAGTTCCTCAAAAGCTCAAGATGTTAATGCTCATGCTTATGAACTTTTAATGAAAGGGAAATATGCTTTTTTAAATGCTAAAAATGCTACTGATTTAGATATTGCAGCAGCTTTATTTAAACAATCTTTTGAGAGTCAGTCTAGCTATATAACAGCACGAAATTATTATGCGATGATTATTTTTCGTTTAAAAAAACATGAATTAGCTATTAGTAGTTTAGAAGAAGCTGAAAATATTGGAAAACAAAATAAAGATGATATGGGTCTTTGTCAGATTTATAATACATTTGGAAGCATATATAAACAAATGGGGAAATATTCTAAAGCTATTAATTATTTAAAAGAAGGGCTTCGTCTTGCAACTAATATGGAGGCTCTAACACAAGAGGCGACACTTTTAAATACATTAGGACAATGTTATACACAGATGACAAATCCTGAAAAAGCAATTGACTATTTAAAGCGTTCTATTAAAATTAAAAGACAGCAAGATAGACCAATAGAATTAGCAAACAGTTTAGGGAATCTAGCATTAGTTTATAGAAGGATTGGAGACTATGCAAAGGCTATTTCATTATGGGAAGAAAGTATTGAAATTACACAAAGCAATAATATTCAATATCAACTTGGTCGTTCTATTATGAATTATGCAAATTTATTATATTATATTGGAAGGACAGATAAAGCACACCAAAAATATTTAGAGGCACTTGAGTTATGTAAGCAGTTTAATAATTTTGCTGAAGTTGGAATTATATATCGACATTTAGGTCTGATTGAATTAAATAATAACAACCCTGAACAAGCCATTAAATATTTATTAAAAGCAAATCAAACTCATCAAGATACTAAACATCAAATTGCTATTGATACAACAACTCTTTTTTTAGCACAAGCTTATTTACAAAATAATGATTTAGAAAAGGCATCCAAATATATTGATCAAGCCGTGATGCTCACCAATAGGCGTCGTCATTCAGATAAAACCAAAAGTTTTGATGAATATTATACACTACCCTCAAGATGTGTCCAAGCTCTAATTAATGCAAAAATTAATAATGATAATGCGAGCGAATTAAATGTATTATTAGATGAAATTCAAACATTACATACAGATAAACACAAAGGTAGAGAGTTATGGTGGCTAGCACAAGCTTACTATATACTAAAAGATTATAAGCATTCTCAAGAATGCCAAAAATTAGCACAAGAAGAATTATATAGAAAGGCAGATCGTATTAGAGATGAAAAAATTCGAGATGATTATTTAAAGTTGCCTCCTTTGCATAAAGAAATTTTTATGAAAATAGAAGATGTACTATTTCCTTCTAATACCAAATCTGACCAAACATCTGAAGAACCAAAATCTGAAAATATTCCGAATATTTATAAATTTTGTCCAGGTTGTGGGTTTAAAAATGAAAATTCTTTTAAATTTTGTCCAGGTTGTGGCGATTCACTATTAGCAAATTAATGATATACAATTAACATGAATACAAGTATAATGTTTACAGATATAGTCGGTTATAGCAAATTAACTGGTGATGATCAAAATTTAGCATTAGAATTATTAAAAGAGCATGATAAACTTATAGAGCCCATCATTGAAAGGTATGAGGGTGAGATTGTAAAGCGTATTGGTGATGCTATTGTGGCTATATTTAAAAATTCTGCTAATATGATTCAAAGTTCTGTTGAAATTCAGCAATCCCTTAAGAATAGAAATAATCGTAGCATACAATCTAGGCATATTACGTTAAGGATTGGCTTACATCATGGAGAAGTAATTATCAAAAATGATGAAGTATATGGTCTAGGTTATGAATTAGCATCTAGTATTGAGCCTATTTGTGAATATGGGGGAATTGCCTTAAGTCATGATTTATATAATCAAACACATGAAAATGAGGAGTTAATTTTAAATGGTGCTAATAATCATTTTTTTATTAGACCAATTGCAGAATTTAATTTTAAATCTATTACTAAGCCTATGATGATATATAAATTATATCTCAATTTGTTAGATTGGTATGATGAACCTAAGGATATGGTATGCAATTATTTAGTTAAGCAAAATATTAGCAACGATTTATATAAGGTGCCCAAATTTGATGACAAATTATCCTCTGAAACCAATCATCATGAATTGGCTGATAATTTTTTCAAACAGCACAATTTATCATATGCAGTATATCATTATAAGATGTATTTAGATTATTATTTAAATGATAATCAAGAATCTACAGAATTAAATATTTTATATATTTTTAGTACACTTGGTTTAGGAAGGCTAGTAAATCGTGTATGTAAAATAATCAAGTCTCAATACAATCTATCTGCTAATGCGGATTTATTTTTTATTAATGCGATTACTTATTTTAATCAAAAAGAATTTGGTAAAGCAGCAATAGATTTTGAAAATGCATTATCTAAAAAAGAAAATCAATTCCTTTTTGAAGCTTGTTATTATTTATTAGTTATTTTTTATTTTAATAGTGAATATAAAAAAGGTATTGATTTGATTGCTTATTATAAAAAACAAATTAGTTCTCATAAATTACATTCAGTTATTTTTGACTCTCTTAACTCAATTTTTTTAAATTCACAAAAAAATCACAAAGACAATTATGAATTAACTATAAATATTACTGCTATTTTAGATAATATAGAGCTCATAGGGGATAAAAAATTCATATTATTTTTATATTGGTTTTTAATACAATTTTATAAACAACACAAAAATACTAAGCAGGCATTATATTTTCAAGATAAAGCACATATTTTAATTAATGAATTAGCTAATGCAATATCTGGATTTCAATTAAAAAATTTATTTTTAGATAAGCCTTTAATACATCAAATGTTAATGGAAGAAATAGATTTTGATTTTATTGACGATTTGGGGTTAGATGATTTTTCAGAGCCTGAACAAATTAAAACTACAGAAATAGATGTTTTTAATTTTTGCACAGAATGTGGGTTTAAAAATGATAATAAATTTCAATTTTGTCCATCTTGTGGAAATAAACTAACTAAATAACATGAATGTTAAATTTATAATAGAGTATGATGGTACTAATTACCATGGCTGGCAATTTCAAAAAAATGGAGATACTATTCAAGGGGAATTAAATAAGGCATTTCAGATTTTAGTGCCTAACCACCCTATTAATATTATTGGATCTGGCCGTACAGATTCTGGAGTACATGCTTATAATCAAACCGCATCAGTTCAATTACCCCCAGAATTAGATTTAGATATTTTTTTTAAATCAGTTAATGGCATTA
>CEUQ01068366.1_pt1 | contig 18518 bp, 14 predicted proteins | sample 361491 | NCBI WGS metagenome assembly CEUQ01 (sample SAMEA2622796, study PRJEB7988) | marine metagenome | biome: marine biome (ENVO:00000447); feature: marine epipelagic mixed layer (ENVO:xxxxxxxxx); material: "saline water (ENVO:00002010), including plankton (ENVO:xxxxxxxx)" | depth 120 m | reverse complement strand
AGAGACCACCAGTCTTTCTAGTAATAGATTGAGCTGGCAAACCCCACTTTGAGCAAGATCAAGCAGCTCTGTGTAGTCCTATCACATAAGAGCGGGTAGATTGCAAGTTAGCTTAACTGTGAGGTTAGGCCTAGATAAATAACCATCATTCATTATGAATACAGAATCCGGCTTATAGACTGGCCTATTTAATTATTTTATTATGACTAATTTTATATGGAAATATACAAAAACTAATATTCAGGATATTGAAAGAATATCAAAAGAATTTTCTGTGCCCGAGAGTATAGCAACTATTATGTCTCTTAAGAATATTAATAATAAGAAGACATCCCGTTCATTTTTTTATAATGACCTAAATAAATTGCATGACCCTCTTTTAATGAAGGATATGGAAAAGGCTATTAATCGAATTATACAGGCACAAAAAAATCAAGAAATTATTTTAATTATTGGAGACTATGATACAGATGGGACATCTGCTGCTGCTGTTTTGCAGCTATATCTAAAATCAATTAATATTGATACTTATTATTATATTCCTAATCGCCAAACAGAAGGTTATGGAATTTCTAAATTAGCTATTGATTATGCAATTCAGATAGGTGCTAATTTATTAATTAGTTGTGATTGTGGTATCACTGCTATTGATGAAATTGATTATGCTAATACAAAAGATTTAGATTTTATTATTACCGATCATCATAAACAAAAAGATATATTACCTAATGCTTATGCTATTTTAAATCCTAACCAACATGATTGTGATTATCCTTTTAAGGGATTATGTGGTGCAGGAGTAGCATTTAAATTATGTTTAGGAATCAATAATAAATTAAATCAAAATTCAGAAAAAGTATTTCAGTATTTAGATTTGGTGGCTGTTGCAACTACAGCAGATGTTATGCCTGTTATTGATGAAAATCGTTTAATTGTCAAAGAAGGAATCAATAAAATATTAACAGGCAATAATAAAGGGATTAATGCATTACTGAATATTTCTAAATTAGATAAACATAGCTTAACTGTAGGGAAGTTATCTTATTGGTTTATTCCTAAAATTAATGCTGCTGGAAGGTTAGGTGATGCAGGTAGAGCGGTCAAATTATTTACTACATCAAATCCTCAATTAGCTAATGAAATTGCATTAGATTTAGAAAATGAAAATGAAAAAAGAAAAGCTATTACCTTACAAAATGAAAATGAAGCTATTAATATGATAACTACTTCTATTGATTTAAAAAATCAGAAAATTATTATATTACATAATAAGGATTGGCATTTTGGTATTGTAGGAATTGTTGCTTCCCGTATCAAAGAGTTATATCATAGGCCTACTATTATATTAACTGAAGAAAAGGGTTTATATAAAGGTTCGTGTCGTAGTATTGCAGGTTACGATATTGTTTCTGCATTAGCATCATGTGATAATATATTAGATAATTATGGAGGCCATCCCATGGCTGCTGGTTTAACTATTAAAAAGGAACATTTAGACCTTTTTAATACAACTATGAATAATCATGCTAAAAATAGTTTGGTTGGCAATTTAGATCCTATTATTAATATAGATTATGAATTAAAACTCTCAGAAATTAATGATAGATTTATTAAGTTTCTAAACTATTTAGAGCCATTTGGTCCAGGGAATTCAAAGCCAGTTTTTGTTACAAAGAATATTTCAGGATTTGGAGATATACAATTACTTGGGAAAGAAAGAGAAACATTAAAATTCACTTTATCAAACGAATATGCTAAGTTGACTATTATTGGTTTTAAGATGTTAGAGCATTATGAAAAATTATTAAGCGATAGGAGTATTGATATAGTATATACAATTGATAAAAATTATTGGAATGGCCAATATTCCATTCAATTGGTATTAAAAGATATTATGTATAGTGAGTGTCACAATGAATAAATCATGTATTATAGGAATAGGGCATCATGTTCCTGATAATATTATTCCAAATTCATATTTTGAAAATTTTATGGAGACATCTGATCAATGGATTAAAGATAGAACTGGTATCGAGGAAAGAAGGTTTGCAAACAAAGGAGAAGGGCCTTCTGATTTAGCTATACCTGCTGTTGAAATGGCATTAAAAAATGCTAAGTTAAATGTTGAAGATATTGACTTTATTATTTTTGCAACTTCTACTCCTGATTATTATATCCCCGGTTCAGGATGTTTAATTCAACACAAAATGAAATTTCCTAATATTGGTGTTTTAGATATTAGGTCGGCTTGTACTGGATTTATTTATGCACTTTCTATTGCAGATCAGTATATTAAAAACCGTACTTATAATAATGTATTAGTAATTGCTTCAGAAGTACAATCTACTGCTATGGATTTAACAAATACAGGACGTGATACGGCTGTTATTTTTGCAGATGGAGCTGCTGCAGCAATTTTAAGTATTAGCAATAATGAACATGGAATTTTATCTACACATTTACACACTGAAGGAGAATATGCAAAACAATTATGGGTAGAAGCTCCATCAAGCCAACAAAAACCAAGATTAAATCAACAAATATTAGATAATGGTAAACATTTTTTAAAAATGAATGGCAAAGAAGTATTTAGGCATGCAGTCAAACGTTTCCCAGAAGTTATTATAGAAGGATTAAATCATAATAATTTAAAAGTTAGTGATATTAATTTATTAATACCACATCAAGCTAATTTTCGCATTTCAAAGATGGTACAGAAAAAATTAGAATTAGATGATTGTCAAGTTATTTCAAACATTCATAAATATGGGAATACAACTGCTGCATCAATTCCCATAGCTTTGAGTGAAGCACTTAATGATAATAAATTAAATAAAGGAGATATTTTAGTATTAGCAGCATTTGGTTCAGGATTTTCTTGGGCATCTGCTATATTAAAATGGTAGTACATTTATGAATTGGATATATTTTAATGAAGAACACTTAATGTTGCAAAGAATGGTAAAAGAGTTTGCAATAAATGAAATTAAACCACTTGCAAAAAAGATTGATCAAGAGGGCTTATTTCCTATGGATTCAATTAAAAAAATGGCTGAGTTAGGTTTAATGGGTATCCCATGGGATACAAAGTATGGTGGAAATAATATGGACACTTTATCTTTAGTGATTGCTATTGAAGAAATTGGTAAAGTGTGTGCATCTACTGCAGCGACTATGATGGCACATACTAGCTTAGGAACTGCACCAATAGCAACCTTTGGGACGCCCGAACAAAAAGAAAAATATTTGCCTGGTTTAGCTTCAGGAGAAAAGATTGGTTCATTTGGGCTAACTGAACCTAATGCAGGATCTGATGCAGGGAATACTCAAACTACTGCAGTATTAAAGGATGATTGTTTTATTGTAAATGGACAAAAAGCATTTTGTACCAGTGCTGGGGTCGCTAGTATTATTATTTTTACTGCACGTCTTATTGAAAATGGTGTTGATCAAGGTATTGGAGCATTTATAGTTGAAGCTGGAACTGCAGGTTTATCATTAGGGGAACCTGAGAAAAAAATGGGCTGGAAAGGTTCAGATACACGGTCTGTTTTTTTTGAAAATATGATTATTCCAAAAGAAAATATTTTAGGATCTCCTTCTAAGGGATTTAAACAATTTTTAAAAACTCTAGTTGGAGGGCGTATTACTATTGGAGCTTTATCATTAGGGACTGCACAAGGAGCATATGAATTAGCATTAAATTATTCAAAAGAACGAGAAGCATTTGGTAAAAAAATTAATAAATTTCAGGGAGTCAGTTTTAAATTAGCTGATATGGCTACTTCAATAGAGGCAGCTAAACATTTAGTATATCATGCTGCTTGGTTAAAAGATAATAATCAATCTGTTATCAAAGAAGCAGCTATGGCTAAGTTATTTGCAAGCGAAACAGCTATGAATATATGTACTGAAGCAATTCAGATTCATGGTGGTTATGGATATATTAAAGAATATGAAGTAGAACGTTTTTTTAGAGATGCCAAAATTTTGGAAATTGGAGAAGGGACAAGCGAAGTACAACGTATTATTATATCAAAAAATATTTTATCATAATATGGTATGTAATATAATTAATAATTTTGATGACCAATATCATTATAATACTGAAGTGATTGAAAATATAATTTTAAAAATTAGTGAATCTGAAAAAAAAATGGTTGAATCTATTAATTTTATTTTCAGTGATGACAATCATTTAAATGATTTAAAAATTAAGTATTTTAATAAAGATCAATATACTGATGTGATTGCATTTAATTTAGAACAAGAAAATCATTTAATAGATGGAGAGATTTATATTAGCATGGATAGGGTAATTGAAAATGCTGCAAGATTTAGTTGTTCTATAAATGATGAATTAAAAAGAATAATGATACATGGTTTATTACATTTAATGGGCTATCAAGATAAGCATAAACATGATAAAGAAAAAATGACAGAATTAGAAAATCAATATATAAAAATTGATTCTCGTTCAGTTATTAATTAATACCATGTCTTTAGAATTATCTATATTATTGCTTTTTATTTGTTTATTTTTCTTATCTGCTTTTTTTTCAGGTTCAGAAACAGCCTTTTTAAATTTAAAACAATACAATAAAAAGATTCCTTCTGATGTATTAAAATTTTCTAAAAAATCAAAGCTTTTATTAATTGGATTATTATCTGGGAATACAATTGTGAATATATGTATTGCTTTTTTAGGAGCTTATTTTATACATCATTTAGCCAATAAATTTATTATTTCTGAAGCATTATTATTATTTCTGGAAATAATATTTTTATCATTTTTATTACTTATTTTTGGAGAGGTCATCCCCAAGGTTTTTGCGATGAGAAATTCAGTGAAATTTGCTAGCACAGCCTATTTGCCATTAAAGGTTATTTTTATAATTTTTAAACCAATTATTTTTATTTTTGATAAGATTACTAATTTTTTCCACACATTAATTTCTGTAAAAGATGAAAGTATCTTAGATTCAGAAGAAGAATTAAAAATTTTAGCAGAATTAAGTGAAGAACAAGGAACCTTGGAGGAAGAAGAATCTGAAATGATTCAATCTATTATAGAATTTAATGATAAAGTGGCTGGAGAAATTTTAACTCCTAGAGTAGATATTATAGGTATAGAAACATCAGATAGTCTGGATAAAGCCATGGATTTAATTAGTAAAGAACAATTTTCAAAAATTCCTATTTATATTGATAATATGGATAATATTACTGGTATCTTACATGCAAAAGATTTAGTTCCATATTTAACAGGCTCTAGGCCTAACATCAGTTTATCTTCAATTGCTAAAGCTCCATTTTTTGTACCTGAAAATAAACCAATTGATGAACTTTTAAATGATTTTAGAAATAAAAAAACTAGTATTGCTATAGTAGTTGATGAATGGGGTGGGACAGAAGGGTTGATAACTGTAGAAGATATTGTAGAAGAAGTGTTAGGAGAAATAAGAGATCCATATGATATTGAGCAGAATTTGATAAATAAAATAGAGGAAGCTACTTATATGGTAGATGCCAAAATTTCAATTTATGATTTACAAGAAGCAATAGATATCTCATTTCCTGATGATAGAGATTATGATACATTAGGAGGATTTATTTTAAATCAATTACAGGATATACCTAAAAAGGAGGACACGGTTATATTTAATAAAAATATTTTTACTGTTAAGAGCATTTCAAAAAATCGTATTGGAAAAATTAAAGTTGTAAGAAATGAAGACAAAACTTGAAGATTTAATTAAAACACTTAAAAGCTTAAGAAATCCAGAAGGGTGTGATTGGAATAGAGCACAAACACATGAAACACTTATTCCTTATTTACTAGAAGAAACTTATGAAGTGATTGAAGCAATTGAAAATAAGGATTTTGAATTATTGAAAGAAGAATTAGGAGATTTACTTTTGCATGTTATTTTTCAAGCCGAATTAGCTGATGAAAAAAAACAGTTTAATATTTACGATTCAATTTTCAATATAAATCAAAAATTAATTAAAAGAAAACCACATATATTTTCAAATCCAGATAATGATAAATGGAAACGAGGGAATTGGGAATTATCTAAAAAAATTGAAAAGAAAAGACAGAGTGTATTAGAAGGTGTTCCTATAGCACTACCTTCATTAACTAAGGCTAAAAGAATTCAAGAAAAAGCAGCTGGAGTAGGTTTTGATTGGAATAATTTAGATAATGTTTTTGAAAAAATATATGAAGAATTAGATGAACTAAAAGAAGCAATACAAAGTAAACAAAAAAGTAAAATTCAAGATGAATTAGGTGATGTACTTTTTTCTATTGTTAATTTAAGTAGGCATGTTGAATGTGACCCAGAGTTATCATTAGGTCAGTCAACAAAGAAATTTATACATAGATTTCAGTCTCTAGAAAAATATATAGCAAGCAAAAGGTTAAATTTTAATGATTATAATCTATCTGAATTGGATGTCTTATGGAATAAAATTAAAGAAAAATTATCCTCTAACTGAGAATTTCATTTACAAGTAATACAACATCTAAGACATTAATCCCACCATCACCATTCATATCACCATTTAAATCAGTTTCAGCATTTCCTAATGCGATATTAACAACTAATATTACATCTAATACATTTAAAATTTCATCTCCATTTAAATCACCTAAAATAGCTTCTTGATCAAATGCATCAATATCATATTTTTGTGCTCTTGGAATCATAGTATTATTATTTCCTGGGTAATCATATTCCCATACTACATTCCCTTCGTATGACACTTCATATATTTCTGAATCATCACAAACAGTTAATAATGTATTCCCATTTGATAATCTAAATGCCCCTCCTTGTACATTTGTGTGCCAACCTGGGCCAGGATGATAAACCCATACAGGCTCTTCAGGGCCATATGGTTGAGTCCCTAATATATTATAATTTCCATCTTCCATAAGAGGAGGAATAAATTCTAAGCCAGCTGATTGATTATTATAATGTCTATTATTAAATAATATTAAATTACCTTCACCTGGGAATCCTTCTGGAATCCAATTAATACTATGCTGATCATCTAAAATTTGATCATTATTATTTCCTCTATTATATATTTGAGGGTTTCCCCATCTGTATAAAAAATCACCACCTTTCCCTGAATTGCCACCTTCATGTGATGCTGCTTCTTCGGTTGTTGTACTATGATCAATAATATAAATTTCACTCATAAATCTTGATGATAATGCAATTTGATCTAAATTTTCATTATAATCAATAGCATTAATATGAATCCAATCTGCATTTGCACTTCCAGGGCCATCACCATTTCCAACATACCCTTCATTAATATGCATTAGCTCTGGGTGATCTTCTACATTACCAAATGTTGCACCATATTGTGCTCCACGTTCTTGTACCATATGATCCCAAATATGCCACTCCCAGACAACATTTCCTGTATAAGGCTCTATTTCTAATATTGCTGTTGCCCACATTTCATTTAATGGATTATCTACACTTATACGTCCCATTTGCTGCCATTCATCTTCTTCAAAACGTTCCCATGCAATCATTAAAATGTTACCATTTGGCATTGGCTCTACATCATGGTGATGTTGATATTGTTCATTGGATAACACAAAATCCCACAACACATTACTATTCCAATCTACTAGCTGTACTCCACCACCTACACCCCCAGAATCCATAGTTGGGTTTTGAACTCTGTAGGGGTATACTAAAATAGTATTTTCTAATCCAGGCTCTTCACCTTGAATTAAATAAGGCATACTAGCTGGACCTCTATCATGTTCCCAAGTATGAATAATATCTTCACAATCATTTTGGCATGTGCCATCATTATTTAAATTATTACTTACTAATTTTGTTTCTGCACCTCCATTAGGGTTTCCTACTTGTGGTGTAAATATTGTATATCCATCTAAAACTTCTTGAGTGAGTGGTAGTGAAATTAATAATATTAATAAGCTATATATATAATTCATTACTTTTCCTTTTGTGTTCATTTTATATAATATATAAATGCTATACTAAATAGCCCTATAAATTAGTGTAATAGTATGTTACAAAAAATATAATTATGCATTTCAATAATATTGTGTAATTTATTACCATGGTTAAGATTTCTCTTTACAAACGATTAGTAACAGTTTATAAAATTATCGGAACTACTTTTGGCACTTGGTTTTCACCAATAATTACAGGAGTATTACTTTTAATTTTAAGAACAATAGTATTTTTTGGTTCCATATTTGATTATATATGTTTTTCAAAAATCAGAAATGGAAAAATTCATAATCCTATTTTAATTGTGGGAAATCCTAGATCAGGAACTACATTTTTACATCATTATCTAACATCAAATAAATTGGGGACGGGTTCTCAGTTATGGCAAATGCTTTATCCTTCTGTTATTTTACAAAAAATTATTAGGCCCTTTCTTCCTTTATTAGAAAAAATAAGCCCAACACGTCATCATTCAACTGAAGCTCATAAAACTAGTTTACAATCTGTTGAAACTGATGATGCCTCGCTTTTATTTCGATATTTAGATGGATTTTTCTTATATGGATTTTTATTATCATGGAGTAAAGATGATTTGTTTGATTGGGTAGATCCAAAAAAACGAGATATGTCTAAAAGAGATTTTAAGTGGCTTGAATCTATGTGGTTAAGAGTACTTGTTTCTAATAAGCAAAATCAAATTATTGGCAAATTATTTTCTATTAGTGCAAATATGCCAAAATTTTTAAATCATTTTCCTGAATCTAAGGTCTTATATATGGTCAGAGACCCTCTTAGCGTTATTCCATCAGGTTTAAGTTTAGTAACAGGAGTATTAGATAAAAAATTTGGTTTTTGGTCTCTTGAAAAATCTAAAAGAGATAGATTTATTAAGAGATTATATGGTGCTTTAGTAGAGCTATTAAAGAGATTTCATTATGATTGGAGTAATGATAATATTAATAAAGATAGAGTAATGATTGTTCACTTTGATCGTATGATGAATGATTTTGAGGGATTAATGAATGACATTTTATTATTTTTAAATATTGATGCCTCTAATGAATTAATGGATGATATTAAAAAAACTGCTGAAAAACAAAAACAATTCAAAAGCAAACATAAATATGATTTGAATAAATTTGGTTTAAATGCAAATCAAATAAAGAAGGATTGTCAAATTATTTATGATACTTTTCTAAATGATGAAAAAACTTATTCATAAAATATTGATTTTATTTTTTTTTGCTTGTGCTATCAATCAAATTAAAATTCCCCCTCATAATTTAGAGAATTGGAAAATTTTAAATGATGGTATGCCTTGGATAGGATGTCAAGAGTATAATGGGTTTCCTTGGTGTCGCGTTACTGAAGTCTTCCCTTATTCTATTTCAGAAATAGAATATTTTATTGGAAATTTTAATTATTATAGTAATATTTTTAATAGAATTGAAAATTCCACACGAGTTGATTCAAATATTGTATATTTAAAAGTTGATTATCCATTCTTTTTAAGTGATCGCGATTATATTGTACAATATAATTCTTTTAAAGAGAATGATAATATTATTTATCAGTGGTCTGCAGTCATACACCCAGATTATCCTGTGTATAATGATATTGTAAGACTAATTAATGCTGCGGGTGAATGGAAATTAGTATATATTACTTCAGATTCAACTGAGGTATCTTATAGTTGGAATGGTGAGTTATTAGGAGATTTTCCTAGTTTTTCCTTAGGAAGAGCATGGAAAACTGGTGGAACAGAAATTATTGAAGAATTAAGGCAGGCAATTGAAAACAAAGAAAAATAGAATTTTTATATTAGCATTTATTATATCTTCTGTAATATTTGCTGCTAGTTTTGATTATTCGGGTTATACTAATGTGTATGCTATTAATAAAACATCAAACGGATCAATGATAAAATTGCCCTTTCGATTATTAAATTATGATTTTTCAATATCAGAATTAAATCAATATGATAGCTTTGTTATACATGCAAAATGGGGAGTAGAACATAAAATAAAATCATTTAATAGTCATGCTTCTTTCCCAAGCATGTTATATGATTTAACCTCTAGCAAAAATGTTGACTATAGTTCAAAATTTCGAGAATTATATATTAGTATTTTTGGTCCGAATTATGAAATAAAATTAGGGAAACAAATACATTCATGGGGTACAGTTGATGTAAATAGTCCCCTTGATTTTTTGAACCCTACTGATTATTATTATTTATTTACAGATATAGATGAGACTAAAATAGGTAGAATTTCTTTAATGTTTGATTTTTATTTAGATCAATTTCAATTTCAATTATTAGCACTACCTTATCATAAACCAAATAACATTCCTTCAAATGATCCTAATTTTCCTATTACATTGCCGGCTACAGTTAATGATTATCAATTTCTTGCTCAAGATGAGATGTTTGAGTGGGGAGGATATGCTAGGACTTCTACGGGGACAGGAGAATTTACATTATATTATTTTTCGGGTTATGATCGTAATTTTAATTTATATGGAGCTAATGTATTCTTAGATGATTTTGATATTAATTCTGTAACAGACACAGTATTTTCCTATCGACAAACTGATATGCTTGGGATATCAGGTGTTAAATTTATAGATGATTTTACTATAAGATTTGATTTTGGCTATTTTAAAAGTAATACTGATTCTATTTCAATTGAATCACGTGCCTATTCAGGGAAAGACCCAATTAGTGAATTTTTAGACTTTAATACTCTAGCAGCAACTAGTTATTTTGATATTTCAGGTGAATATCATCAATACAATTTACAAGTAGAATTTCCTACCTTACCTTATGATATTAATCTTACAACTCAATTATTTAATTATCGCAAATATAAGGTAAATGGTAATATTGTTGATATCGAGCTGACAAATTTTGAAATTTATTTGGATGGTAGTGATTTCTTTTATCCAGGCATGGGGTCTTCACTTGCTACTTTATGTGAAAGAGCTTTTATAATTAATCTAGATAAAACTTTTTTTGATGATTCTATGGAACTTCAATTTAGTCGTTTAACTGACTTAAAAGATAAAGGACATTTAGATCAACTGAAGTTTAGTTATGATTTACTAGATGATTTAAATTTATCATTTTTGTTTTATAAGGGGAAAGGCAATAAAATAAAATATCCAGATAATCCTGAAACAGAAACTATTGATGAAAGTTTGTTATATCCATTTAATGGGATGGCAGACTTTTCACATATTAGAGCCCAATTGAAATATTTCTTTTAATTATATGAATATCAAGATAACAGGTTTTGGCTATTATGCACCTCCAAAGATTGAAACTGCAGAATATGTTTCTCAAAAAATTAATAAAAGTATCGATTGGATTATCTCTAGAACTGGTGTAAAGGAGCGAAGAGTTTCAGAGATTGATGTAGATAAAATGGGTGCATTGGCCGCTCAAGAGGCAATAGGAGAATCTGCTCCACCTGATTTAATTATTAATGCCTCCGGTGTACCTAAGCAAACTATTCCAGATACTTCAGTATTTATACAAAGAGCACTTGGATTAAAGGGTATTCCATCTTTTTCAATACATTCTACCTGTCTATCATTTTTAACTGCTTTTCATAATGCTGCTAGCTTAATTGCAGCTAATCAGTATAAAAAAATATTAATTGTATCATCAGATAGAGGCACAATTGGTAGAAATTTTTCTGAGCCTGAAAGTGCAGCACTTTTAGGTGATGCTTCGGCTGCTATAATTTTAGAGCCAAGTGTGGATAGTAAAATGATTACATATAAAATGGAAACTTGGCCTGAAGGGGCTGAGTTTACTCAAGTAAAAGGTGGGGGGACATATAGGCATCCAGATAATCCTAAGACTATTGATAGAGACCATTATTTTACAATGTCTGGACCTCAGGTTTATAAAATGGCACGTAAAAAAGTTTATTTTATGATTCAACAAATATTGAAAGACAATCATTTAACCATTCATGATATAGATTGTATAATTCCACATCAAGCATCTGATACAGCTATTAAAGCTTATTCTAAATTTGGAGGATTTCCAGAAGATAAAGTTGTGAATATTATTGGTCAATATGGCAATTGTGTATCTGCATCTATTCCATTAGCATTATCAATAGCTATTCAAAATAAAAAAATTAAAAGAGGTGATTTAGTACTAATGATTGGTACTGGTGCAGGGCTTTCTGTAGCTTCTACACTTTTTAAATTTTAAATTTATTTTTGTAAAATGATTTTTCGATTTTTATTAATTTTTCCATTTGTAATATTAATAAAATATACTCCTGAAGAATATGCTGTTGCATCCCATTCTACTTTATAAGATCCTGCAGAAACAAACTCTTTGTGCATTATTTGTGATATCATTTTTCCATTTAAATCAAAAATTGAAATTGAAATTATATCTGAATTAGCAATTGAAAATTCAATATTTGTAATTGGATTAAATGGATTTGGGTATACATGATTAATTTCAAACGGTATATCATTCATATACTCATTAGCATTTAAAAGACAATCATCAACACAGGACTCTTCATCTTCACAACCATTACATATTCCATCTCCACATTCACAATCTTGGCATTCTGTAATTTGTACACTATAGTAGTATTGTTCTAAGCTAGTATTTAGATGGTCACTATTTGCAACACATTCAGGGACATTATTACATAAATTATTACCACCAATGGCAAAATATGGATATCCAAAATAATCATCCCCATCCCACTCTAAATCTAAATTACAAAAACCTTCTGGCAGTGATGTTAGTTGATTATTAAATAACCAAAGATATGTTACATTATTTAAATCTACCATTGAATCTGGAAGTGATGAAATTAGATTATAACCTAAATCTAATATAAATAAATTATCTAGGTCCCCAAAATTATTTGGTAGGTTAGTTAATTGGTTATTTGAAATATATAATTGTACAAGTGCAGTTAATTCTGAGAATGTATCAGGTAAGACTGTAATATGATTCCATTCTAAATATAACTTTCTCAGATCATCTAATTTATTAATACTCTCAGGAATAGTATGTATGGGAATATCTACACCACCAAAATAATATCCTGCTACTAAAAAACGTAATCTACCATCATTCCATGTTTGTGTCCCAAGTTCAAAAGCTACCATCGTTCCTTCATCAAAATCATTTTGAATTATTATATCAGTTAATGCTTCTAAATCCCCATCATTAAAACAGGCCCCATCATCTTGAACAGTAATATTATAGTCCTCTGAAGCATTTGGGTAATATGAAAAACCATCATCACAATTTTGTGTAAAAATTATATTGACAATTAAGAATAGTAGATAGAAAGCATTTTTTTTAATCATGGATTATTCCTGTTTATTATTTCATTAAAAATATTTTTTTATTTTGACTAATGGAATTTGTCTCACATTTAACAATATACATACCTGAAGCATAATTTTCTCCATTCCAATTAAATGAATACTCTCCTTTTGGTAATACACCTGAATATATGCTTTGAATTTTATTCCCTTGAATATCATAAATATTTAATTTAACTAGTTCCATTTCAGATATTGCAACATTAAAATTAACTATTGGATTAAATGGATTTGGATATGGATTTCCTAATAAAAAATTTGTTGTCAAATTATTAGATTCAGTATCAAGCATATCATTAAAATATAATTCAATTTGTTCATTAGCATTTAATATAAAAGACCCAGTTTTATTTGTTAGGCTAAATTCTTCATTATCACCTGCGACACTTAAACTAAATGTACTAATTTTTGTATGTTCAGGGTGATGCTCAGGGGTAATAGTAAATATGATATCATAATCCTCTGCTTGACTAACCTGTAAATCATAGTTAAATAATTGTGCATAATCTCCATTATTATATATTGAAACCTCTAATTGTTCATCTTGCATATATATATATGATGTAGAAGTTTCAAATTGAGGAAATATTAGGCTATATGCAATTGGAAAAATTCCTGGTATTTTCATTGCTCTGTAGACTAAACCATCTGGTAATTGCAGATTATAATTTGCTTCCCATATTTCATCTCCACTTTCATTTACTTCTAGACTTGTTCCGCCATTTCCAATAGTGGTAGATAAATAATTGCCATTATCTAGTTTTTGTGTATTTCCTGATAAATAACCATATAATTCTTCAGGTAATACATACTCCCAAGCTAATGAAGCTTCACAGCCTGTTGCTGTCTCTGTAATGTCAATTTCAATTGATCTAGATGTTTTTTCATCTTGATTTAAAAATTCACGGCTTAGATTTCCATTGTCAAATGTTAAAATATTTCCATTATTTAGCTTTTGTAAACTATGCTGAAAACTAAATCCTATATTTTGCCCACAATCAATATCTCCGGACCCTAATTCATGACCTAAATTCCATAAAACATCTCCACTAGGATAAGCAATTTTAGTAATTCTATTTAAATGTCTAGATGACAAATAAATAGCACTATCCTCTTCATCAAACCATATCGCATTTGCATGTGTCCAATCGAATCGATTAGTATTATAGGCTTCAAACCAAATGCCACCTAAACTATCATAATCTGCTTGATTAAAATAATCAAATACATCCCATGACCATACTTCTTCTTTTGTGTCTGCATCCCACTCAATAATTTTATCTCCCATCCAATCAAATTCAATTGTTTCACCATCAGCTTCAAATCCTAATCCTTGAAATAGTGGTGTCCATGGTCCAATTGGTATTGGACCTTGTCCATAAGAGGTTCCTAAACCAATATAATTTCCATTTGGAAGTTGAAAAATGTCATGATGGATAAAATTTTCACCAGGCTCTTGCCAATCTATGCCATTATCAAATGAGAACTTAATACCTGGATAATTATTTTCAACATTATTACCAATAAACTTTGCTCCAAAAAAACGCCCATATTGATCTGTATTATAAAAAATTAAATCCTGTTCTCCTGAGTTCCAAATTTCATTTCCATCTTCATCTATAACTGCAGAATAATAATCAAAAAATGAACCAAATATAGTTAATCCAGCTTGAGTATTATCATTATATAATGCTGTTGTGGCATTTGCAATTTGAGTGCCGGTACTAAATGAGGCTGTCCCAATTGTATCTCCTTGATTATTATTTTCATAAGATATTACATGCCAATAATATGTTTTATCCCATTCTAATAAATTTTTTTCTATATAGATTAATGAACCAGAAATAAATTGCTCACAAACAATACAATCTCCTTGAATATCATTTTGATTTTCAGAAACATTTAATATATAATAGTTATTTCCAGCTTCTTGCTCCCATTCAAATTTGATATATATTTGATTCATTATAGAACCATCTTCTGGATACAGTAATGCGCCAAAATATAAATTTATAAGAATAAAGCTTAAAAAATATTTTTTCATGAATTACCCTAAAATAGTATTGATTAATAATACAACATCAGACACATTTACTAAACCATCTCCATTTATATCTGCTGTGCTTAAATCAATTTCGGTTTCTCCTAGAATCATATTAACCATAATAATTACATCTAATACATTTATTGTTGAATCTCCATTTGTATCCCCTAATATAGATCCATTAACAAGCATGGTAACAGGTAGTGATGCATTTCCTCCCTCTGATGAGATTCTTAAGAATGCATTATAATATCCATCAACTAGGTTAGAACTATTTGATGTAACATTAATAGATGCACTTTCTCCATCTATTAGTGTTCCTTGTTCAGGATTGATAGATAACCAATCAGGAGATGATTCAAATGTTATATTGAAATTATTTTCTAAATCATCAGTTCCATAAATTACTTGAGTACCAATTGATGAGTTTTTTTGAATTCCAACTGAAGCATCGTAATCTCCTACCAAACTTCTATAATTTAAATCAATTTTCCCCGATGGGTATAGCACTACTTGAAAATCATAGGATGTATTTGGAAAATTAGTATACCAATGTGCAACTTGATCAAACCAAACTACAAATCTTTCTTCATTAGAATGATAATAAACATTTCCAGAACAATATTGGTTACATTCATCATTGACAGGATTCAAATCATCCCAAAGAGCAAAAATAGCGGCCCCTAAATTTTGGCTTGGAATAGATGTGTTTTCCCATGCATCATCATCCCAATCAAACCCTACCCAACCATTAGGATTAATAAATAATTGGTTATAATAATTATTTGAGATATCATCTGTATAGAATGGAAAACTAAATTCTAAATCTAACCAGCTGCCAGATTGATCATTATTTGGAAATGTATAAAGTATACCAATATTAGAAATATCCACCCAATCATAATTTGTATTATTATCTAAATTTGAATCAGTCCAGAAATAATTTCCATCATCAGGACCTCCACCCTCTATTTCAAATGGAGATGAATTAATTGTATAATTTAATTCAGAATCTAATTCTCCCGTATTACTAATAGTTATTATTTCAGTTTGAATTTCATCAGTATTTAATTCAAAGTATATGTCATCTGTATCATAAGACAATTCAGGGTCAGGCAAATCAATTTGATCCATACCATCAAGGACTGTTGTCCCTGTATTATCAGGGTCTAAATGAGTTCTTATACCTAAATTCCATGAGGTACTAAATTTGCCATATGTATCATATGTAATAGAACTACAAGATGCAGTTCCTCCATATAATTGTCCCACTACTCTATGTGTATTACCATCAAATAAAGGGGATCCAGATGAGCCAGGTTCAGTGGTCCCATCTTCCCAATTATTAACATCCCAATAATTACCTGAATTAGATGCATTATTATAATCAAAAGATATTTTTTTAATATCTCCACTAGGATGATGAATTCCAACAGGTGTAGATGGAGTATTTCCTGTTGCATCCCAACCTGCAAAATGAACTTCATAAGAAACAGGAATATCTTCTTGTAATCTTAATAAAGCAAAATCAGAACTAGATGAATTATCTAATAAGGTAGAACCTTGAACGGTCATGTAAGTAGGGCCATTTTGATTATTGCATCCTGGACTTTCATAATTAAACATAAAAATCCATGAATTATTTCCACCAAGACAATGATTAGCTGTTAAAAAATACGGGGTTAAATCTTGTCTTACATTATTTACTAAAGATCCAGTACATAAACGCGATCCTCCAGATGTTAATATCATAGCAACAGATCTCACTTCTTCTGCCCAATCTACAAATTCTGGACAGTTTACATTATTGTTACATGATCCAGAATCGCCATAACCCCTTGTTTCATCCGGATAAAAAATGTCTTTATATCCATGAATTACACGATTAATTTGAATTTCACCATTAAAATCAACATTGTGAGGTTCAAAATATTCTATAATTACAACATCTCCTTTTGTTGGGGCGGTTGAAAATGTTTCATGATCTTTATTATTTTGACTTGTAAATGCTCCTAACACAGTATTCATATCATTATCATAAATAAATAATTCTGCTCCATCTGGAATAAGAAATCTATCATACAATAAATTTATAGAATATGCCCCTTCACTAGTAATAGATAGTCTCCATATTTTTCCTGAATTCGTTTCTTCCCATTGGCCAGAATTATTTAAATTATAATTGACTTCTATAGGAGCCCCAAATCGAAAAGGGATATTTTTATTATTAGAATCTATTAAATCTTGTTCTAATAAAACATCGATATTAATACTTGGCATAACCATATTAGGAATACTATTATTTAATTCTAGCATTTTTGATTTTGGATTGCCACCCATACTAATTTGTGCATAACTCATATTTATAATAGTTAGCATCAAAATAATTATTTTAAATTGGTATTTGATCATTTTGTATTACCTCACGTATAATTTTTTAGCAAATATTGATAGAATTTACAACATTGATATCTTCAAAAGCATTATCAATTTGTAACATATTTAAAATGTTATTTTTTGTGGAGGCGGTGGGAATCGAACCCACGTCCGAATAAAGCTTTCTTAGAGTATCTACATGTTTAGTTTATTTTAGGTTTTAATCTAAAGATTATAAATAAACAAACTTTTTTAGACGATTCTACACATCTACCTAAGTAGATTATTTAATTTAGTAATGGCAGAAAAATTACTAGACGAGTGTACTAAAGATGACACCTCTAAAATTAATCCCGTACACAAAGATTAAAAGAGATGGCTACTGACTAATTAAGCAGCAGCAACGTAACCGTAATCGGCACTTATTAGTTTCCCTAGATGATTTACGAGGTTACTAGAGTCCCTCGACATGCAACTATAAGTCAACAATTTACTCGTCGAAGCCGTGTCGCCCCCAATAAACAATTTTAAAAAGCGGGACACAATATAAGTAATTTAGACATAAAAAAAATATAGTTATTTTTCATTATAACGTTTGTTCTATTTTTTTAAGTTTTTAAATTTAGATGTAATAAATCAATAATGATTTATAATTAGTGTATGACCCAGTAGCTCAGCTGGTAGAGCAGTGCCCTTTTAAGGCATTGGCC
>CEUQ01189410.1_pt1 | contig 18529 bp, 16 predicted proteins | sample 361491 | NCBI WGS metagenome assembly CEUQ01 (sample SAMEA2622796, study PRJEB7988) | marine metagenome | biome: marine biome (ENVO:00000447); feature: marine epipelagic mixed layer (ENVO:xxxxxxxxx); material: "saline water (ENVO:00002010), including plankton (ENVO:xxxxxxxx)" | depth 120 m | reverse complement strand
AGATGAAACAGAAGCCGTAAGATTAGCCTACAAAGCAATGGAAATAGGCGCTGATGCTGTCATGACTCAATGGAGTCCTAAACTAATTTCAGCAGCTACAGAAGCTGGTGTCCCTGTCCAAGCTCATGCTGGTTTAGTTCCTAGAAGAAGTACTTGGACAGGCGGCCTAAAAGCTGTAGGTAAAAATATTTCAGAAGCTTTATGGATATTTGAGCAAATTAAAATTTTTGAAGCTGCAGGTGCTTATGCTGTCGAGGTTGAAGTAATCCCTGAAGAATTACTTATTGAAATAAGCAAAAGAACTACTTTATTAACATCATCAATTGGTGCCGGAAGTGGCGGAGATATTCAATTTTTATTTGCAGATGATATTTTAGGCAATAATGGACCTCCATATCCAAGACATTCAAAACAATATAGAAATTTTTATAAACTAAAACAAGAAATGCAAAAAGAGAGGGTTGGCGGATTTAAAGATTTTATCAATGATGTTAAAGAAGGAAAATTTCCTGAAAAACATCATATAGTTTCTGCTCCTGATGGTTTAATAAATGACTTTTTAAAAAAAATTGAAAACAAATAATGAATAAGTTTTTAACTAAAAATGAAGTTAATTTCTTTAATGAAAATGGTTATTTATCTCCTATAAAAATTATGACAGCAGAAAAAGCTAATATTTATAGATCTAAACTAGAAATATATGAAAAAAATAAAGGTCATACTATTAACGGCATAGATAGACATAAATCTCATTTATTATTTCATTGGGTGTATGAAATAGTAAAAAATAAAAGTATTCTTGATTGCATTGAAGACCTTTTAGGTAAAAATATTTTGTGCTGGAGCTCAAATTTTTTTATTAAGGAGCCTAATGACAAAACCTACGTATCTTGGCATCAAGACTCTGAATATTGGGGATTAGAACCAGATGACGTAATAACTGCTTGGATTGCTCTCTCAGATGCTTCAATAGAAACTGGCCCTATGGAAGTAATTCCTAAAAGTCATAAATGGGAAAATCAAATTCATAAAGAAACCTTCAAAAAAAATAACTTATTATCTCGAGGACAAGAAATTAAAGATATTACCAATTTACAAGAAGCCACTGCTATGCCTTTAAAATCTGGAGAAATTTCTTTACATCATGTAAAGCTAGCCCACTCCTCTAAGATAAATCAAACAAATGATAGACGAATAGGTTTAGCTATTAGATATACCAGTACTGCTGTTAAACAAAAAAATAGTGATAAAGACTCTGCATTATTATTAAGAGGTAAGGATAAATATTGTAATTTTATTCATGAAACACCTCCAAAGAAAGATAATGATACGGATGCTGTAAGAAATCACAAAATTGCTTCAGAACTTCACACTAAAATTTTAATGAAGTAGATTTAACTAGATTTTATATGCACATCAGACCTCTTATAAATATCTTGCTGTAAAGATAACCCTAATCCATCTCCTTCAGGAACATCAATATAACCTTTATTTATAATTGGTAAGTCTGTTACTAAGTTTTCATACCATCCGAAATAAAATGCTCGAACAATTTCTTGAATATGACAATTTGAATTAGAAAGAGCTAAATGTGTACTAGCAGTTAAAGTTACTGGTCCGGTACAGTCATGGAAAGCTACAGGAATATGCCATATTTCTGCCATTGAAGAAACTTTATTTGCCTCAGATATTCCACCTCCCCATGAAATATCCATTATAACTTGAGCTAATCCATTTAGTTCTAAAAGTGATCTGTAGTCTGCCCTTCCCCCTCTGGTTTCTCCCACAGCAATTGGTGCAGAAGTCGCTTTACATAAATCACTTAACGATGACAGATGATCCATAAATACGGGGTCTTCAATCCACATTAAATTAAATTGTTCTAATTCATTACATATCTTAATTGCCTGCGGTTTATTCCATAAAGAATGTAATTCAGCCATAATATCAACTTTATCTCCTACAGCTTCTCGTATTTTTTCAAACGGCAATAATGCCTTCTTCATTTCTGACGAGGATATATATTGGCCTTTAGACTCTTCTGCCGCAAAATCAAAAGGCCAAATTTTCATAGCAGTTATATCCATGTCTAATAAAGAATGTGCTAACTCAGCAGGACTTTCCAAAAATGCTTTTAGGTCTTCATATTTACCTTGTTCATCAGTAATACCAAAATTATTAGTTCCTTGAATGGGTAATTTTCTAATATAATTTGGACCAGCACATGTATTGTAAACTCTTATTTTGTCCCTAACTTTGCCTCCTAATAAACTATAAAGTGGCTGAGAAGTTGCCTTACCCCATAAATCCCATAAGGCTATATCAATTGCAGAAGCTCCTCTTCGTTCAGCAGAACTTCCAACAAATCCTGTATAACCAATTAAATTTTTCTGATGTTTTTCTATATTTAAAGGATTTTTTCCAATTAAATAAGGTGCAATAATTTCATGTATATGAGCTTCAGATGAAAGAGGCCCATAAAAAGTTTCTCCTAGACCTACTATTCCTTCATCTGTTTTTATCTCCACAAATAATAAATTAGGAAACTCTTCAATCCTAATTGTATCAATGCCTGTAACTTTCATTTTTAAATTCCTTAAATCATATGGTATTGTTGAAATTATATTATTACAAGGAATTTTAAATAATGTTAGATATTAATGGAATAGCCCATATAGCCTTATCTGTAAAAAACTTAAAAAAATCTAAGCCCTTTTATAAAGAATTGCTTCCATTTTTAGGTTTAAAATTAGTCCATGAAGGCAATGAATCATGTTACCATGTAGGATCAAGAACAGGAATTCTAATCCAACAAATCAAAAAAGAAGAAAAATCATCTAATTTTAGTCAAAATAATGTAGGATTGCATCATCTATGCTTCCGTGCAAGATCTAAAGAAGATATTAATAAATTAGCTAAAAAATTATTATTAATGAAGGCTCGTATAGTTCGTGGACCATTAGATGGAGCATGGGCTCCAGGGTATTACTACATTCTATTTGAAGATCCAGATGGTATTCGCTTAGAAGTAAATTTTGTTCCTGGTCAAGGAGTGCTTGATGAAAATAATAAATTTAACGCTAATAATGATTATTTATAAATAATAAAATCAAACTGCTGGACACATACCTCCATCAAGATTAATAGCTGTTCCTGTAATATATGCACTTCTATCTGAAGATAAGAAAGCAACTAAATTTGCATAATCAATTTCTTCACCTACTTTTCCCATAGGAACTTTTTTTGATAATTCTTCATATAAAGTCTCAACATCAGAATTATGAGCTCTTCTTTCCCATTGAGCACTTTTAATTAACCCAATACAAATAGCATTAACCCTAATATTGCATGGTGCATATTCATTAGATAAAGATTTTGTTAAATTAATTCCTGCAGCCCTAGTTACTGATGTGGGAAGTTGTGACGAACTGGGTGTTTTTCCACCACCAATTGTAGCATTAATTATGGAACCAGAATTTCTAGATTTCATATTCGGTAATACTAGACGACACATTCTTATTGCAGCAAGTAATTTTAAATTAATATCTTCTTCCCAATTCTGATCTGTAACACTTTCAAAACTATAGGCTGCCGATGAACCTGCATTATTTACTAAAACATCAATCTTTTTAAATTTTTGAATAGTCTTTTCTACCAAAATTTTACATTGATCTGGCTTAGTTACATCACATTCTATATCTAAAACTTCATTTTTTGTTTCTTCCTTTATTAGCTGAGCCTTTTCTTTTAGATAATCTCCTCTTCTACCACATATAACTACTTTTGCCCCTTGTTTTGATAATAAGTTTGCGGAAGCAAAACCTAATCCGTCACTTCCACCTGTTATAAGAATAATCTTATCTTTTAAGTTTAAATCAAACATGATTAAAATATTCCTTCTGCTATTACTTCTTTTTTGTAAAAATCATCTATTTCTTTTTTCGTATATCCTAGTTCCTTTAATATATTTTTATTATCCATGCCTCTAGTGGCCATATGATTACCAGGTTTACATTTAGTTTTAGAAAATTTCCATGGTAACCCAGGTATTTTAATAGTACCTCCTTCTCCATCTTCAATATTTCTTATCGCTTCCCAATGTGTACCCCATTCTCCTTCGGCAAACTCCTTCATACTATTTAATTTACCTACTGCTAAGCCCACCTCTCCTACTTGTGCCTCTAAGTCCTCAATAGTTCTAAAAGTTGAAGCCCAATCATTTACTTCTTTCATCAAAAGTTTATAATTTTTTCGTCGTAATTTGGCAGTTTTAAATAAAGGGTTTTCTATTAAATCTAAACGTCTCATCATTCTGGCATAACGTAAAAAAACAACTCCTAAAATTGGGCTGGCTGCAATCACTGCTATATCTCCAGTTGAAAGTTTTATATATGGGGAATCAGGTGCTGATAAAGCATATGGCTCATCCTCCCTATCATCCATTCCAGCTAACTCCGCATGTGCTCTTTCATTAACCGCAATCATTGTAGCTGCTAAAGATACGTCTATATGTTGCCCCAATCCTGTTTTAGCAGCATTATGCAAAGCCGCTAAACAAGAAACAGCCGCCTCTAAACCTGTATAAACATCTGCATGTGAAAAATCACTTTGCATATTATTAAAGTCATTTAAGTCTGTACCAACGTGTTTAAATTTAGTATGAGCTGTTCCACATTCAGCATGAACAGTAGGTGCAAAAGCCGCACGACCTCTTAACGGCCCAAGTTGTCCATAACCACTTATGGATACATAAACTACTTTTTTATTAAATAGTTTAATGTTTTTATAATCTAAATCAAAAGCAGATAAAGTTCCTGGTCTAAAATTTTCAGCGATTATATCTGCATCTCTACATAACTTTTTAACTATATCTCTTCCTTCAGGTTTATTTAAATCTAAAGAGATACATTTTTTTCCAGCATTTTGCTGTACAAAGTAGTGAGAAAAATTACCGCTAATTGGGGCTCCCATCCTAGCCAAATCACCTGTTTCTGGGTGCTCAATTTTTATAACATCAGCTCCCATATCTGAAAGCATTTTTGTAAAATGAGGCCCCGCTAAAACCCTTGTAAAATCAATTACCTTAATACCCGTTAATGGTCCAGACATTATTATTTTCCTTTAAAATTAATATTATTCAATTTGCCAGCAAGAAAAGATACGCCTACCTTTGCATCACTAGAACCTAAAACTTTATTATTAGATTTTTTCATATGTTTATCTGCTTCTTTTATACCGTTATTAGCCGAAATATTAGCTATTTTTTTTATTTCTTTAAATGCTATAGTAGGTCCGTTAGCTAATTGTTTAGAAAATGAGATAGCGGTATCTAATAATTTTAAATCAGGTACTACCATATTAATTGCTCCCCAATTTTCTAAAGTATGAGCATCATACCTTCTCCCAAACATTGCCATTTCTTTTGCCCTTGCTAACCCAACTCTATTAACTAACCTTTGAACCCCTCCAGACAATGGCATTAAACCAACAGAAGTTTCAACTAATCCTATTCTTGCTGTATCTGAGGCAATTATAAAATCACAACCTAGTGCCAATTCAAACCCGCCTCCTAAAGCTCCTCCTCTTATTGCCGCAATTAATGGAATGTCTGTTTTTTCTATGATATTTATTAATCGCATAGGATCAGTATTTTCTTTTCTATTCGATAAAAATTTTGGATCTGCTCCTGCTGAAAAATGTTTTAGTTTTGTAGTTATAAGTATGGCTCTAGCACCATATTTTTTAGACAAAATCAATTGTTTTTCAAGTGCATTAAGAAATTGATCATTTAATAAGTTATTAGGTGCATTATTAAGCATTAAAATTACAAGATGCTCTTCCTTAGTCATTGTCACTAGATCTTTCTTCATATACCTATCCTTTTCATAAATAACTATTTTCCTAAACTTTTAATAATTTGGTCAACATGTTTTTCAAACACGTTACCTTTTTTAATAAATATTATATCTACCTGAATTAAAATTTCTTGTACTCTATGCATTTCAATTATATCAAAAACTTTATAACCAATTTCATCCATGTATTTGATATGATCAAAAAATCCTGGCACTCCAATATTATATTCTCCCATAAATGGTAACTCTAAAATTATTACATCTGTATGTTGAATTAGCTTTTTACCTCCTTTTAAAATCGGTAATTCAGCACCTTGGCAATCAATTTTTATCAAATCAAAAACATTATTTTCATTAAAAATATTATCTAAAGTAGAAGTAGTCTTTTCAATTTCTACACAATCATCAAAGTAACCTGTATTTTCTTTAAACATAGAATCACCAGTATTTCTTTTTTCATACCAGGTAACATTTCTTTCAGTATAATCAAGCAGTACATTTAAAACTTTAAAATTTTTTAATTTACGACTTATTTTTTCTAAATCTTGATATTCAATTGGTTCGATTAAAGTAAAGTAAGATTTTGGAAAAACTTTTTTATTTACTTCTAATGACCATCTACCCTTATTAGCTCCTATGTCTAAAATATTTTGTGGATTAAAACCAAAAGATTGTAATTTTTTTAATGAATTAATTAACATAATTTTTTTCCATAAATATTTTTCTTCTATTTACAAGAGGTGGACACCTATGATCATCAAAATACTCCTCTTGACAATCTAAGCAATAAAAACATTCATTGTAATCAATTTTTCCATTAGCTTTAATGGCTTGCGTAGGACAAGACTTTTCACATAAATGACATGGATTTCCACATTCTTTTCTTCTTAAAAGCACACTAAATAATTTAATTTTACCACCAATTGCCAAAGCTGCTCCCAATGGACATATATATCTACAATAAAAACGACTTATATAAACAGATAAAGTTAAAAGTATTATAGCATACGCTACATAAGGCCAATTTCGTATAAATTTTAATGTAATAGCTGTCTTAAATGGTTCAATTTCAGTTAAAACAAGTGCCATATCTAAATCAATAAATAATAACAATACCATACTTAATAGAATTACGTATTTAACATATATTAAACGTCTATGCATTAGATCGCTTATTTTTAATTGTTTGATACCAATCTTTTGGGATATATTATTTATTATTTCTTGCATTGCTCCAAATGGACACAACCATCCGCAAAACATTCCCCTCCCTAATATTATAAATGAAATAAAAGTGATTAAACTAATAATAACAATTAAAGGATCAAAGACTATTACAGTATAATTAAAATTTGATACAAAAAATAGTTGTAAATAATTAAAAATATTTACAATAGTTAGTTGAGCTCCTGCAATCCAACCAACCCAAATCAAACAAAATGATAGTGCCGATAACCTTATATACCTATATAACAATCTATTTCTAACAAGCCTGTCTTTAAAAATTAAAATACAGGCTACCAAAAGAATAAATAGCATTAAAACACTAATATTAAATATTTGAGGCTTCCATACATCTATCCATGAAATTGTAGCTGGCGTGATATCAAATATTTTAGGTTGAATAATTAATCTTTTAGGAGGAGCATATAATAATTTGATATTTTTATCTGCCATCTCACTTGCAGAATTATAGTTTATAACCAACGTACTATTTTTAGCTGGATCGTATTCATCAGGTTTGTCTAAAAATAATAAAGCTATTTCATTGAAAAATCTAGGAGTATGATCATCTATATTTCTAGTAAACATAAAATTGGTTCTATCTATTGTTCTAAATAAGAACTTTTTTCCATCTTGTTCTAAGTACATTCTATCAAAATGACTTTTTGCTAAACCTTTCTTTTTACAATTTTTTATATCTATACTATTACTAAATTCAAGACACCTTCTAGGAGAAAGAACGGAAAACAAACCCTTAGTAGCAATAAAAAAACCTCTTTCTTTAGGATCTCTTCCACTTCTTAAAAAATTTTTTAAAAAAGCTGTTTTACCAAATATATTCTGTCCTATTCCGACTGGATTAGCATAGGCAAAGTACAGATCTAGAAATACATCATCATCTATTAAACTTGATGAATTTTTATTATCTAAATCAGAAATATAAGTTAATGCATTAGAAATTGATCCATCATCTAGCATATCATCCCATAAAACTGGCTCAAAAGTGTCATGATCTAATGATGGTTTGTTATCTCCCTGTATACCTAATATCCTTGAAACTTTATTTGCTGCTGTGATTATAGAATGGTGCATTAATATTGAAGTTATAGTTGCAGAACTCACTCCATCAATATTTGTCTCACTATTTTTAACATTAATAGTAAGTCTTTCAATATTTTTATTATCATATTGCTCTATAAATTTATAAAGTATTTGTTCTTCTATTCCTTTACCTTCGTATCTTATCTCTCCCTTATCATATAAAAATAATGGCTCTGAATGGTCTAAAAGAATAGCATCATTAATTTTACCATCAGCAGTCATAAAAATTAATATTTTAAATTCAGCTGATGAAAAACCTAAAGCTTCAGCAAAACTTGAAGTTATAAAAGAATAACCTAATAATTTATCATTTTCATAAACTTCAAATAAATTTTTATCTTTTTCAAATTCAATAACATTGTTTATTACTGGATTGAGTTTCTGCAAAACATCAATATTATTCTGAGCAAATACAGTTGTACCAAAACACAAGAACGTCAAAAGGCCATATAGAAAAGAAAAAACTTTACTAAATATCTTCAAACTTGTAGTCCTTGAATTTTTCTCTAAGTTCTAATTTTTGTATTTTTCCTGTCGCTGTATGTGGAAGGGCATCTATAAATTCAATTGCATTTGGCATCCACCAAGATGCTATTTTGTCTTTAAGGAATGCAAATATTTCTTCTTCCGTAACTTCAGAATTTTCATTTTTTACTAAAATTAGTAAAGGTCTTTCATCCCATTTTGGATGAAAAATTCCAATTACTGCAGCTTCCTTAATTGCAGGATGTCCTGCAGCAAAATTTTCAATTTCTATAGAACTAATCCATTCTCCTCCTGACTTAATTACATCTTTTGTTCTATCAGTTATTTGCATATATCCATCAGAGTCTAAAGTAGCAACATCTCCAGTTAAAAACCAATCATCATCTCCATGTGTTTCACTATTTTTGATATTTAAATATCCAGAACATATCCAAGGACCTCTAATCCATAAATTACCAAATGATTTGCCATCATTTGGAAGAACTATACCATTATCATCAGTTATCTTTAGTTCTACTCCATAAACTGGTCTACCCTGCTTAACTGCTAAATCAAACTTTTTAGTAAAGTCTGTGGTATCATGTTTTGATAGAGGCCTATTTATTGTCCCAATAGGAGATGTTTCTGTCATTCCCCAACAATGTATTACATCTACTCCATATTTCTCGTAAAATTTTTCCATCATAAATCTGGGACAAGCGGAACCTCCTATAACACATCTGTTTAGTGATTCTAGTTTTTTTCCAGTTTTTTCTAAATATTCAAATAACATTAACCATATAGTAGGAACTGCAGCAGTAAATGTAACTTGCTCATTTTCAATCAATGACTGTACACTCTCTCCATCTAAATTTCTTCCGGGCAAAACTAACTTTGCTCCAGCCATAGTAGCAGCATATGGAATTCCCCATCCATTAGCATGAAACATAGGAGCTACAGGCATAATTACGTCTCTTGCGGAAATACACATAGCATCAGCTGCAGCAGCAGCCATAGAATGTATAACTGTAGACCTATGGGCATATAATACACCTTTTGGGTTACCGGTCGTACCTGATGTATAACATAATGAAGAAGCTGTTTTCTCATCAAAGTCTGGCCATGAAAAATCATCACTCTCAATTTCAATCATTTCTTCATAACATATTAAATCATCAATAATTTTAGAGCTTGGCATTTCATCTTTAGAACACATAATTATAAATTTTTTTACATTTACTAAAGTCTTGCTCAAGTTCTCAACTAAAGGTAAAAATTCTGCATCAAGAAATAAATATTTATCATTTGCATCATTTGCAATAAATGAAATTTGTTCAGGAAATAATCTTGGATTAATCGTATGACATATAGCTCCAATTCCTGATACTCCATAATATAATTCATAATGCCTTACATTACTCCAAGCCATAGTTCCTATAGTATCGCCTTTTTTAACTCCCATCTTTAATAAAGATTGAGCTAATTTTTTACATCTTGTATTAACTTTTTTATAGTTTGATCTATCTATACTACCGTTCGTATTACAACTAACTATTTCTGTTTCACCATGATATTTAGCTGCATATTCTATCAGCGAAGATATAAGTAAAGGTTTATCTGTCATTAAGCCAAGCATAAAAAAATCCTTTTTAAAAATTTTAAGTTATTCTAATATAAACATAGTATAATAAAATAATCTTAAATAATTATACCAGAGGTAATTCATGTCAATTAAAATAGCAATTATAGGATCAGGGCCCTCAGCTTTTTATACAGTTCAAAACCTTCTCAAGGCTGATATAAATTGTGAAATAGATATAATCGAAAAAATATTTAGTCCCTATGGACTTATTCGTTACGGAGTAGCTCCAGATCACCAAAGTACAAAAAATATTATAAGAGTTTTTGAAAGAGCTCTTTTAAATGAAAATGTACAATATTTTGGCAATGTTGAAGTTAATAAAACTCCTTCAATAGAGCAATTGACAAATATTTATGATGCGGTAGTGATAGCAACAGGTATGTCAAAAGATAGAAGTCTTAATATTAATGAAAATGAAATTAAAGGATGTTATGGGGCAACTGAATTTGTAAATTGGTATAATGGACACCCACATTATAAAGAATTAAACCCTAATTTAAACACTAAAACAGCAGTAATTATAGGAAACGGTAATGTGGCAATTGATTGTGCAAGATTATTAGTTAAAAATAAGGAAGAATTGCAAAATTCTGATATCACCACCTACGCACATAAATCTTTATTAAATTCAAAAATTGAAAAAGTATATATTATTGGTAGAAGAGGTCCTTTAGATGCAAAGTTCACTACAGTGGAAATTCGTGAAATGGGAGAATTGCTAGATTGTAACGCTGTATTATCAAATGGAACTATTCGTAATATAGATCAAAATTTACTTAATGATGATTTAGCTAAACAATACAAAATATTAACCAATTTCCCTGAATTAAAAAATTTAAAAAATGATAAAAAGAAGATTGTAGAATTTAAATTTTATAATAGCCCTGTGGAAATTTTAGGAAATGATCAAATAACAGGAGTAAAACTTAAAAATAATTTTTCAGATAAAAATGATAATGAATATAATATCATAGACTGTGGAATATTAATAAGCGCAATAGGTTATGAAGGAAATAAAATACCTGAAATTAAAATGGATGATAGTGGGATGATACTTCATAAAGATAATATTATCAAAAATGGCCTCTACACTGTGGGATGGGCATCTAGAGGACCTACTGGTGTTATAGGAACTAATAAACATGACGGTGCTAAAGTCGCACAGCATATAATAAATGATATTAAAGAGAGCAATAAACCAGGTAGAACAAAACTTAAAGAATTAATAATTAATAATACTATAGATTATATATCTAAAGAAGAATGGATCTTAATAAATAAAGAAGAAATTAATAGATCTACTGGAAGTTTTCCGAGATCAAAATTTACCTCTAATGAAGAAGTATATCATTTTTTAAAAAATTCAAAATAATAGGAAAACATATGGCCCTAGATAATCAAGATTTTGTAATTTTTCTTTCAACTATTGAAAAATTTGTTAAAGAAAAATTAATACCTAGAGAAGAAGAGGTAGTTAAGACTAATAAAATACCTGAAAGTATAATATCAGAAATGAAAAATTTAGGTATTTTTGGATTATCAATTCCTACTGAATATGGAGGAAGCAACCTTAGTATGCTACAAGAAGTAAAGATTGCATTTGAATTAGGAAAAGCAGCACCAGCATTTCGATCTATAGCAGGAACAAATATAGGTATAGGATCTCAAACTATTGTTATGTCTGGAACTGAAAAACAAAAAGAAAAATACCTTCCAAAATTTGCTACAGGTGAAATAATTGGATCCTTTGCCTTAACAGAGCCAGATGCTGGATCAGACGCAATGTCTATACAAACTAAAGCAGAAAAAATCGGAAATAAATATATTATTAATGGAACTAAAAGATATATAACTAATGCTCCTATGGCAGACGTGTTTTCTGTAATGGCCAGAACTAAGCCAGAAAAAAGTTCTTCTTCAATTTCATGTTTTTTAGTAGATGCTAGTCTTAATGGGATTACAATTGGAGAACCTGATTCAAAAATGGGACAACGTGGAGCAATTACTTCCGATGTAATTTTTGAAAACTGTGAAGTTTCCGAAGAAGCTTTATTAGGAAATAAAGAAGGAATTGGCTTTAAAACTGCCATGAAAGTTTTAGATAGAGGACGTTTACACATTTCTGCGATTTGTGTAGGACTCGCTGAAAGATTATTGCAAGAATCTCTAAATTATTCAACACATAGAAAACAATTTGGCCAAACCATATCAAGTTTTCAGTTAATACAAGCAATGATCGCAGATAGTCAATCTGATATTTTGGCTGCAAAAGGCCTTATTTTAAATGCAGCACTAAAAAGAGATAAAAATGAAAATATTACTCTTGAATCATCATGTGCAAAATTATTTTCCTCTGAAATGCTAGGAAGAATAGCTGATAGAGCTGTCCAAATTCATGGAGGAGCAGGATATATGTCTGAATACCCTGTGGAAAGATTATATAGAGATGCGAGACTATTCCGGATATATGAAGGAACTAGTCAAATCCAACAATTAATAATCGCAAGAGAAACGATTAATAACTTTTTAAAATCATAATTTTTTTTCTTCCAAATCTCTGATCTTTAAACATAAACTCTCAGGTAAAGCAGCAGATTTATGTGTTGACTGATCAGCATTGACCCAAATAACTTCTCCTGATGCTAGCATAAAGTCTTTTTCATTTGGATGTATTTCAATGTAAAAAGTTAAACTGGATCGTCCGATTTTTTTCACCTTTATACATATATCAATAATTTGATCAAATTTTATTGGATGCTTATATTCAACCAATGTTTTGACTGTATGAAAATCTTCATTTCTATCCTCAACTTCTTGAACATAATTATAATTAATATGTCTCAAATACTCTGTCATAGCGCTATCAAAGTACGTTAAATAATGAGCATTAAAAACAATACCCTGCGCATCAACTTCAGAGTATCTAACCCTAAAAGAATAATAAAAATTAAACTGCGACCTACTCATTTAATAGCTAACTAAAATTGACTACTATTAAAAGACATTTCCTCTGCAGATGAGATTGCTTCAAGCATAGAATTATCATGCACCTCTTTCATCATAGCTTCTGAAACATATATCTCAGCTAATTTTAAAGTATTTTTAATTCTAACAATTCTAGCATTTTTTGGATCTATACCATTAAGTGTTTTTAAAGCTAATCTAACTGCTTGATCACCATCACTCATAGGTATAGGAATTTTTCCACCTTCTAACTTTGAACTAGCAACAACATTTGCATACGTAGTTGGAAAATCAATTTTATCAAATAATTTTTTAGTAATAACGTCAGCCGCTGCAAATCCTGTAGCATTTCCTTTTGTTTTATCCGTTAAATCTAATAAGACTAATTTTGAAACATCAGGCTTCTCAAAACCTGGTTCATTTTTATTACCTGTTATATTGGGATCACAACCTCCCCCACTAATTTCTTTTCCAATCTCATCAACTACCAAAACATCGATTTGATCAAAACAAATTTTACCCATTAACTGTTTTGCTTTTGATTGTAATATTGCCTCTTTTTCAAATAAATCACTTGCAGGAATAGCCTCTACTATTGCAGTACTATCATAAGCATCTTCAACAAGTCCAACACCAAATAAAAAATTTATTTTATCTAATAAATGTTTAGCCGCATTTGGTAAATTTGAACCAAAAGTACTCATTGGATAAGCCCCATGCAATTCACTAGCGCCATTTATTTTTCCCATTCCTATTGTCATCATTTTAACGATACCACTTTCAATATCACCTCTGAAATTAGTATGCGGTTTAACTCTATTTATCAAAATTACACCATCAGCTTCTGAAGCAAACTTATCCATATGAACTTTAGTTCCATCTTCTAAAACTACAGGAACAACAGTTTCCATAGTGCCTCTTACTTCTACCCCCACATTTTCTTCTGTTACTCCATATCCAGCTAAAAGTCCTACTTGATTTTCAACTGTTCCTCCTCCATGACTTCCCATAGCCGGAAAAATAAAAGGATTGGCACCTAATTCCTTTAAGCTTTCAACCAATGCTTTTACGGCTATAGCTATATTTGCAACTCCTCTGCTTCCCACTCCTATAGCAATAGAGGCACCTGATTTAACGGAGTTTTTAATCTCTTGTTTATTAATTTCTCTCTTAATAGCCGCTGCAACGTCATCTATTTTATGATCTTCAAAATTTTGTTTAACTTTAACCATTTTAGGAATTGTAAAATCTAAACCGCCAGGGATATTTATTTCTACATTATCAAACATTCTTTTTAGCTCCAAAAATTAGTTTCTTTTAATATGATGTGATATATACTATAGCATATTTTTTTTTTGTGAAAAGTAGAGATAAAAATATATGAAAAATATTTCAGAATTAGAAACAGGAACTAGACAATTACTTGCTCATATTCATGGGAAAGTAGGAATTCTAACTCTCAATAGACCAGAGGCTAAAAATGCACTTTCTGATGATTTAACTCCTGCTTTAAGAAAAAAAATTGCAGAACTTAATGATGATAACAGAGTTACATCCATGATTATTACAGGTTCAGGCGACGCCTTCTGTGCTGGAGGAGATGTAAAATCAATGAATAGTAGTAAAAATGATAAAGGGTGGACAGAGGAAAAAACAGAGGCAGAGACTATTAAAGACCTTCAAAAAAAACAAATTACATTAACTTCGGCACTTTATAATTTTAACAAACCTACTATAGCTGTATTACCAGGAGCAGCAGCAGGAGCAGGACTATCAATTGCATTATCTTGTGATTTTAGGTTTGCTAGTGATAATGCTTTTGCCATAGCAGGATATGGGAGAATTGCTTTAACTGGAGATTATGGAATTACTTGGCTTCTCACAAAATTAATAGGCCCATCCAAAGCAAAGGATATGCTTTTTAGTAACAGAAAAGTATTTGCAGAAGAAGGACTAAATATAGGAATATTTGATAAAATATATAGTGCAAAAGATTTATTAAAAGAATCTATTGAATATGCAAAAATAATTGGGTCATTTTCTCCTGTAGCTCTAAAAGCAATGAAAAAAAATATTAATAACTCTTCTGAAATAAACCTAGTTGAAGCATTAGATCAAGAAGCTGTTGATTTAATAAAAGCTTCTAAATCAAAGGATCATAAAGAAGGAATAAAAGCATTTGTAGAAAAAAGGAAACCTCAATTTACTGGAAATTGAATGAAATGGTATGAAAATAATTTAACAAAAGCATTAAATATTAAATACCCAATCATTCAGGCTCCTATGGCAAGTGCAGCCAGCATAGAATTAGCAACTTCTGTGTCTAATGCTGGTGGACTAGGCTCTCTAGGATTAAGCTATTATAAATTAGAAAATATTCTACCAGACTATCAAAAAGTTTTAAGTAAGACTAATAGAAGTTTTAACCTTAATTTTATGACTCATAAAGAACCTCGTTCAAATGAAAGTAAAAATAAAAAGTTTAAAGAAAGTATAAAAAAATACTTTGAAGAATATAATATTAATAAAATTCCTAATTTTTCTAGCACATGTGATTCATTCAATGAAAACCATCTAGAATTATTATTACAAATGAGTCCTAAGGTAGTAAGTTTTCATTTTGGTTTACCAAAAAGATCATTTTTAAAAAAAATAAAAGAACAAAATATATTTATAATAAGTTCGGCTACAACAGTAGAAGAAGCAATAATACTTGAAAAATCAGGAGTTGATGCAATTATTGCTCAAGGTTATGAAGCTGGTGGGCATAGAGGAACTTTTGCATCGAGCTACAAACAAGGTGAAATAGGATTATTTTCTCTTTTACCTCAAGTAGTAGAAGCAACCTCATTACCTGTTATTGCTGCAGGAGGAATAGCGAATGGAAATGGCATAGCAGCGGCAATAATGTTAGGAGCAAAAGGAGTTCAAATAGGTACTGCATTTTTATCATGTCCTGAAGCCTCAGTTAATTCACTTTGGAAAAATGCTCTAGATAATGCTTCAATCAGAGGAACAAGAATAACAAGATCTTTAACTGGAAGACCTGCAAGAGGAATAATAAATCGTTTAATAAAAGATATGGAAAATAAAAATAATATAGTTCCGGATTTTCCTACAGTAGGTTCAGTTATAAAACCTCTAGCAAATTATGCAGCATCAAAAGGAGATGATAGCTTTTTATCTCTTTGGGCAGGTCAATCTGCCCCGATGAATAGAAATATATCTTCTAAAAAATTAGTAGAATTATTAGTAAAAGAAACTACTAATGTTTTAAAGATGTACAAAAATTAAATTATTATTTTGATAAAATATTAGCCATTTTTTCTTTTAGATTCATCAAACCTTTTAAAGGTCTAACCATAACCTTAAAACTTGTTATCTGATTTGATCCATTCCATATTATTATATCTATCCCATTTATATATATTTCATCTATATTACATTCAAATTCACAGATGGCAATTTCATTCCCTTTAACTTCTGATACATATTTAAAATTTTCTTTAAATAATACTTCTGCAGCAGTAAGTAAATATTTCTTCGTTATTTGCTTTCCAACTTGAGGTGTATGAACAGCTGGAGAATAAAAAACCACTTCCTCCGATAAAATTCTATCAAGAATATTTATATTTTTTGTTTTTACAAAATTGTGCCATTCTTCTATAACCATCAAAAAACCTCAATTTAATTATTAAAATAATATAAAAGTAAATTATAAGTATAAAACAAAATATGCAATTAGAAGAAAATATAAATAAAAGAAGAACTTTTGCTATAATAGCCCATCCTGATGCAGGTAAAACTACTTTAACTGAAAAACTTCTTCTGTATGGAGGAGCTATTCAATTGGCAGGAGCAGTTAAAGCTAGAGGAAACCAAAGAAGAGCAACCTCAGATTGGATGAAAGTAGAAAGAGAGCGAGGTATTTCTGTATCTTCATCTGTTATGACATTTAATTATAAAGATAAAATTTTTAATTTACTTGATACACCTGGTCACCAAGATTTCTCTGAAGATACATACAGAGTTTTAACCGCAGTTGACTCAGCTGTTATGGTTTTAGATGGTGCACAAGGGATAGAAACTCAAACTAAAAAATTATTTGAAGTATGTAGACTAAGAGATATGCCTATAGCAACTTTTATTAATAAACTTGATAGAGAATCTAAAGACCCAATAGAATTAATTGATGAAATCGAGCAAACTCTTCAGATAGATGTATGTCCCTTTAGCTGGCCTATTGGAATGGGTAATAAATTCATGGGTTGTTATGATCTAATTAAAGATCAAGTAATATTGATGAATAAAGCAAATAAAGAAAAAAAACCTGAGATAATTAGCACTCTACATGGACTTGATGATGAAGGGTTATCAGAAAAAATTCCACAAGATTTACTTAATGAATTAAAAGAACAAATTTTAATGGTAAAAGAATTATGTAAATCATTTGACCTAAAGTCTTACTTGGAAGGAAATCTAACGCCTGTATATTTTGGCAGCGCTATAAATACATTTGGAGTACAAGAGCTGCTAGATGGATTAACAGAGATTACTCCGTCCCCAAAAATACAACCTGCGGTGAATCGCTCTGTATTACCCACAGAGGAAAAAGTTTCAGGGTTTATATTTAAAATTCAAGCCAATATGGATCCTAAACATAGAGATAGAATTGCCTTTATGAGATTATGTTCTGGACATTTCAAAAGAGGTATGAAACTTAAACATATTAGAACTGAAAAAAATATTGCATTGCATAACGCAATATTATTTTTAGCTCAAGATAGAGAACTTGCAGAAGAAGCATTTGCAGGAGATATTATTGGTGTTCCTAACCATGGAAATCTTCATATTGGAGATACAATTACGGAAGGTGAAAAAATTCAATTCACAGGACTTCCTAGTTTTGCTCCTGAATTCTTAAAAAAGATTAGACCAGAAGACCCATTATTAACTAAACACCTCACGAAAGCTCTAAATCAACTTGCTGAAGAAGGAGCAATTTCTATATTTAAAAGACACTTAGGCGGTGATTGGATTATTGGGGTAATAGGACAACTGCAATTTGAGGTGATGGCAGACCGTATAAGGACAGAATATGAAGTACCTGTTGTTTTTGAAGAAAGTAATTTAATTACTGCCAGATGGGTTAAATCAGATGAACAAAACTCACTTAATGAATTTATCAAAAAACATAAGGATGTAATTGCTGATGATCATAAAGGAAACCCAGTATTTTTAGCTAGAAATAATTGGCACATAGACCACACAATAGAAG
>CEUQ01075452.1_pt1 | contig 18578 bp, 18 predicted proteins | sample 361491 | NCBI WGS metagenome assembly CEUQ01 (sample SAMEA2622796, study PRJEB7988) | marine metagenome | biome: marine biome (ENVO:00000447); feature: marine epipelagic mixed layer (ENVO:xxxxxxxxx); material: "saline water (ENVO:00002010), including plankton (ENVO:xxxxxxxx)" | depth 120 m | reverse complement strand
GCTACTATACAACGCAAACCGCGCTGGGCCCCCTGGTGTTGTTGCGTGACGGTGACGGTGTTCTGCGCGCTTTTGTGAACAGCTGCAGGCACCGCGGTACCGCGGTACCGCGGTAGCGGAAGGGTTTGGGCAGGCCGACTCTCTGGTGTGCCCTTATCACAGCTGACGCTACGGTCTGGACAGCGCACTCAGGTTTGCGCCCGGTATGGGATTTGATGAGGCCGGTTTCGCCGGGCACGGACTGTTGCCTCTACGCGTGGAGACCTGGGCCGGGTTGGTGTTTGTGACCTGTAGCGAGACTGTCGTCGGACTGCATCAGTGGTTGGGCAACATTCCCGCACAATTCGCCGCGTTTGCGGCGGTGGATCTGGCCTGCACCCGCCGCGTCCAATACAACGTGGCGTGCAACTGGAAGTTGTTGCTGGAGAACGCACTCGAGGCGTATCACACGGGCAGCGTGCATCGGGACACGCTGGGCCAGCAGTCGTCCAAGCCGGCACTGGCGCAAGGCAGTTGGACGGGGCTGGTGGTTGAGTCTGATGCAAGTATCGCTGTGCTGCCCGGGGAGCACGCTGGTCTGGAGGCATTTGCCGAGAGCGTCCTCGGACGTATTGGCGGTACCGTGTTTACGGTGGTATATCCCAACACGCAGGTCGTCTTTGCCCACGATTGTTTGTGGTGGTTGCGGGTTGAGCCGCGCGGCGTTGACCACTGCACGTTGGAGCTGGGTTCTTGTTTGGCGCGTGCCGAAACCCGCAAGCCCTCGTTCGAACAATGGGCCAGCGCGTATTACGAGCGCTGGGACCGCGCGACGCCCGAAGACAACCGTATCGCTGAGTTACAACAAATCGGGCAGGCTGCGGAGATGCGGCCGGCTGGCCCGTTCGCCGCGACGGAACATGCTGTACACGCCTTTGAACGCTGGTTGGTTCACAAGATGGGATTGGTGACATGACGGAAAGCAGCAGTGCGCGATTACCTGAGTCCCGCAGGCTGAACTTCTCCGAAGTTCCGCTAGTCGATATGGCGCCCCTGGTCGCCGGCGTTGACGATGCGGTCTGCGTCGCCGAGCTCGAGCATGCGTGCCGCGACGTGGGCTTTGTCTACATCGTCAACCATGGCATAGACGCGGCGCTGGTGGACGATCTGGCACACGAAGCCAAAAGGTTTTTTGCGTGCCCCGCTGAGCAGAAAGAATCGTTGCTGGTGGATGGCACGATGCGCGGCTTCCTGCCGCTTGGCTACCGTTCTTACGAGGGCGAGACGCGCGCCGGGACCAGTCGCCAGGAAGGGTTCTGGGTTGGGCACGACCGCGCTCCAACGCCGGCGGTTCCGCTAGATGCTCGCAACCGCTGGCCGACTTTTGCGCCCTCACTGAAGCCGGCGATGGAACGCTATTTTGTAGCCGTTGAGGCTTTATCCACGGTTTTGATGCGGGCTTTCGCGCTGGCGCTGGGACTCGCTCCTGATGCCATTAGCACGCTGTTCAAGCGTCCACTGTCGCGGCTCAAGCTGAATCACTACCCACCGCAATGGGATGTGCGTGACGAACACCACATTGGCGTTGTGCCGCATTCAGATTCCGGCGGTTTTACGATCCTCTGGCAAGACCATCATGGCGGACTCGAGGTGGCCACCAAAGACGGGGATTGGGTAGTAGCGCCGCCACTGGATGGCGCGTTTGTCATCAACCTCGGTAACGTCATGCAGATCTGGACCGACGGCTATTTTGCGTCCACGCCGCATCGCGTGATCAACCGTGCTGGCACGGATCGTTATTCGATTCCCTTTTTTGTTAACCCAAGTCACGATGCCAGTATTGGCCCGCTAAACGGTAGCGCAGAAGCCGGACCGGGTTATGGTGACTATCAACTCGACATCTGGCGACACACGTTCCCGATCGCGTATCCCGCAGCCGCTTGCTGATGACGGCGAAGTTGATAAGGGCTAAGTGACGTGAACATGCGCGGACGGCATGTCGCCAAACCGTGCCTCGACGTGCGTACCCGCCTGCGGGTAGATGGTTTTCACCACGCTGCCAAGCGTGATCAGCTGGCCCGCCCGCAGGGCTTCACCGGCGGCACTGACGTGCTCAGCCAACCACACTAACGCCGATAACGGATGTCCTAGTATCTCCGCGCCCGAACCCTCGTGTTCTGGCGAAGCGCCGTCAATGCTGAAACCTCCTGTGAGGTGTGCGAGGCCGTGCAGATCCGTGAGTGGCATCGGCGCAGCATGGACGCAGCCTACCGAAAAGAAATCGTCGGCAATCAAACTGGGCGTGCCGGCGAGCGCAAAGTCGCTGAAGCGATGCTCAACAATTTCGATGGAGACGCACGCGTAGGACACCGCTTCGGCGACGCTCGCGTGTGTAAACGGCGCGCTACTGTCGGTAATGTCAGCACGTAACCAGACGGCGATTTCGCACTCGAGCCCGAGCTGAAAAAAATCATCCGCCGCGAGCGTGGCGTGCTCTTCGAATACGCGTTGGCGGTACAGCCGACCAGCGCACGGATGGGCAATGGACAGATAGTCCTGCATAACGGCCGTTGTACAGCCAATTTTCCATCCGCATGCTTCGCCTAGTGCACTTTGGCTCAGGCGCATTGCGACCGCCGACTGCACGGCATAAGCAGCCGCCAGGTTATCTGGACGCGCCTCCTCTGGCAGGGTTGCCAGCGGCGCAGTGAAGCCGTCGTTGCGCTGGCGCAGGGAGGTCAATATCGCGGCGGCGCGGTTGATGGCAGCGTGGTCCATGGATTTAAACTTTTGCGAACCTTCGACAGACTATTGTGGCACGAGCCAACCGCGCGCTTGGCGCATGCGAGAGGTGTTAGAATCTCGCGCTTCATCCGCTTTTGTCCCTGGTCGTTGTATCGTCGGCCGGACGACCTCGCATCTGAATTTTAGGGCAACATGCGAAAGACCCTGGGTACATTCGGCGCCGTTTGGGGCCTAACGGGCATTATTCTCCTGCTGACCTACGCGATGCTGCGACTTGGCGCGACAGCCATGGACGCACTTGCCGAGCCCTTAACCGGTTGGCAATGGGCAGTTTTGATCATCAACATGGTCTTCATGGCCCACACTGAAGGTTACAAAGGCTTTCAGAAGAACTTTTCCCCGCGCGTTGTTGCCCGAGCCAAACATGTCCTGGATCATCCCAGCATGACCAATGTGGTGCTTGCCCCGCTCTTTTGCATGGGCTATTTCAACGCTACACGGCGACGCCTGATAGTGACCTACGGACTGACCGCTGGCATCGTCGCGCTGGTGATCGCGTTCCGCTTCCTGCCACAGCCCTGGCGCGGGGTGTTGGACGCCGGCGTGGTTGTTGGGCTGACGTGGGGTGTGATCAGCATCATGGCGTTTGCTGGTCGCGCCATGTCGGGGCGGGATGGGGACATCAGCCCGGAGCTGGCGCCAGGCTGAAAAGCAGTCCGCCGGATTGCAGCGCGCTTACAGTGCCTGGTCCGTGCTCCACTCGAGGTTGTGTTCCTGCACATCCAGTTGCACACCTTTCCAGCGGTATCTGGTGTCTTCCACGGTGCCTTCGACCAAAAGTTCAAAATTGCCCAGGTTGAGTTCCCTGGCCGGGCGCGCAACCAGCTCCGTCACGGCGCGAGCGGCCTCGAATGGCTCGAGCATGCGCGGTTGCCAGCGACCAAAAACCTTCTCGTTTTCCGCATACGCTTCCGTCATGCCGGTGCGGACAAATGGCAGCATCAAACACGCGCCACTGGCCATTTCAGCGGACCGGCCCAGATTGACCTGCAGTACCTTCGGTAGTTGCAGTACCGCCCAGTTGGCAATTACATAACCTGGTACGGTAACGCCCGCGTCGATGGCCTGCCGTGACGACACGTACAGGAACTGTGTCTCGTGGCCATGATAGACCGCTTCGGCGGCCCACAAGTGTGTCATGCCAACAAAGCCATCGATCTTGGTGCTCATGACGGTATGGGATTCTTCGAGATTGCTCAAGAACACCTGGCGCACGCGCGCGCCGTTCCGACACCGTCTCCTCTTCTACTTCCGGCAGGGCGCGTCCGAAGCGATAGCCGGCCTCGGTCAGACCGGAGTTGCAGATGACCAGATCGGGTGCTTTACCGCCCATCTGCTCCACCACGTAGCTGCGCGTAGCCCAAAGGTCGCGAACATTGGTCACGTCCGCCTGCAGCGCAAACGCTTTGACGCCTTGAGCGTTGTGGCAGCAACCAGATCAAACCCATCGCGGTAACTGCTATGGAAGTGCACGCCAACCACTTCCGCGCCGTTCATGGCTGCCGCCAGACCCAGGGCTTGGCCAATCCCGCCGTCGCGGCCGGCACCGGTAATCAGGACACGTCGTCCAGCAAAGGCTTTGGCAAGGTCGTCGTCGAAGTGAAACTTCTCGATATCTGGGGTAAACGCCATTGACGGTCTCCGGTACGTTAAATATTCATGTTTGCCGAAACGCTCGGCCTTGACTTGCCTTCGGGGACTCGCCTGGCTGCGCGCCAGGGTTCTCTTGCGCGCGCGTCGTCTCTTGTTGTCAGAAGGAATTGTCTGCCGCTACGGGCAAGTGCTTCTGGTGCCTTACCGTGGCCGTTTGGTGCAGTGCAGCATAATGATAAGAATTGATCTCACAGATCGAATCAGTTTGCAACGGCCGCGATTATGCGATGCAGCAGTGCGGCGGAATACGGAGGCGGCCGAAGAAATGCCGAAGGGGCGGAAAGTAGACCGGGTCTTGGAAGATCGGGCCACAAGGAAGCCGAGGCCACAAAGAAAAAGACCCCGGCGCATACACGCCAGGGTCAGCTTGCCCGACCACGGGGCCAAGGGAGGAGCGACGAGCCCGGCAACCGCCCCCGCATCTGTGCGGCGTTGGCGCCAAGCAGGAGAACCAAATCAGCCGGGGGATGGCTAGCTGGCCCTCCGACTCGTCACATCGACGAAATCGTCAGAATGCGATAGAGTCGTGAGGTTTGGACCAATCAACTCAACTAATCCAATAGCAGCGAACCATCTCCCTGGTAGGTTACCAAACCCTTAATACGACTAAAGAATAATCGTCAGTTCCGGTGCTGACAAACGATCAAAATTAAGCTGATGGATAAGATAATTTCATGCATGCTTCGACAACGCCAGTCGACAGATTGGAGGTTCGGAATTGAGCCGTGAGTTGCCGCCATTGAACGCCCTCAGAGCTTTCGAAGCGGCGGCACGTCATTTGAGCTTCACCAAAGCCGCCACTGAACTGCACGTCACACAGGCTGCCATCAGCCATCAGGTGAAAGGCCTGGAGACACATCTGGGGGTCAAGCTGTTTCGGCGCATGACGCGCAAGTTGTTGCTGACGGACGCCGCGCAGACCTTGCTGCCGGCCGTGCAGCGGAGTTTCGACGAGATTTCAGCCGCCTCACTCGCGCTCGCCGAGGCATCCCGTCACGGCACGTTGGATGTCATGTTGCGGCCCTTTTTTGCGGCCAGGTGGTTATCTCACCGCCTCAATCGATTCTGGGCCAAACACCCGACAATTCAGCTGCGGCTGCATCACACGTCTGAGTTGGGTGAACTGCAACATGCGGAAGCGGATGTCGCGGTGTGGTGGGGACGAGGTGACTGGGCCGGCGTGGAAAGTGAGCCGCTGCTACGCGTCAAGGTGGCGCCGGTTTGTGGTCCCACGCTTTTGGAGGGGCCGGTGCCGTTACGGACACCGCATGACCTCAAACACCACACGCTTCTGCACGAGGATGACTATGTCTTGTGGAACCGGTGGTTACACGGTATCGGCGCGCGTGACGTGCACGCGCATCAAGGGCCGGTCATTGATGACACTAACGTTCGGATTCAGGCGGCGATGGATGGCCAGGGACTCGCGTTGGCGCCACTTGCGCTTATCAAAGACGACATCTCCACTGGGCGACTCATCACCCCGTTCGATTTCGCCCTGGACGACATGGCTTATTACATCGTGTACATACCAGGGGCGCTCGACCAGCCCAAGGTGCGCGCGTTCCGGGACTGGCTGTTGTCCGAGGCGGTCGCCTGACACGCAGCGCCCCGGCAGTGCCGCCTGGACTCCAAATACCTCCCGAGGCTGCTCGACACCTTTCAGCCAATGCTCTCCCAACGGGACAAATTCGTCTCCGAGCACCTGGCGAGTATCCCGCTCGTCACCACCCGCTGGCCTAACCCTTTGGTGAGCGCAAGTTGTTGCAACCAGTCGAGCACCTCCAACACCCGTGGGCTGCAGCCGGCCTGGGCACGATGCCGCTACCAAACGGCAAGGTCAGTGTCTTCCGGCGCAGCAGCAAAGGAGAGCTGAGCTACAAACACAGCCTGCGCATCAACTACATACCAGTGGACGACAAAATTGAGTTCAATCTGTGCCACGACCCAAACGTTGCCCTGCGTTTCGACCTCTCATCCGGATGGCGAAGCAACATCTGGCCCAAGCTCAACCGCGCGAACGCGTTCAAACGGATCGGCTCCGGCAACATTGTTGTGGACCATGGAGCGCGAGTCGCGGGCTGGGATCAGCACGCCATCGTGGCGCAGCGCATCGAGCACTTCAGCGGTCGCCCGACCGACGTACAAATTTGTTAGCGCCTCCTTGGTGACGTCACCGTCAGAAGCGCGCTGGCTCCACAGCGCCACGACGCCAATACCTTCGATTTGAATGCCACGGTGCCCGCGCGTGAAACCCGTGAGCTGTTGTACGAGACCGTCAAGAAGGAACGTCGCAACGCGAAACAGCAGCGCGTCGCGTTGGAGGACGCAACCATCGTCCGTCCTAGTTACCAGTACCTGACGAAATCTCGCGCATTAGCCGCTTACGGCGCGCCGGCGGCCCTCGTCGGCGCGCACCAGACCTTCCGCCCGTGTGAGCTGCACCCCAGTCAAGGAACGCTCAGCGTGGCGCATCCGATGCGACAATAACTGTTGCGCACATTTCAGGGCTTGGCCGGCGTACGCGGGATCTTCGGCCAAGTTATGCAACTCGTCCGGGTCCTCCTGCAGGTCGTACAACAACGGCGGCAACGTCGGAAAATGTACGTACTTGTAACGCTCCCCGCGTATCGCGGAGAAGTTGCATGATTCCATATCTATCTGCAGCAGCTGCTCACTGGTTTGCGCTACCACCTCGCGAAAATCCAGCTCGTAGAATGCGTACTCGCGCCAGCGCGACGGCGTGTTGCCCTGCAACCACGGCGTGAGTGCCTCACCGTCGCACTGCGCAGGTATTGCGAGGCCAGCGTGCTCGCACAGTGTTGGCACAATATCAACGGCCTCCGTGAAGTGGTGCACGATCGTGCCGCGCGCGTGTTCGGGCGTCGCCGGTGCGCGGACAATCAGCGGAATGTGAAAGCTCTGCTCAAAACAGCTTTGTTTGCCGATCCACCAGTGGTCCCATAATTGCTCACCATGATCGGTGGTGAACACAATAAGCGTATCGTCGTAGTCACCCGTCTCACGCAACGCGCTAAACAATCGGCCGAGGTTGGTGTCCACTTCGCTCACCATGCCCCAGTATGTGGCGCGTAGCTGACGTTGGTCGCGCTCGCTTGCCATGTCCATCCCGTAGTCGTTGCGAAACTTCTGAGCGATCGCCTGGCCGTACGCAAAATAAGGATGTAGCGATGCCTCGGCGGCCGCGTTGTCATGCCGCTTGAACGCGGGCCCCGCATCAGGTTCGTACATGTCGTGATAGGGCGCGGGCGCAATAAACGGTGGGTGTGGGCGCAGTAGGCTCAGATGCAAGAACCAGTCCCGTCCCGCGTGACCGCGCAGGTAATCGATCGCATGGTTAACGCTAAACGCGGTGTCACTCAGCTCCGCGGGATAACGTGCTGGCGCAAACGTTGGGCCGCGGTCCGCCGCACCGGGAAAGTTCGGGTCGGGCTCAAACACATCTGGCTCGTCCTCATGATGTGTTGCAACCTCGAAGTCATAACCCCGCGCGCGCAGGAAGTTGACCCAGGCGACGGGCCCCTCACTTTCTGGCACAAGCTGCTCGAAGCCCGGTAATACACTGCCATAAGTGTGCAGGGCAGCGTCGGCAGCGTCGTAGCCGCGCGGATCAACACTGGTATCGGTGTAACCGATCAATGCCGGGCGCATGCCCGTTTTTCTGAGTTCCAACGCTGCGTTGGTGAAGCGCGACGACAGTGGTGTACCGTTGCGCGCCGAGCGATGATTCATCAGGTACATGCCGGTATGAAGTGAGGCGCGGCTTGGGCCGCACGGTGTGCATTGGGCGTAATGACGCGCAAACTGCACCCCATCCGCGGCCAGTGCATCCAGGTGCGGCGTCTGCACGCAGTCGTGGCCAAGACGGCCAAGACAGTCACCCCGCCACTGGTCCGCGGTGATGAGCAGGATCTTTGGCAACGTTGGTCTCCTTAAGCGTCAGGCGTCCCGTCAGTCCCAGGTCCGTGTTGGCGGCGCCTTGATTTCGATTTGTACCGAGTCTTCCAGGGTCTCATGGAAGTGCGGGATGCCTGCAGGGTGAATCCAGGCATCCCCTGGCTCGGCAATAAACTCCTCGCCGTCAATTACCACTCGCACGCGCCCGGAAACCAGATAACAGATCGACTCATGATCCGGGTGCGCGTGGTTGGGGTCGACCAGGCCTTTGGCGCGCCGGAACTCGAGCAGAGTCGCGTCCTGGCCCGTCATTAACTCCTTCACGCTGAGCGCGTCTCCCGGCTCCCTCGGCTGCGACTCGCTCCGTCCCTCGAGACGGGTGACCGGGGTCGTAGTCACGTCAGAGTTTCTGGCAAATCGGTAGCGTGACGGCGACAGGCGGCGATCGGATGTGGTCATGATAGAAAACGCTGCGTTGAGTTGTTTGTTCAGGTTCCGACGATAGTTGTACGACAATGGTCATCGGAAGTTCATGAGATCATACCGAGAAACGCCAACCTCTCATCGGCGGGGATAAACGACATGGCCGCACCTATCGGAGAATCTACCCCTCGTATCGAAGACTCGCGGTTTCTGCGTGGTGATGGCCGATACTTGAGCGATACTGATGTACCAGACGCTGTACACGCGGTCATCGTACGTTCCGACCACGCGCACGCGCGCATCACATCAGTCGATACCCAATCCGCGCAGGATGCTGACGGTGTGGTCGGCGTCTACACCGTTGCAGACCTTCAGGCTGATGGTGTTGGAACGCTGCCATGCGTCGCGGCTGTGACTCTGCTCGCGGCCCCAGCCCGGCCCGCGCTCGCGGATGCAGTGGTTCGCCATGTTGGCGACCCGGTTGCCATGGTAGTCGCGCGTACCCAGGCGCTTGGACAAGCAGCGGCGGAACTGGTGCAGGTTGACTATCACCCGCTGCCTCCGGCTATAGGCGCGCGGAGGTCCCTGGCAGCCGACGCGCCGCAGGTCTGGCCGGACGTTGCGCACAACATGGCATTCGACTTTGAGGCGGGTGATGGAGAGACAGTTGCCGCGGTGATGCGTTCGGCGGCCCATGTTGTTGAGGCTCAAATTGACAATCATCGTGTCAGCGCGTTGCCGCTGGAGCCGCGCGCTGGGGTTGGCCTCTTTGATGTCCAATCGGGCACTTATTGGTTGCGTTGCAACGCTCAGGGATTACACGACCTGCGCGCACAGCTCGCGCCGCTCCTCGGCGTGGATGAGGACAAACTGCAGGTCAGCGCACCGGATGTGGGTGGCGGCTTCGGGCTCAAGAATTTTGTGTATCCAGAGTGGGTTTTGTTGTTATGGGCGGCGCGTAAGCTCGGCTGTGCGGTGCGCTTCGAAGCCACCCGCGCCGAGGAAATGGCCGCCGCTGCGTACGGTCGTGACCTGCATACCGTCGCGCGGCTTGCGTTGAACGCTGACGGCCAGATTCTTGCGCTTGAGGCTGATGCCGCAGCGGACATGGGTGCATACCTGTCTGGCAGCGCGCCCAATGTCAGTACCAAAGCCATGCCCACCGCGATGGGTGGGGTTTATCACGTTCCAGCCTTATATCTTAAAGTTCGAGGCGTGTTTACCAACACCGCTCCGACTGATGCTTACCGTGGCGCCGGTAAACCGGAAGCCAACTTCATGATTGAGCGCCTGTTGGCCATCGCGGCCATGGAGCACGGATTCGATCCGGTTGCTCTGCGCGAAAAAAACATGTTGAGGCCCCCTTATCGATCGCCCACCGGTACGCATATCAAGAGTGGTGTCTTCGCGGGCCATATCAAGGAAGCCTTGGCGCGCTCCGAATACCACAGCTTTGCGGCGCGCCGCGAAGCAGACGCCGCCAAAGGCTTGATGCGCGGTATTGGCATGGGATGTTTTCTCGAAACCTCAAGGGGCGTGCCGGAGGAGGGCGCAAGCGTGCGCTTTCTTGCGGACAGCACCATCGAGATCGCCGTTGGTACCGAGTCGCACGGGCAGGGACACGAGACCGCGTTGGCGCAGGTCGCCGCCGCACAATTGGGCCAGCCCATGGCCTGCTTCCGCTATGTACAGGCTGACACCCGACGCACGCGTATGGGGCACGGGCATGGTGGGGCCCGCACGATGCATATGGCCGGACTGGCGCTGCAGTTGGCCATGGATGAGGTAATCGCGAAGGCGGAGATCCTCGCGGCGAGTCTGTTGCAGACTGAGGTAGGCAGTCTTGAGTTTACGGAGGGCGGCTTCAGAGACCGCGTGTCCGGTGCATCGGTCAGCTTGATGGAGACCGCCGCAACCGCATGGGACAACGCGTCGGGGGCCAACAAACTGGACAGTTTTGCATCTCATCACGATACGCCGTTTACGTTTCCGAATGGATGCCACGTCGCTGAGGTCCAGGTTGATCCGGAAACAGGTTTCGTCTCCCTGCTGCGCTACACAATCGTTGATGACTACGGCACGCTCATCAACCCTCAATTAACCGCCGGACAGGTGCATGGTGGGGTCGCCCAAGGGTTGGGACAGGCTCTAGGCGAAGTCGCCCGTTATGACGACGCAGGACAATTGCTGTCCGGTTCGTTAATGGACTATTGGTTACCACGCGCCGTGGAGTTGCCAGACTTTGACGTGTGTTTTAACGGGACGCCCGCCGATGCCAATCGGCTCGGGGTCAAAGGGTCCGGCCAGGCGGGCTGTATTGCCGCGCCGCAGACTGTGGTGAATGCCGTAGCCGATGCGGTCGGTCGCTCGCGACTGCAGATGCCGCTCACCAGCGAGCAGGTCTGGCGGGCAATACATTCGCGCAGTTAAGCGCAGCACCACCACATATGCGCTGAAGTTTCATCAAAAAACCTGGGTCGCTGTTATGATCGGAGCGTTCGCCGGTTCGCCTCGCCAAGACTGCGAGGTCATGCGAGAAGTGAAAGTGAATTACCTGTTCAAGCGTTCATTACTGGTTGGCGTGTGCTTGTTGGTTGTAACGATCACGTCGCATACGCGGGCTGGCGAACTGAGTCAGGCGGCAGAGCCGGTGGACCGGTTCCAGTCTGAATTGATCAGTATCATGCAAGCGGGTCGAGAGCTCGGTTTTGAGGGTAGGCGAGAACGCTTACGTGCGTTGTTACGCGACGTTTTCGATATTCCCTACATGGCGCGCGTCCTGCTCGGGAACTATGGCCGTGACATGCCGGCTGACAAGCGCGATGCGTTGGAGGGTGTCATTTTTCTGTTTGCCGTGTCTGCGCTGGCGAGCGCGTTTGATGACTATGGTGGACAGCAGTTTGAGACCGGACGTGTCAGTCAACTGAAAAGTGGCAAGGCGCGTGTGCGCAGCGAATTTGTAGAACGCGACGGTGACCGGACCAAGCTCAATTTTCTGGTACGCAACACCCAGCCCAAGTGGCGCATTGTTGATCTGTATTTTGACGGCGTTAGCGGCATTCGAATTTATACCGCGGAGTTTCGCAGCGTACTCGCGAACAAGTCACCAGATGACTTGATCAACGAACTTCAGCAGCGGGTTGCAAAACTGGAGTCGGAAGCGACCTAAGTCACGCGCGCACGTTTGCTGCAACGTTTCCGGCCCTGTCAGGGGTTTCGTTCTCGGAGACCTTTAGCTTCGGTCTGTCGCTTCAGTCTGTCTTTTAACTCTTTCTCTTCAGGCAGCAGCTTTTGCGGGTTCCGCGGAGCGTCCACGTTTGCCGCGTTTGACAAACATGTACTCGAGTAACCAACGCACCGCGCTGTAGCTCGAACTGAATCCAGCCAGATCTTCCAGTGAATAGAATTCGCCGTCCGTGATCGCGCGCGCGGCACGCTGGCCGCTGCGAATGGCTGGCCCAATACCTTCGCAGAGATCCCGTGTCGCCAGTCCGGCGGCGTCTCCGGTGATGAACGCGTTGTCGATACGAACGCACTCGACGTTGCCGCGCAGATAATAGCTATAGCCTTTGGGCGCGAAGTCAAAGCCTTCGACAAACTTCTGTTTGCCGAGGACGCCAGCAAAATGCTGCCAATGTTTCTTGATGTCTTCGCCGCGTGCTTTGAGGGTATCGGCCATCCCACCAATACCGCAGTTCAGATAACCATCAGCCTTGGGGACATACCACGCGTAACCGGGCAGACCACCATCGAAGAACCACAGGTGGCAGCGTTCGTCTGTCCACTCGTAGGGAAACTCGTGCTCAAACGTTGCCGCTTGCAACTCTCGCGCGCGGGGATTGTGTTCGCGAAACAGATGCTTGTAGACCGGGCAGCGCGTGCCGCCAGCCCCAACCAGGAAATCGCACTCATACTGGTCATCCAAGACGTAGCGCGCGCCCTCTTTACCGATCTTCTTGACGGTATGTTTCTGTACTTGCGCACCAGAGCGCTGTAATAGAAACGCGTCGAACTCGGTGCGGCGGATTGAATGTTGGGGATTGTTGAGCTTGAACGTCAGCCCAAACAGGTGGACGACAATGTTTTCAAATGTATTGAAGCGGTGCGGGTAAGCCGTGACGTCGAGATTGAGGTCCTCTACTACCTCGGGTGTAATCCAGCCTGCGCAGAGCTTTAGCCGCGGAAAGTCGTCACGATCGAGAACCAGCACCCGCGCGCCCGCCTGTACAAGCTTCTCCGCGCAGCTGGAGCCCGCCGGACCGCCACCTACGATGATGGTATCGAAGTGTTGCCGTGACATTAGCGTTCGTCCCATGCGGGTATATCGCTACCGTCAATGTCATCGCCATGGCGACCGCGATAGAGGTGTTCCCGTGTAAGCGCAAGTGTGTTGTGGCGCGGATGCGCAAACACCACCTGGAACAGCTGGATCGTACTGGCGCCAAATGCCGCCGCACAGCCAGCGAGATATAAGCGCCACGCCCGGACGAAGTATTCATCGTAGGTTTCGCGGACGGCATCAATGTTGGTATCGAAGCGGCGCAACCACTCCGTCAATGTGCGCGCGTAGTGCAGGCGCAGGTTTTCTACGTCGAGCACAGAGAAGTTCAACGGCTCGAAGATGTTCATCATCTCGCTCAAGCTGGGTGGATAGCTTCCCGGAAAAATGCGTTTCTCGAGCCAGGCATTAACCGGTGTTGGACGATTGCGACCAACGCTGTGTATCAGTCCGAGTCCATGTGGCGCTAGGCAGCGCCGTACCACCTTGCCTAGCGTCTCATATTGTTCGAGACCCACGTGTTCCAACATTCCTACTGAGACGAACGCGTCGTACTGGCCTGTCATGTTGCGGTAGTCGTCTTCAACAAACTCTACCTGTGTGTCGAGACCGGCAGCTTTTGCGCGTTCGCGTGCGTACGCCAGTTGTTCTTTCGAAATGTTGAAGGCGCGCACTTTGACACCGTAGTGTTTGGCCATGTGCAAAGCCAGAGAGCCCCAGCCGCAGCCGGCTTCCGCCACCTGCATGCCGGGCCGCAGGCGTACTTTGCGGGCCACGTGATCCATCTTTGCGACCTGCGCCTGTTCAAGCGTTGCGTCGGGCGTTGGGTAATACGCGCATGTATAAACCATGCGTTCATCCAGCCACAGCCTGTAGAAGTCGTTACCTAGATCGTAGTGATGCGAAATGTGTTTGCGTGAGCCTTCATGTGTATTGGCGTCAGCGTTTGGTAACCGCCCGAGAATTGAGCGTTTGAATCGCCCGGGACCCTGCGCATCGATCGCACCAAAACCATGTTCAAGTACTTCGATGAGGTCACCCTCTATCTCGAGCCTGTTCGCGCTGTAGGCGTCACCCAGTCCCAACTCGGGTGAAGTGATGATGCCAAACAGCGTACGGCGATCACGAATAATGATCGTGCCGGTCGCTGGCGCGGACGGTTGGTACGCGTCAGCCCCATCCCACAAGCGTATCGCGATCGGTGGATTGCCCATCGACTTCGCGATTTTCTGGACCAACCATTTATCGAAACCAAAAGTTCGCGCGGTTGGTTGTTGTGTTTCTCTCTGTTCGGCGCCGCTTGGACCACTTGCGACCTGCGGTACGCCTAACGGATGTGTCTGGCGTTTCATGCCATCGGCTCCCGTCAAAGCCACCTGGACGTCTTGTTTTTTTACAATTGCATCAAAAGAATTTCAAGCTGGCGCTTATCTGCGTTCACGGCCAATCGAAGTCGACAAGCAACGCAGCATGGTCGCTGACTGCGTCCCTACGGCTACCAGCATCTTGGTGCGCACCCCATTCATACCAGACCTTTTGTAGCCGCGGTTGCAGGTTACGATTGGCAAATGCCTGGTCCAATCGGTAGCCGTTTCCGGCGTTTGGGGAATACCAGCTGTAAGCGGTTATATTCGGCTCGAACAATCGGAAAGCATCGCACCAACCTGCCTTCTCCAACCCGGGAATCCAGTCCGTCTCATACCGGTGAAACATGGCCGGGTTGCCGTCGATGGGTGGTATCCCGCAGTTGGTATCACCCCCAATGATCGTGGGGCCACCACGCCACTTTTTCGCAAATGCCGTCACCTGTTCGAAATACGCTTGTTTGCGTTTGGTGACGTGGTTAGGTGCGTGCAGGATACCGAAGTCCGGGCCTACGTCCGGGCGGACCAACAACCAGCGTGACGGGTCGGGCCTGTCACCGCGCAGACCGATACGCCGTACTGGTGTACGCGCGCAGACAAACACTGCATTAGCGGCATCATTGCCACGCACCGTGTTTTGCAGTTGGTAGGACCACCCGAGCGCACTCAGGTCCGCGGCCAGCGCTTGACTGGCCGCCGTCGCGCGGAATTCGCACAGGCCAACCAGGTCCGGATTCCAGCGGGCGATTTGCCGGACGACCCATGCCGCGCGTTTGCCGCCGCCCGCACGAATGTTCCAGAACAATGCGCGCATCAGGGTGTTTCAGCTGCGTGCCATTTCTCCAACAGAGGGCCGGGGTCGCCAAAAAGCGGGTCGTGCAACGGATCGCACACGCGCGCTACGGCATTGGCATGCCGATCGGCATTACCCTTCGAGGTCTGACACATATCGGGGTTTTGACCCACCGGATAGGCACCCACGATGCCAAGAGAGCCGCGCATGTCGATGCGCTTATGGGCGACGCCGGCCGGCACGACGATCGCGTCCCCGGCACGTGCCGAGACTGCAATGCCACCGGCCCCACCAAAACACACTGTGACCTCACCCGAATAGATACCCAGTACTTCGTGCGCGGTCGAGTGATAGTGGTGAAACGCGAAGATGCCATTGCGCCATGCACTTGGCCATTGATGCGCGTCAAACGCCGCTTCAAACAGCGTCGCCGGATCTTTACAGGCGACGGGAAGAACCTGTTTGTAAAGGAGTAACGGACAGCGCGGATTGTTGGGTGCAGTCTCGCTGGGCGAGATGAGGATCGATTCGACTCGAACTTCCTCCAGTGGTCGCAGCATGCTTTGGCCTCGTTGGGGCTGTTGATCTGTAGTATCACGCCACTGCTGAGGGGGATTTTGTCCCAACAAGGCGGAACAAGCGTAGTGTAGTCGCTCTACATGAGCGACTGACAACGCAGTTGCGGCAACAATGCCCCTCAGCCTTAAGGGTCGGGCCTTAAAGAGCCTCACTCGGCGTTGCCGTTCGCTCATTTGGAAGCATCTAATAGCGTTCACGGCGCTTTGATCGAGGCTCATTAAGACCCAACAAGTGGCGTGCTAAGACAGCTCAACAGCCCTTATGCCGTTTGCACGAACCAGCCTATTCGAACGAGTCGCCAGCCGCTGAAGGCGGATTCCACCATGTACGAGAAGACCCATGCGGCTACGCCCAGCAGTGCTCCGTTCACGTCTGGATAAACAAGACTAAGCGAGCCGGCCGCAACGGCTGACGCGATACGCAACACGCCACTGACCGCCAGGGATGTGGTCGTGCGGGCTTTCGCCAGCAGGCCGCGAAACAGCGCGGTGAGTGCCCAAAACGCCGCCATCAGGAAACAGATCCTCACGGCCGGCTCGCAATAGGCTGCCAGGCTCGGTGTCAGGCCCATGATGTCAAATAACACTACGTCGCGTAGTGATGTTTCGAACAAGAGCAACGACAACACGATGAAAATCACGATCAGCTGCGCCGTAAACACCAACATCACACGTACATCTTCTCGTAGGGATACCAGCGTCTGGGCGGTCTGCAACAAGTTGCGCATGGGGCCCATGAGTAGTGAAACCAGTCCATGAGCAACGCCAAACGCCGCGATCGCCAGTTCGGCTTCGTTCAATCGCCCAAGGAATAAGCTAATCGTAAATACCACGCCCATTTCCGCTGACTGGTTGATCATCAACGGCCAGGAAAAGCGCCAGTACCCATACAAGCTTGCGCTGGCTTTGCGCATGGCCGGCAGAGCCAGGAAGTAACGCCACGCGATACACCAGGCAAAAACCGTCTCCGCAAACATGCAGAACACCAGCGCGCCCGCGCCAATGGCGGCGCCGTCGAGCCACCGCGGCAGGACCGCAAGCGACAAGCCCAGCGACAACAACCGGATCAGAGTCGCCCACGTGATGATGATGGTGCGACGGTTGAGCATCAGTAGTGCAAATGCAGCGCCGCGCAGCAACAGAACAGGCATGCTGAGAATCAGCAGACCGCTCGCGACACGCGCCTCCAGCCGGGCCTCTGGCCCCAACCCGAACCAGCTGCCAAACATCGCGCTACCCAAGTCGGTGAACACGATAAACAACACCAGAACGAGCGGTAATGTCAGCACCGCCGCAATAAAAAACAGCAGACGCAGCAGGTCCGTCCGGCTCTTCAGGTAAGACAGACAAAGCACGGTCGCGAGCTCGGTGGCGCTTGTGATGACAAAATAGAACGTAAACGCGGCATTAAACGCAGCCAGCGTGATAGCGGGCGTTGCGGTGCGTGCCAGGAACGCATGGATGGCCGACTTCGAGATCATGTTGAGCTCGACCATCAGCACCAACGGTGCAAAAAACAGATACGCGTCGCGCAGCTTGAGCGGCGTTGGGGCTTGCGTTGGTTTATCCAACATCGTGGTCTTCGGGGGCTGCTCTGTCACGCGAAAGGTTTGCTATCTTGGTGCCGGCTGAGTGCGAACGCCGGGGGAAACGTCAATGCTATTGGAGAACTTACTGTGCTGGCGCTGCCGGGGAAGCCTGGACGCTGTCCCACAACCATTCGCACGAGCCGCCGAATGTCCACATTGCAACGCGGATCTGCATGTCTGTACATTGTGCAGGTTCTTTGATCCCTCCGCACGACGGGGCTGCAAGGAACCAGTCGCAGACGAAGTCACAGACAAAGATCGCTCCAATTTCTGTGGTTATTTTGAGGCGACCGCCGCGAACGTGGGCGGTCCTGCAGCGCAGGACGCGGCTGTCCGCAGTGAGTTGGAATCACTGTTTGGCCTGACACCCGGCGATGCGGCAGCCAGCCCTACCAGCGCCGATGCAGCGCGCTCCGAACTCGAGAAGTTATTTGGACAGGACGACGCTTCCAAGACATAAGGCACAATCGGGCGCGCACGCCGCCAGACCGGCGGCGAGGAGTATATCAGCGATGGCAGCGGGTTGTGGTTGAGGCTGGTCTGGTCCTGCCCGGCGAAGACCCCGGACTGGTTGTCAGCGGTGATGACTTCCTCCTGGAGCGTCATCCCGTCAATGTAGACGCGCTGCCCGTTGTGGTCAGCGTGCCGCACTACGGGATTGGTTCGCCCAGGAAGTTTGCGGTCGAAGAGTTTGCGACCAGGCTGGGTCATCACCTGGCGTACGGATATGCGGATGACTATGCGGCGGAACTCTATGGCCATCTGCACGATATAGGGGCCACCGTCATCGCCACGCAGCTGTCGCGCCTGTTTGTCGATGTGAACCGGCCGCGCGATGACTTCTCCGTCGAGGACGGAGTCGTCTACTCCAAAACGGGCGTGGTGCGTACCCATTCCCGCCGGGATACCCCTATCTTTGCGGAGCCGCCGGATCATGCGGAAGCCGAGTTTCGGCTGCGTCAATTCTACGACCCTTACTATTCCGCGCTGAACCGCTGTTTGCAGGCGCGCGCGGATACCTTCGGACATGTTGTGCTGCTGGACGCTCACACGGCCAATGCCCGCCGTATGGGTAATCATCAGGTGATTCTGGGTACCAGCCGTGGCCGCACGGCATCGCCGGAATTGGTCGACGTGATTGGCGCAACATTCATACAGCACGGTTTTGATGTGCAATTGAATGTACCCGGGTATGGC
>CEUQ01187620.1_pt1 | contig 18600 bp, 18 predicted proteins | sample 361491 | NCBI WGS metagenome assembly CEUQ01 (sample SAMEA2622796, study PRJEB7988) | marine metagenome | biome: marine biome (ENVO:00000447); feature: marine epipelagic mixed layer (ENVO:xxxxxxxxx); material: "saline water (ENVO:00002010), including plankton (ENVO:xxxxxxxx)" | depth 120 m | reverse complement strand
GGTCGGGCCCGGTGGGGTGTTTGCGGAGCTGTTCGACGAGGTCACCATGTGCTGCCTGCCGCCGCGCCCCGGCGACATCGAAGCGCTGATCGAAGGCGGGCGTCTTGCCACCCTGCTCGACGGCTTTCGTGGTGCAGAACCCGCTGACCGCACCGCGCTCATCGCAGTGCTGCAGAGCCTTGCAGCGTTCGCCGTGGACCATGCTGATTGGATTGCAGGCATCGACATCAACCCGCTGCTTGTCCATGCCAAGGGTTGCACCGCGGTCGACGCATTGATCGTGCCGAAGCAGGTCGGCAAGGTTTGATCTAGGGCGCAGGCCGTCCGATCAGCGTCGCCAGAAGCTCCTTCATCTGACGCAGAGCGTCGTCTCTGGAAATGCCGTCGCGGTCGATCGCACAGCGAAGCCAGATGCCATGGGACTGCATGCAAAGCATACGAGCCGCCCGCCGTGCCGCCTCCGGCTCCAGGAAATCCCGCAGGTGGTAAGCGAAGTTGCTCTGCATGCGGTTGAACATGACGCGCTGCAGGCGTGCATAGGCCTCGTTGAACGCAGCCTCGCCACAGGACGACAGCCACGCCTGGGCCATGGGGACATCAAAGTGGTCGGCGGGATAAAGCGCCTCGATCAGGGCGTGAAGCCTGATCTCGGGGTCGTCGGTTGAGCAGACCGCGTCAACGATGCGCTGACGGAAGGTCTTCGTGACCTGCCAGATCGCGCCCTCGAGCATGTCGGACTTACCCTTGAAGTAGTGGTGAACAAGCCCCTGAGACATGCCCGCACGCTCGGCCACGCGGGCCACAGTCGTACCTGGCAGGCCATGTTCCTTCATCACCTCGAAGGCGGCTTCCGAGAGCTCCCGGCGGCGGATCGTTTCGATTGAGGTCTTCATGATCTCTAATCTTACATTGGTTGACAGATCGGTAAACTGGTTACATCATCTGTAAATTGGTTGGCTGACCAATTTTCCGATTCAGACACTAGCGTCAGGAGCAGGGAGGCATCCATGCGGTTCGACGGCAACGTCTACTATCACGAGCTGGAGCAGTATCCGGCCGACAAGCTCTTCGACGAATGGCGCGAAACCGCGCATCTGCTCGACCAGGGCGGCTTCACGACCTGCTGGCTGGGCGAACATCACTTCTGGCATAAGGGATACCCCGTCGCCTGCCCCAATCCGGTCCTGGTCGGCCTGCACCTTGCCAGTGTCACCAAGAACCTGCGCATGGGGCAGAGTGCGAACATCCTGCCCGATCATCATCCGATCCGGCTGGCCGAGGATCTCGCCGCCGCCGATCACATGATCAAGGGCCGGCTCGATGTCGGTATCGCACGCGGCACCAACAGCACCGCCGGCATCCAGTTCAAGCGGGAGGCCGACCGACGCGATCCCGACACCAACTATCGTCTGTTCGAGGAGGTCCTCGACATCCTGATCAAGTGCTGGACTCAGGATGCCATGAGCCATGATGGCGAGTTCTACACCTTCCCCGTGCCCGGCTGGTCCGAGGCCGACGAGCGGATTTACAAGAACGATCCCGACCACTATCACCCCGATGGCGGCCTCAAGGCACTGGGCGTCATGCCCAAGCCCTACCAGGCCCCCTATCCGCCAATCTGGCAATCGGCCGACAACACGAAGTCCTACGAGTTCGCCGCCAGGAAGGGCCATGCGGTGATCGGCATCAACCGCTCGTTCCAGGGCACCAAGGAAGCGTGGACGGCCTACCAGAGCGTGGCATCGGAACAATGTGGCCGTGAGCTTTCCCTGGGTGTCTGCGCCAACGGCCAAACGCTGAACGCCATGCGCACCTTTCACATCGCCGAGACCCAGGAGCAGGCCGAAAGCGAAGCGCGGGCCGGGATCAATGCCTTCTACGAAACCGCCACCGGTCTCAACCCGAACTGGGCGCGCAAGGGGCTTCTGGCCAAAGGCGAAGAATTGTCGGCCGAAGACAACGACCTCGACTGGTTCGACTTCCTGCAGAAGTACGAGGTGCTGCTGGTGGGCTCACCCGACTTCGTCGCCGAACGCATTCACAAGTTCCGCGAGGAGTTCAACTGCCAGCACGTCACGCTTTGGCCTAACCCGGGCTTCATTTCCTTCGAGAAGGTGCTACGGGGCATCGAGATCTTCGCCGAGCGTGTGATTCCCCAGTTCGAGACGAGCCAGACACAGGCCGCCGAATAACGCACGGCATGGAGGGGGGCATGACAACCGATCCGCAGGTGTTTCACGACGGACTGATCGTCGTGGACGGTTGCACAGTCTGCAATCACTTCCAGTGCAGCTACGCCGACCCCCAGGTCTACAACGTCACACGCAAGTACTTTCAGCAGTGGGTCGACGGCGGCGTCACCATGGCGCATGTCACCGTCGCGACCTGGGAAGACGCGCGCGAAACGCTCAACAACATCACCCGCTGGAACCGTGTGTTCCGCGATCACGGGGATCTGGTTCTTCTCGCGACCTCGGCGGCCGACATCCGGCGAGCCAAGGCCGAGGGCAAGACGGCCGTGGTGATGGGCTTTCAGAACGCCTCGCCCTTCGAAACCGATCTAGGACTCGTGGAGGTGTTTCATAAGCTCGGCGTCCGCTTCGCCCAGACGACCTACAACATCCAGAACCATCTCGGTGGCAGCTGCTACGACCCCGTTGATGGCGGACTGACACGGTTCGGTACCTTTGTACTCGGGGAGATGAACAGGCTCGGCATGGTGATGGACGTGTCCCATGTCGGTGAACGCACGGCGCTTGATTGCATCGAACAATCAAGCGCACCGGTTGTCGCCACCCATGCCAATCCGCTCTTGTTCTTCGAACACAAACGCAACAAGAGTGATGACCTGCTGCGGGCTCTGGCCGGCTGCGGCGGCATGATCGGTCTGGCGACCTATCCCGCACTCTGCCCCAAGGACACGGCCCTCAAGGACTGGTGCACCATGGTCGCCCGAACTGTCGACATCATGGGCATCGACCACGTCGGCATCGGCACCGACTATGCCGACGGCTGGACGACTGAAGATGCCATGACCATCAACATGTGGCGCTGGTCTCACGAGGCCGACTATGGCGCCCACACCAAGGATAATCCGGGTTGGGACTCGATGCCCGATTGGTGGCCCTCGCCCGCCGCTTTCTCCAATCTGACCGCAGGCCTGCTCGATCACGGCTTTGCAGAGGATGAAGTTGCGGCAATCATGGGCGGCAACTGGATGCGTATTGTGGGAACCTGCTTCGGCAGTGAAGGCAGGACCTGAGGGAGGAACGCAAATGTCTGAACCGCTGATTGTCGATTGCCTGCAGCACCCCAAGCCCGAACGGGAACGCTACATGGAGTGGCGGGCCGGGGGCGTAGGCTGTGTCCACGTCACGCTGAGCATATGGGAGAACGCGCGCGAGACGCTTTCGGTGATCGGTCGCTGGAACCGGCAGTTTGCCGAACACAGCGATCTGATCGCCCACGCGAAATCGGCCGACGACATCGAAGCCATCGCGGCATCGGGACGGACCGCCGTGCTCTTCGGCTTCCAGAACACCACAGCCTTCGAGGACGACATCGATCTGGTCGAGGTTTTTCATTCCCTGGGCGTGCGGATCGTGCTGCTGACCTACAACACCCAGAACAGTGTCGCCGCGGGCTGCTGGGAGGATGACTCCCTGGGTGTCACACCCTTCTTCGGCAAGAACGTCATCAAGGAGATGAACCGCCACGGCATCCTGGTCGACATCTCGCACACCAACATCAAGAGCGGCTGGGATGCGCTGGAGATTTCCGAACGGCCTATTGCGATCACTCATGCCAACCCAAGCGAGTATATAGGCTTCGACATTGAGCTCAACCGCCGCAACAAGCCGACCGACCTGATTAAGGCCGTGACCGAAGCGGGCGGGATCATCGGGCTCGGCATGTACCCCAAGATCATGAAGGGTGGGTCCAACGCGACCATGGAAGACTTCTGCAACATGGTCGACTGGTCGGCGGAGCGCTTCGGGATTGATTCCATCGCCTTCGGGACGGATTTCTATGACGGCTGGCCCGTCGAGAACATCACCTGGTGGCGCGCCGGGCGCTGGGCGCGCCAGAGCCCGCTGAAGATTCCCAGCACCTTCTCCGAATGGCCCGACTGGTTCCGCTCCCCGGCCGATTTCCCCGGTGTCCTGCAGGGCCTCCGCGACAAGGGCTTCACCGAAGAGGATATCGCCAAGATTGCGGGCGGAAACTGGCTGCGCCTGTTCCGCGAATCCTTCGGCCCCCAGGCGTAGAAGTGAGGCGGCGGTGAACAGCGGCAAGACGATCAAGGCAGAGGTTTTCCGGGGGCCGTTCGATCCCGGAGGACAGCCGGAGATGTCCCGCGGTCAGCCGCTCGAGTTGTCACTCTTCGCCTGGAATGTGCGATCCGGCCTGTCGGCGACCAAAGCCGTGATGTCCGATGAGGATCGTTACGCTAACTACTGGCACTGGCCATCAGCCGAGAAGCTCCTGCGCCGGGCCGACGAACTGGGTTTCGATAACCAGGTGCAGTACGGCATGTGGGGCGGCTACGGCGGCCCGTCGCGTTGGAACGACGATGGGCTCGACTTTGCTACAGCCGCCTCAGCCAGCGCTGTTGTCACAAAGAACCTCAACCTCTTCTCCACCGTGCATGTTGGCTACAAGTTTCACCCCATGCACATCGCCAAGATCGGCGCATGCATCGACTTTGTGTCGGGAGGACGATGGGGCCTCAATGTGGTCTCCGGCGCCAACCCCGAGGATTTTCGCAAGTTTGGCATAACCGAGCGACCGGCGGGGCCCGAGCGTTATGCCATGGCCGACGAGTTCGTGACGCTTATGAAGTATCTTTGGACCTCGGATGCGCCGGTCGATTTCGAAGGCAAGTACTATCAGTGCTACGGCGGCTATGTCGGGCCGAGGCCGGCGCGCAATCCGCGGCCGATCCTGATGAATGCCGGACAGTCCGATGCCGGGTTCGATTTTGCCTGCCGCCAGGCCGACTGGGTCTTTGTGGTGCCGCCCAAAGGCTTCCTCGAAGACTATGTGGCGATGGTCAACAAGGCCCACACCTATGCGGCCAAGTACGAGCGCAAGGTGCATGTCGGCGCCATGTGTTATTCGATTATCGAGGAGACTGATGCCCGGGCCGAGGAAACCCAGGCCTGGCTGGAACAGGAGGCCGACTACGAGGCGATCCTGAATTACTCACGCGCCATGATGGGAACCAACAGCGCCATGGATATGGGCGAGCCCGATCAGTGGGCCGGATTGGGCGAAGACCAGTACAAAAAGGTTGCGCTCGGCATGACCGGTTTTCAGCTCTTCGGCAGCCCGGAGACCGTGGCCGAAAAGCTGCGGGTCCTGCATGAGACCGGTATCGACAACGCCGTGGTCGGCTTCTTCGATCCGCACAAGGCGGTGCCGATGATGGGCGAAAAGGTCATGCCGATCCTCAAGAAAATGGGGTTGCGCAACTAGGAGCATCGCAGGCCGCACAGGCTTCGGACGAGCTGCATGCAATGAAGATGGAGGACGAAGCATGAGTACAGGAACAAGAGAGATCAGCGCCGAAGAACAGGCACTGCGCGAGGACACGGCGGCCGCCTTCCGCCTGCTCGATAAGTACGGCATGTCTGACCTGACCAACGGCTCCGTTGTCGCACGGCTGCCCGGCGAGGAAAACTGGTTCCTGACCCATCCCCACGGCCTGTTCTTTCACGAGATGAAAGCGTCGGATCTGATCCGGGTCAACATGGACGGCAACGCCATCGATATGCCGGGCACGCCGACAAACTTTGCGGTATGCCGCCCGGCCGCCTCGATCTTTCGGGCCCGGCCCGACGTGAACGCGATCATCCATGCCCACGGCATGGGCGTGATGGCCGTGGCGGCACAAGCGAACGGCCTTCTGCCCTGCCTCACCGAAGCGGCGATTCCGTTCTACAACCAGCTTGGTTACATCGAAGGTGACTTCTTCTTCGAACCCGACTACTGCGCCGAAATCGCCCAATGCCTGGGCCACAACCGTGCGCTGATTTATCGACATCATGCCTTTGCCAGTGTCGGTGCAACGGTCTCCGAATCGTTCTTCTATGCCTTCTCGCTGAACGTCGCCTGTAAGCTTCAGATGAGCATCACCGCGTCGGGCGAACCATATGTCGTGCCGCCGAAGGAAACCTGCGATCGGCACTACGACGCAGCCTTTGGCGGGGATTGGAAGGCCGATGGTTCGGTTGAATGGCCCGGACTGCGCCGTATGCTGGACACCGAAGACCCCTCTTACGCCGCTTAGGGAGCACGTTATGTCGTTGATCAAATCTAGGGATATCAAGACCGTCGGCATTGTCGGCGGCGGCGTCATCGGAAGTGGCTGGGCGTCACGTTGCCTGGGCGCGGGGCTCGATGTCATCGCCTATGACTCCGGCCCCGGTGCCGAGGACCTGATGCGCGAGAACATCGACAACGCCTGGCCCGCTGTCGAGAAGCTGGGGGCAGCCTCGGGTGCAAGCCGCGACCGGCTGACCTTCGCCGGCACGCTCGCTGAAGCGGTCACCGCCGCTGATTTCATTCAGGAAAGCGTGCCTGAGCGCGAAGATGTGAAGATTGCGGTGTTTCGCGACATCAGCCAGCACTGCCGCGACGACGTCGTACTTGCTTCGAGCTCATCGGGCCTCCTGCCCAGCCGCATTCAGTCCCAGACAACCGGCCCCGAGCGCCTGGTGATCGGCCATCCGTTCTCGCCAGTTTATGCCCTGCCGCTGGTCGAAATCACCGGCGGCGACCAGACCAGCCACGATGCCGTCATGGCCGCAGGCGCCTTCTACAAAAAGGTCGGCATGCGCCCCCTGCACGTGCGAAAGGAGATCGACGCCTATCTGTCGGACCGGCTGCAGTGCGCCATGTGGCATGAAGCCCTGCACCTGATCGACGAGGGTGTGGCCACGGTGCCCGAGCTTGATGCCGCGATTACCGGCGGTCCGGGCCTGCGCTGGGCCGTGATGGGGATGTGCCTGGCCTGGCATGCCGCTGGCGGACCCGGTGGCATGCGCCACACCATGGAACAGTTCGGGCCGGCGCTCGACCTGCCCTGGACCAAGCTGAAGCCGCCGAAGCTGACCGACGATCTGCGCGAAGCGATCATCACCGGCAGCGAGGACGAAGCCGGCAGTCGCGACTTCCGCGAGATCGAACGCCGCCGCGACGCCTGTATCGTCGGTTTCCTGGAGGTCCTGAAAGAGCACTGGTACCAGCCTGAAGAGGACGGCTGGCCAGAGCTCGAAACGGCCGATGCCTGAGTTTGAGGAAGGCTGGATCGACACCGTTCGCGGCACGATCAACATCGATGATTGCGACGTGAATGGTCATCTGAACGTCAAAAGCTACTTCGGCATCTTCTGCGATGCGTCGGACTATCTGACCTCGCACCTGGGCATCTACTACAGCGACCTCGCCAGCGAGGGGCGCGGCCTGGTTTCGATCGTCAACACGATCCGCTATCTCGACGAACTGCACGACGGGGACCGCTATGTCGTCCAGAGCGCCGTGGTCCGGCTGGGCGGCACCAGCATTCGTTATGTTAGCCGCCTGATGAATGTGGCGACCGGCAGCATCTCGGCGACATCGGACCTGACCGAAGCCCACTTCAACCTCGAAACCCGCAAGACCCAGCCATGGAGCGACGGGGACCGGGCGAGAATCGGCGCTATGGTGTTGACGCTGTCCGACGAGGACCTTGCGTGGTACGCCGGAGGACGATGAAGCCTTTCGGAGCCTGACATGCCCAATCCCTTCTCTCTTGAGGGCCGTACCGCCGTCATAACGGGCGCTTCCCGCGGCCTGGGTTATGCCATCGCTCACGCGTTGGGGACGGCCGGCGCGACGGTCGCCATCAACGCCCGCAATCCGGACCAGATCGAGGCAGCCTGCAGCGACCTCGCAAGGGACGGCATCCAGGCACACGCCCTCCCCTTCGAGGTCGCCGACGGGGCGGCAGGCCAAGCCGCCATCGACCGTTTCCATGACGAGACCGGACGGCTCGATATCTTCGTTCACAATGCCGGCCACGGTATGCGGGTTCCGTTTTTGGAGCATGGCTTCGAGGCCTGGCAGTCGACGTTGGACGTGCATCTTTCCGCCGGTTTTCGTCTGGCTCAGGCGGCGGCGAAACACATGGATGCGGCGGGCAAAGGACGGATCATCTTCACGTCATCGATCATGGCTTCAACCGGCCGCGCCACCGTTCCCGCTTATGCCGCCGCCAAGGGCGGCCTCAACGCGCTGACCCGCTCAATGGCCACCGAACTGGGGCCCAAGGGCATGACCGTCAACGCAATTGCTCCGGGCTACATCGCAACCGAACTGACCCGCGATCTTCATGAGAGCGAATTCAACGCGTTTGTCTGTCGTCAGACCCCTGTCGGGCGCTGGGGTGAGCCCAACGAAATCGGCTGGGCCGCGCTTTATCTAGCGTCCGACGCCGCAGCCTACGTCAACGGCCATGTTCTGACTGTCGACGGTGGTATGACAATCTCCCTGAACGGCTAGTCCGCCTCCCTGAACGGCTAGTCCGCGCCGGCCTGCTCCAACGCATCGGGCTGAATTGCCACAAAATCACCCTCGGTGCCGTCCGTGTACGACCATGTCTTGGGCTCCGGCCAGCTCCCGCGGGGCTGCTTGGGCCAGATCTGCGGAGCCAGTTCGTGATCGGCCGGAATGACATCGCCGGTGGCAAGGCCGAGATCACGGGTATCCTCAACGCCCCGGCTGGGCGGAATCTCCTGAAACCGAGCGTCACCACCGAACAGGGCATAGGTCACGGCACGACGCGGTGTGTCCGTCGTATTGTCACCGGCGCTGTGCAGCACTGTGGCGTAGTCGACAATGCAATCGCCGGGCTCGGTCTCGAACATGACAATGTCGTACTTGTCACGTTCAGCGTCGATGTTGAGAACCCGCTCACGGCCGTCATGAACCACCTCGAACTGGCCGGAGCCGTCGAACGGGTCCGGTTCGAACATGCGGTTCCACATATGGGACCCCTTGATCCACTCGACCGCGCCGTTCGCAGCGTCGCAATGGTCGAGTCCGATCCACATGCCGCACACCTGGTTTCCCTGCATCTGGTAGTAGGGCTGATCGTGGTGCCAGGGCGTCAGGCTCTTGCTGTTGGGATCCTTGATAAAGCAGAGATCGAGCATAAGGCCGATGGTTTCAGACCCCATCAGCGTGGCCGCAATCTCACCGGCCGGCGAATCGAATGCCAGCTCCCGGAACGGCTCGAAGAAAGGCCAGAGGAAGGACCGGCCACTGTAGTTACCCGGAATCGTGTTCGCCGATTCGCGTAGACTGTCGCACCACTCCTGGTCAAACATATCGCGCAGGCACACCACACCGTCCCTGCGAAAGGTCTCGATCTCTTCGGACGAAATCGGACGTCGAAGCCCACGATTCATGGAACGACTCCCCGTTGCAACCAACTCTATTAGACTACGAATCGCGGCAGACGGGAAGAAAGGCACCAGACATGGCGGAGCTGTTCGACCAGATCATCGTCGGAGCGGGTTCAGCGGGTTGCGTTTTGGCGAACCGACTCAGCGAAGACCCCTCAACGCGTGTGCTTCTGCTGGAGGCCGGCGGTGACCACGACCGTCTCTACGTCAACCTGCCCGCCGGTTTCATCTATGTGGTCAACGATCCCAAGGTTGTGTGGCCCTACGAGAGTGAACCGGAACCGCAGCTCAACAACAGGCGCATGTGGCAGCAGCGCGGCAAGGTTTTGGGCGGGTCGTCCTCAATCAACGCCATGATGTACACCCGCGGCAACCCGGGCGACTACGACGGCTGGGCCGAAGCCGGGGCCGAAGGCTGGGCCTATGCCGATGTCCTGCCCTACTTCCGCCGCGCCGAGACCTATGACGGCGGCGCCGACGACTATCGCGGCGGCAGCGGCCCCCTGGGCGTCCAACGGGGCGGAAAAGACTCGCCGCTTTTCGATGCCTTCATCACGGCGGGTACGGAAGCCGGGTATCCGCACAACAGGCGGATCAACGGCCGCATGCAGGAAGGCTTCGGAGAGGCCGACAGCACCGTCTGGAAGGGCCGCCGCGCCAACACGGCCCAGAGCTTCCTCGATCCCATCAGATCACGATCCAATCTTGAGGTCAGAACACAGGCCGCCGTCCAACGCGTCCTGATCGAAAACGGCCGTGCCGTCGGTGTCGCCTACGAACGCGGCGGATCCGTGCACGAGGCACACTGCACGGGCGAGGTCATCCTGAGCGGTGGTGCAATCAACAGCCCCCAGCTTCTCATGCTCTCGGGCATCGGTCCGGGCGGCCACCTTGCCGAGCACGGGATCGAGGTGATCCATGAAAGCCCCGGCGTCGGTGCCAACCTGATGGACCATCTCTGCCTCTACCTCCAATGGGAGTGCCTGAAGCCTGTCAGTGTGCAGCATCACATGCGCCCGCCCCGGCGCTGGCTCACGGGCCTGCAGTGGCTTCTCTTCAAGTCCGGAGTGGCCGCCCGAACCCAGGGCGAAGCCTATGGCTTCATGCGCAGCCGCTCGGGCATCGCCTGGCCCGATGTTCAGATCGATTTCGTGCCCGCGGCATTCCTTGAAGACATGAGCCTGGCGCCGGTTCAGCACGCCTATTCCGCCCACATCGGACCACTGCGCCCGAAAAGCCGGGGGTCGATCACGCTCACCTCGTCCCGTCCCTCCGACGCGCCGAAGATCCGGTTCAACTATCTCGCCTGTGACGAGGACTGGGAGGACATGCGCGCATCGTTCAACCTGACCCGCGAGGTCTTTAGCCAACCCGCCTTTGACGGCTACCGCGGGCGGGAGCTCATGCCGGGCGACGATGTCCGGAGCGTTGATGAGATCGATGCCTTCATTCGCGAAACGGCAACCACCAACTTCCATGCCAGCGGCACCTGTCGCATGGGCAGCGACGACGGCGCCGTGCTGGATTCGGAATGCCGTGTTCGCGGTGTTGAAGGCCTGCGGGTGGCCGATGCGTCCGTGATGCCTGCGATCACCAGCGGCAACACCAATGCGCCGACCATCATGATCGGCGAGAAGGTGTCAGACATGATCCGCGGCCGCAGCGAGCCGCGCGCCCAGGTCGATGTCGGCCTCGCCGAACACTGGGAAGCGCGCCAGCGGCCCGCTGACCCCGCACGAAGCCTCTAGCTGTCAGGTGTTGTCGGCGCACCAGTCGATGATCAGTCTTGCGAAGTCATGGGCCCGGTCGTGCATCACCATGTGACGGGCATGCTGGAAGACATGCAGGTCAGCCCGCGGCAGCATCCGCATCAGGGCTTCACCGCGCGCAACCGGCACCGTGCCGTCATCGGCGGCCCAAATCAGAAGCGCCGGTGCCTCGATCCGATCCAAATAGGGAAAGAGGTGCTCCTCCTGGAGCTTCGTGTAGTCCCGCATGCTCTGCTCGGAGATCGGCAGATTGCGGAACTGCTCGATGGTCCCTGTCTCCTCCGCAAGACGGAAGTTGGCGCGCAGGATGGCTTCCAGCGTGGAGTCGAGATCACTCATTTCACGGCGTGAAGCGATGAAGGTCTTTTCGTCCCGTGTCTGGGCCTTATAGTCGTAAGCCGCGGCCGACGCCTTGTGCCATGCCGCATCCTGGCCATCGTCCATCGCTGGGGCCGTGCCTCCGCTCGTGACGATCACCATGCGGCCGACAAGGTCAGGGCGTTCGATCGCAATCTTTGCGGCGACAAAACCACCTTCGGAATGGCCGACCAACGTCGCGCCCTTCACGCCCAAGGCATCCAGCAGATCGATCACATGCAGTGTGCGTTCCAACCGGTTGCGATAGAGCCCGTCCGGCATCATGGCCGTGCGTCCGAAACCCAATAGGTCCGGCGCGATGGTCCGGAAATGGCGCGCGAAGGCCGGCATGGTCCGGTACCACGTCAGATGGGCATCGAGTGCCGCACTGGATCCGTGCAACAACACCAGCGGCGGACCGTCGCCTTCCTCTATCACAAAGGTGCGGATATCTCCGACGTCGAGGTAGCGTCCGGCGGGCTCGATGGATGTCATGGCACACCTCCCAGCAAAACCGGATACTGCGCACTGTCGAGGGCATCGCCGGTCTTGAGATCAGGATTCTTGATGAAGCGGTTCCATACATCAGCATCTTGGTAACGCACGTCATCGCCGGTCATACGCACGGCATAGGCCCGGCGGCGGCGGTCGAGCCGGCTGTTGCCAGGGGCATGGTGGACGGTGAAGGCATGAAACGCGATGGCGTCTCCGGACTCCATCTCCCAGCTGATCAGATCGAGATCGGACCGCATGGCGTCGAAATCGGGCAGCGGCTCATAGTCATCGGCGTCTTCGGCATCATAGAGCTGGGACACACCACCGTCGGCATCGGTATGGAACGTCCGATAGCGGGCCCGATCCCGGTGCGAACCACGCACGAACTCGAGTGCACCGTTCTCGGCGGTGACATGATCAAAGGCCAGCCAGACGGTCAGAATCTGGGTTCCCGATACCGGCCAGTAGGGCTGATCGTTGTGCCAGGGCGTCGGCGCATGCTCGCCCGCTTCCTTCACAAACACCTGGTCATACAGCAGGTTGACCTTGTCGCTTCCCAGCAGGGCTGAGGCAATCATCGGAAGAGCCGTCTCACGGCACAGGGCAGCAAGATCGTCGTCCTGCTCCCAGACCCGGAGCTGCTTGAAATAGGCATCGGGGTCGTTGCTCTCGCTCGTCGCCTGAAGGCACCGCTCGATCCCATCGCGACCCCGCGCGATCCAGCGATCATCCAGCACACCGCGAAGGACCACCGCGCCATCGGCATCAAAGGCCGCCTTCTGTTCAGCCGTGATCATCACGCTGTGAACCATCGCTTCTTCATCCCGGATCAGCGCACCGTCACACTCTTGTCGGCAGCGATGGCCTGCCGCACCCGGGGGATCACGTCGTCACGCAGGCGCTCGACCGAACGCAGGGCATGGCGGTGCTCTAGGCCCGGCCAGTCGGTCTTGAACGACACCTGATCAATGCCGGTTTCCCGATGCATCGCGATCAGCTTGTCAGTGACATCATCGGGCGAGCCGAACAGGAGCGAACGGTCTTTCACGAAATCGAAGCTCAGCTCCTTGGTCTGCGCCGCCTGGGTTGCTTCGTCGAGTTCTTCGCCCGGGTTCAGATAGATGTACGGACCGCGCCAGTTGGCAAAGTTCAGCGCGCCCATTGCAGCTTCGCCCGCGATTTCGCGGGCCTGATCCTCGCTGTCGGCCACGAAGGTATCGCGCATCACCGCCGTTCGCGGCCCATGCGGGCCGTCACCGGACCGCGCCCAGCTCTCACGGTAGTGGTCGATGCGCTGCTTCAGCGTGGCATTGGGCGGCCGCCACATGATGATACCGCAGCCGTTCTCGGCCGCGTGCTGGATCGAGAGATCGGAATTCACCACGACCCACATCGGCGGGTGCGGCTTCTGGTGAGGGTGGGGCAGCGTGGTGATCTTCACTAGCTCTCCCGTCTCGGGATCGGCAAAACGCGGGTCGTCCACCGTGTGGGCCATATCGGCGGAAAAACCCGGCGCGGGAAACTCGTAGAGCGCGCCCTTGTGCGAGAACCGCTCCTCCGAAAGCGCCTTTTTCAGGATCTGCAGGGTCTCGTTGAAGACGTTGAAGTTCTCCTGCGGATTGTTCGGGTTAGCCGCCGGATTGAGGTTGGTGGCCTCAAGCCCGTAGTTCCCGCGACCGACTCCGACCTCCAGCCGGCCGTCGGCCAGATGGTCCAGCGTGGCGACGTCTTCGGCCAGCCGCAGCGGATGCCAGAAGGTGATGATCGCAGCGGCCAGCCCGACCCGCAGGCGCTCGGTTCGCGCCGCGACATCGGACGCCAGAAGGATGGGATTGGGGCAAAGCTCCCGCCCCCAGACGCTGAAGTGGTGTTCGGCGATCCAGAAGACATCGAACCCGCTCTGATCACAGGCCTTCGCCAGCTCCCGCATCTCGCCGACCACCTCACGGTAGTCGCGTTCGGCCGTGAGATCGTGAGGAATATGAAAGATCCCGAATTGCATCGGTGTCTGCCTCCGGCGATGCTCGGCATACCCCATGCCGATTCGGCCATATTGTCACAGACTCTCCGGCCTTTCGGCAAGCCGGACAAGGATACGCACGATGAAGAAAATCCAACTCGGACAAACCGACCTCTGGGTCTCCCGTCTGATTCTGGGAGCTATGGGGTTTGGCTCGAAGAGCTGGCGTGAATGGGTGCTCGAAGACGACGAGAGTTTCGCCATCCTCAAACGTGCGGTCGATTGCGGAATCAACACCTTCGACACATGCGACTTTTATTCCTCGGGCGAGAGCGAACGGATTCTCGGAACCTTCATCAAGCAGAACCTCGACCGGAATGATGTCGTCATCGCCACCAAGTTCGGCATGCCTCTGGCCGAAGACAAGACAGTCCGGCGCTATTCATGGGAACACGTCAGGCGCGCCGTCGAAGGCTCCCTGAAACGGCTCCAGATCGATCACATCGATCTCTATCAGACTCACATCTGGGATCGCGACGCCGACATCGAGGAAATGATGGCGGCCCTCGACGAGGTCGTGCGTGAGGGCAAGGTTCGTCACATCGGCATCACCGATATGCCGGCCTGGCAGCTCGCCAAGGCGCAACACGCAGCCGAGCGGAGCGGTCAAACGGCCTTCGCTTCGGTGCAGAACCACTACAACCTCATCTTCAGGGATGACGAGCGCGAATTGCTTCCCCTGCTACGCGACCAGTCCCTGGGCTGGATTCCCTACAGCCCCATGGGCCGTGGTTTCCTGTGCGGCACCCGTCGCCGCGAGGGCTGGGGCACCACCCCACGCGCCCTGTCGGACGATTTCGCCCAAAACCTCTATTTCCGCGAATCCGATTTCGCCGTTGCCGAAGCCGTCGGTGCGATGGCGTCAGAGCGCGGCTGCATTCCGGCCCAGGTCGGGCTGATGTGGGTTCTGCAACAGCCGGGGCTGACTGCGCCGGTGATCGGCGCCACCGATCCCAGCCACATCGACACCGCCGTCGCGGCCATCGGCCAGACCCTCAGTGACGATCAGGCCGGCCGGTTGGAAACGCTCTATGAGCCCCGCCGCCTGCCCCAGCTCCGGCATGGCTAGCGCCACCGTGTCCTGAGAGGACTCAGGCAGCAGACGGTGCCTCCGGTGCATAGAGCGGCCTATACTCAGGCTCAAGGGGATCTCGGCCCCTGATCATATCGGCCGCCTTCTCGGCAATCATGATTGTGGTGCACTGGGTGTTGGCCGTCACCACCCGGGGCATGATCGAGGCATCGACCACACGCAGCCCCGCCAGGCCGTGAACCCTGAGTTCGCCGTCGACCACGGCATCGTCATCGGTCCCCATCGTGCAGGTGCTTGTCGGGTGATACTCTGTCTCACCCTCCTGCCGTGCCCAGGCCAACACATCTTCATCGCTGCGGACATCCGGACCGGGGCTGATCTCGCCGGCGTCATAGGGCTTGAAGGCGTCCTGGTTCAGGATGTCACGGGTGATGCGCAGAGCATCGATCACCTCCTGCCGGTCGTTCTCCGTACTGAGGTAGTTGAACACGATCGACGGTGACTGGTTCGGATCGGCCGAGCGTAGTTTGACCCGACCACGGCTGGTCGGTCGCATCAGGTCGATATGCGCCTGATAGCCATGTCCCTCGTAGCTCTTGGCCCCGTCATAGCTCGCGGCCACGGCCATGAAACCCAGTTGCAGGTTGGGATAGGTAACCTGATCATTAGATCGGACGTAGCCCGCCACCTCGAACAAATTGGTCGATGCCACACCCTTGCGGGTCGTGATCCACTTGATCCCCGCCATCAACCGCCCCAGGCCCTTGGTCTGCGGGTAGACGCTGACCGGCTGTTTGCACCGCACCTGAACGCGCAGGTCCAGATGGTCCTGAAGATTGCGTCCGACTCCGGGAACATCGGCGACAACAGCAATGTCGTGTTCGGCCAGGTGATCGCCAGCGCCCACGCCCGACAACAGAAGGAGCTGGGGCGTGTTGATCGAACCACATGACAGGATCACTTCGCGTTCCGCATGCGCTGTGCGGATGTTGCCGCCCACCGCATACTCCACACCTACAGCGCGCCTGCCGTTGAACAGCACCTTCCGGGTCATTGCGCGTGTGACAAGGTTGAGGTTCGGTCGCTTCGACGCGGGCCGCAAATACGCATCGGCCACACTCCAGCGCTCGCCGTTGTGGATGTTGCTGTCGGTGCGTCCGAAGCCCTCATGCTGGAAACCGTTGTTGTCTTCCGTGAAGGGGAACCCGGCCTGAAGCGCGGCTTCAAGAAACGCCCGGTCGAGCGGGTTCTCAAGCCGGGCCGACATGACGCGGAACGGTCCCTCACCTCCGCGATAGTCATCGCCACCGCCTTCGTGGTGCTCGAGCTTCTTGAAGTACGGCAGACAGTGGGCATAGGACCACTCCGGCAGCGCGTTGCCGGCCCAGCCGTCGTAGTCGAGGGGGTGGCCACGGATGTACATCATGCCGTTGATGCTGCTCGACCCGCCGATCACCCGGCCGCGCGGGCAGTAGACCTGTCGCCCGTCCATATGGGGCTCGGGATCGGTGTAGTAGTCCCAGTTGTAAGTTTTATCGAGCAGGGCATAATCCAGCGCGGCCGGAATCTTGCGGAAGAAGCTGTCGTCCTGGCCGCCTGCTTCCAGGACCAGTACCCGGGAACCCTCATCTTCGGTCAGCCGCGAGGCCAGCACGGCCCCGGCAGCGCCGGATCCTACGATGATGTAGTCATATGTCTCATCGACCATGATTGTTTCCTACCGGTCAGGTTTCTCGCATTGCCTTGCGGAATGCGTCGCGCGATTCCGGGCCATGGATCACGTCCCAGCGATAGGGGTAATCGCCCCCCTTCTCGACCTTGAGACAGACGAACACAGGCCCCGTCTCTTTCAGAATGGCGCCGATTTCAGCCTCGAAGGCCTCGATGTTATCGAACTCATAGACGGACGGGATGCCGGCGCTGCGGGCAAACCCGGCAAAGCTGACAACATCCTGGCCGGGTATCGGCAGGCTGCCGTTGGCCTCGTAGACCCCGTTCTCGAAGACGAAGTGGATCAGGTTGGGCGGCGCGGCCTCGGCGATAGTGACAAGGCTACCCAGGTTCATCAGCAGGCTGCCGTCACCATCAAACACCAGCACCCTCTTGTCGGGCCGTCCCAGCGCCAGGCCCAGACCGTGCGATGACCCGGTTCCCATGGCCCCAAAGGCATAGAGTGTCAGCGGCCATGGCTTGATCTCCATCCATTCAAACGCTGCCTGATAGAGCGGCACCACAATCTCATCGGTATGGTGGCGCGCAAGGATGCGGATCACGTCATCTCGTTTCATGGCGTATCCGGGAGCATGGTGGCGACCACAAGCGCCAGCGGACGGGATTCCGCATAGGCGCGATCAATGGCCGGTCTGATTTTCTCGACATCACTCTTGTGGCGCAGGAGCTCGTACCGCACGCTAAGCGCCTCAAGGACGGGCAAGGCGACACGAACGATGTGTTTGTCGGACTCGTTGGGGTGCTCCGAGGCGTCAGAACCCTGCAGCCCGACAAGCATGCAGATCGGAAGCTCGTACTGCACGCCGATGGCCCGGATCGCGTTGACACTGTCGTACATGCCGGTCTGCTGCATCATCATCAGCCCACGCCTGCCGCAGTAGGACAGGCCCGAGCAGATACCGATGCCCTCATCCTCCTTACAGACCCGTATATGTCGAAGGTCGGGATCACGCGACAACGGCCACAGCAGATCACCGCTCGTGGTGATGTCGGGGACCGAGATGACAAATTCGATGCCGCTCTGCTTGATCGCGGCCAGGATATCGGTGCCACGGAGGGTATGGAGATCAGTTGCCGCAGCCATCGTCAGCGCTCCGCCGCAGCGGCACCGGAACGCCAGCCGGACCGCAGATCGCTGAGAATCTGCTGGCTCGCATTGTGGCCAGCGGTGCCCGTGACATTGCCGCCGGGCCAGGCCCCGGAGCCGCAGAGGTAAAGACCATCAAGCGGCATGCGGTAATGCGACCATCCGGCCAGGGGACGCAGGCCGAACATGTGCCTTGGTGTCATGTCGAGATGGGCGATGTTGCCGCCGACCAGCCCGAACTCATCGAGCAGGTCCTGAGGACTCCAGAACCGTGTGTGAACAATACGCTCCTTCAAATCAGGCATGTACTCCGCCAGCACATCGATGCACCGGTTCCCGAACGCCTCCTTCTCTGTGCTCCAGTCACCTTCAGCCAGCTCCAGCGGCGCATGGAAGACATTGAGGCTCATGACGTGTTTGCCTTCGGGCGCCAGGCTGGGGTCAGCCATCGACGGGATGAGCCCCCAGAACACGGGGTCCTGTGACCAGCGCCCGTACTTGGCGTCATCAAGCGCCCGCTCCTGATAGGCGATGGAGGGCGCCACACGGAACTGGCAGCCCGACGCGATGTCCTCCAGGCCTTCAGGCGAGGACGAAAAATGCGGCAGGCCGTCGAGCCCGAGCGCAACCTTGAAGGCATTGCCCCGCTCGGGGATGTG
>CEUQ01187527.1_pt1 | contig 18613 bp, 19 predicted proteins | sample 361491 | NCBI WGS metagenome assembly CEUQ01 (sample SAMEA2622796, study PRJEB7988) | marine metagenome | biome: marine biome (ENVO:00000447); feature: marine epipelagic mixed layer (ENVO:xxxxxxxxx); material: "saline water (ENVO:00002010), including plankton (ENVO:xxxxxxxx)" | depth 120 m | reverse complement strand
AGACCTGATGACCGTCCACGACCCAGTAAGGCTGGTCGTGATGCCAGGGCGTACGCTCACTGGTGGACGGTTCCTTGACCAACACGTGTTCGTGAAAGAAGTTGACCTTGCTGGAACCCATCAACGCAGCGGCGATAGCGGCGGCAGGGGATTGCGAGGCGGTGTTGCGATATCCGGCAATACGTTGCCAGTTGCAGTAGTCGCCAAAAAAATAACCATCGGCGCCTTCAGGCGTGTAGTACTTGGCGTAGCGCCCAGGGTCGGCAAGATTTTGCTCAACACCCTCGGTCAGTTCGTTGAGCCAATGCTCATCGAACACACCGCTCAGCTTGAGTACGCCGTCGCGGTTGAATTGTTCGACGTCAGCAGCGCTGACGAGTGACTCGCCCATACCGATACGCTCCCCTTAAGCCTCAAGTATGCGACCAGCTCTTCAGGAGAGCCGCTCTAACAGGACAGAGGCCCATTATGGAATATGTGGCGCCCGCATCAAGCGTCAATACGCCCCAGCCGTAGCTCACAGAGACCCAGGGCTGTTCAGCTCAGGCGCCAAACCCTTTTTCAAGAAAACGTTGTTTGATCAAGCGTAAGCGCGTATCGGAGCTTTCCAGGTCCGCAGCAACCGTTTGCGCGTGAGCCACTTCGCGAAAATCAAAAAACGTTCCGCCACATTGATCACAACGATCGATCAGCAGATCTGACTTCGTTGAGAACGGCAGTTCATGCAGATGCGAATCGCACGTCGGGCACTTGAGATCCGTCTCGGCAGCATGCTGTCTGACCTTGTCGAACTCCACCATGTCTTTGGACAGGCCCAGATAGTCCGCCAACTCGTCGCGGTCAAACCATAAGCCGTTACAGGATTCACAGAAGTCCAGGTCAACGTGGTCCGACGTACGCATTTCGACCAGCGACTGGCCATGGCACTTGGGGCACTGATGACTCGCCATCAAATCTCTCCGCTTAAAGAGTGCCCCGGACAGGGCCGTCGCCAAGGGTTAACGGCAACCCTGCAGATTGATGTAATGCAACCTGACCGCTTGCGATTAAATCGCCGCAGCCAACGCGAGGCAGGCGTCGGCCACAGTGTCCGGACGCTCCAGCGGCACCATATGCCCCGCATCCGCGACGTCTGTGCGCACGGCGCTGGGGATTCGCGCAACAATGTCAGCCACATCGGACTCCGTGTAGAACACACGGTCACGCTGCCCGGTGACGACTGCAACCGGCACATCCACCTGTTCCCAGGGCACATCCCAGTCAGCATGCGCGCCATTGCGCAATAACCCGTAAGCACCACTATCCTGATCCATCGGCGCGTAGTTGTCCGGGTTCAGCGCCGTTGCCTGGTTAGCAGCCAGCCACTGCTCGTCGAACAACATGGGCGCCATCACATCCATCATCAACGCGGGCCCGCCTACCTCGGCCGCACGAGTCACACCCGCATTGATCCAGTCGAGACGGACACCGGGCTTACGCAAGGTGTTTAACATCACAAGACCCAGCGCCGGCGCGCCGCGCCAGTGTGCCTGCAGTGCAAACAAGCCGCCTATCGACAAGCCGATGTACACGGGTTTTGCCGGCGCGACGTGGTGGATCAGTTGTACTGCGTCGGCACTGACCGCGTCCGGCATCAATACGTCCGCAGATGTGTAAGGCGAATTTGCCTGGCCGCGAAAGTTGAACACCAGCGATCCGTGCCCGGACGCATGCAGCGTATCGAGGATAGTGTCTTTCCAGGTATCAATGCTGCCGCTCAGCGCGTTGAAACAAACGAAGGTGACACCATCCGCGTCACGCGGCTCTACAACTTCGTAATACAGGTTGTTGCCGGCGGCGAACTCGTACGTGGCCATGGAACGTTACTCTTTGTCTGATTTTCTTATGATTGCTCGCGCAAGCCCGTGTTGAACTGTTTCGAGCGCCTCACATAACTCTGCGAGATCAGCTTGAGTCGTTCAATCTCTTCCGGCGACAGCTCGCGCTTTACCCGCCCGGGTGAGCCCAACACCATCGAACCATCCGGAATTTCCTTACCTTCACCGATGAGTGAGTTCGCGCCGATCAAGCAGTTCTTGCCTATGCGCGCGCCATTGAGGATCACCGAGTTGATACCAATCAGGGTGTTCTCGCCGATTGTGCAGCCATGCAACATCACCTTGTGGCCAATCGATACACCACGTTCCAGCCGCATTGGAAAACCAGGGTCCACGTGCAGGACGCTGCCATCTTGAATGTTCACCTGCGGACCAAGGTGGATAACGTCGTTGTCGCCTCGCACAACGGCGTTGAACCACACATTGGCCTCGTCCTCCAGAATCACCCGTCCCATCACATCGGCGCTGGGCGCAACAAAGTGGCCGCCACCGCGAAATTCAACGCGGTTGTCATCCAGTTGGTAGATCATGCTCTCTCCCCATTATCCAATCAGTAGCCGTGCGCGCGGTCGCGCGCCTGACACTTCGACTATTCTTGTGCACAAGGCCAAACGCGAAAATGCCATTGTAAGCCAGCCAATGAACGCAAGTGCAGTCAACGGGTGCGTAGCAAAACAGCATGTTTCGTAAATTTCGCATCATGGTGTTGTTGTACATCCTGCTGCTGGTTGCGGGTGGAACCTGGCTTTCCGAAATTCGCACTACCGACTGGGATGAGTCCCTGTGGGTGGTTGTACATCCGATCGCGGGCGACAGCAGCAAGGCGACCCGTACTTACATCGACAAACTTGACCAGGAGAGCTTCGGCGACATCGAACGGTTCTTCGCCCGTGAGGCTGCACGCTACGACCTCGACCAGCGTGAGCCAATCACCGTCCGCCTTGGCAAAGAACTCTCGGAGCAACCGCCCGCGCCACCTGTGAGCGGCAACCCCATCGGTATTATGTTCTGGAGCCTCGGGCTGCGGTGGTGGTCATGGCAAGTCGAAAGTGAACACGACGAAGTGCCATCAGACGTGCGTATGTACGTGGTCTATCACGACCCGCAAATCACGCCGCGCGTGGCGGACTCGTTGGGTTTGCAGAAAGGGCTCATCGGCATAACGCACGCGTTTGCGACCCAGTCACAGCATCGACAGAACAATTTTGTGATGACGCATGAGTTGTTGCACACGGTCGGGGCATCGGACAAATACGACCCCGCGACAAACTTACCCATCTACCCGATTGGCTTTGCAGAACCGGACCGAGACCCCGCCTACCCGCAACGTTACGCCGAGATCATGGGCGGTCGCATACCCAAATCACCGCTACGCGCAGATATCCCCAAAGGCTTGTCACACGCCGCGATCGGCATGTCGACAGCGCTGGAGATTGGCTGGCGCGAATAACGCCAGATCCAGGCCTCCACTCACATCGGCCGCCCGTTGTCCTACCTGTGCCGCGCCATGCTCTGTCACCGTTGGCCTCGCCTGAGCAATGCCTTGATTCAATGACCCGTTGCGAAAGTAGCCCGGCACCCCGCTTCACCTCCAATTCTGACGAAATTCGTTGACCTTTCAGCAGGTCAAGCCTATTATTTCACTTAGTTTCGCATATTTATCGCGCAACTTATTGATTATCAGTCATTTGTCATGAGCACGAACCAACAAGATCTGCTGCACTACATTGGCCATGAGGTCTTCGACTCGACCTCGGGGCGGTCTCGATACAAGGCCCGCGAGCGCTCGACCTCGTGGTTCGGCAGTTCCGATCTGATGACGAGTGCACGGAGCGCGCTGCATTCCCTGGGGCAGATATTCTCCTCGGAATCGGCGTCCCGCCCACTTGAACTCAACTACGGTGACGTGGTCCTGCGCTTTCCGACCCATCACGAGTTTGACTTCGCTTTGTCGTCACGCACGGAAACGCCAACGTCGCGACTGCCGGAGCTGCATGAGCTGACTTTGTTTGAGCTCAGACGGATGGCCTCGGATATTCGCAAGCTGGAGCATCGATTTATCGAAGTACTGAAATCCGCAATGGAGCACGGCCGCAGCCTGCGCATCCTGATGGGTACCCTCGATGCCAAATCGTTCTCCAACGACCAAGACTGGCGCGCGGTCTTCGCAGCGCTCGCCGCTTCGCCCCACGACGGACACGACCCGTATCGTCGAGTGGCACTGGCCAAATACATGCAGTACCTGCGCAACCGCCAGATCACTATTCAACGCATCTACATGACACGTGGCACGGACAACGCGCAAGCGGATGCAGGACAGCCCGAGCCGGTAGCGCCCGCCGTATATGACACAGCGATTTTCGACCTGCGGGAACTTGGCGCACGCGAACAGGAATTTGATGACCAATGGCCACTACCCCGTGCTGAATCCATTGGCATCAACATCGCCGGGAGTGGAGCGTTTGATCTGTTCCTGGCCGGTTACCCCTTCTCCATGCAATGTGGCTCACGGCCGTTGCTCGTGGATTTGAACTCGGGTGAGCAGTTCCCGCTGCATCGCGGGACTAATATGGTGGGCCGCGACCCGGACATCGATCTCCGGGTAAACCTGGACTACCGCGAAGTGTCACGGAAGCACCTCGTCATCGAGATGACGGACGACCGCACCGCTGCGTTCACCGACCTTTCATCACACGGCACCCGCGTGCCGGCCTCCCGCGTGATCGGCGCCCGACCCGTCTATCACGCTCAATAAGAAAAAGACCCGGTCGGAAAACCAAACGCGAGATACTTACGCACGCCGTGGAGAGGTTTCGCGCGTGCGTGGTTCTCGCGTGAGGCTTCCCCCCTATGGCAGTGTTGTGCGCGGTAGACAGTGCCGCGCAAACATGCGATTTTCGTGGCCTGTAACGACGAGTCATGCTTGTTACGTATACCAATACATTTGGTTCCATCGGCCGCACGCATGCGCAGCTCAGGACGCGCAGCCACGACTGATGACTGGAGACCTTGATGCACAAAAGCCTTCTTACACTGTGCCTATGCGTCGGATTGAGTACGGTAGCCCTCGCGCCGCAAGCCGCCGAACAACTGGTACGTGTCGGCCAGTGCGAGTACAGCGTACAGTTGCCAGAGAAACCTGTGGTCAAACCAGGACGCAGGCCCGCTGCCGGCATAGCGGCAGGGCCCAGTCTTGTGGGTCGGATCAACAACCGCGTACCGGCTTATCGTATTGAGTGCCAGACATTCGCGCAGATGCCGCCCAGTGCACGGCAGACCATGCTTGAAGACGCGGAAGAGCAGGCGCGCGGCCTGGGGCTGAAAGACCTGCAGTTCAGCATCAAAGATACACGCCTCGGCACCGTGTTCGAGTATTACGGTATCGACGTCCAGGCGCGCCATCGCTTTGTAGTCACGGGACGCACAATCCTCGGACGTCAGTCCGTATTTCTGCTGGAAGCCACCGAACCAGCAGCGAACTATCCATCCGGCGAAACCCGCCGGGTGTTTGATTCCATTAGACGATAACTCACAGGCAACCGACCAAGCCATGTCAGACATCCAGTCACTCAGACGAATCTTAAGAACGTCGAAAACCATCGCCATGGTGGGATTGTCGGCGAACTGGTACCGGCCTAGTTTTTTTGCCGCGAAGTATTTGCAGGACCATGGTTACCGGGTCATCCCCGTCACCCCGCAATACGACGAAGTGCTGGGCGAAAAATGTTATCCCACGCTGCAGGATGTGCCCGAGCCGGTGGACGTAGTCGATTGTTTTCGTCGCGTCGAAGAGATTCCAGCGCTGACCGACGCCGCCATTGAGATTGGCGCCAAGGTGCTGTGGATGCAGCTTGGTATTGTTGATGAAGCCTCCAAGGAAAAGGCGGAAGCAGCAGGCCTTGAGGTGGTTATGGATCGCTGCATGAAGATCGAATTCGCGCGCTTGTTTGGTGGTCTCAACTTTTTTGGTATCAACACCAAAGTTGTATCGTCCAAGCGTCCGCTTTGGGTGCCCTACTAAGTAGCGCGCCGTCCCTGCTCTTAATCCAGAGCCTCAACTGAAGAACAAACATGCCTGATCGCGAATTTGATTTCGAAACACTGTGCTTACACGCGGGCCAACTGCCGGATCCGACAACGGGCGCGCGCGCCGTCCCGATCTATCAGACGACCTCCTACGTATTCGACGATACTGATCATGCCGCGAGCCTGTTCAACCTGCAGACCTTCGGGAACGTCTATTCGCGACTGATGAATCCAACCAACGCCGCGCTGGAAGAACGGGTTGCGGCGCTGGAGGGGGGACGCGGTGCGCTGGCGGTAGCGTCGGGAATGTCCGCACAGATGGTTGCGCTCCTGACGCTACTCGAAGCTGGCGATCACCTGGTTGCAGCAAGCACCTTATACGGTGGCACGTTCTCGCAGTTTGATGTCACGTTTCGCAAAATGGGTATCGAGACGACGTTTGTCGACCCAGAGGATCCGCAGAACTTCGAGCGCGCCATCACAGACAAGACCAAGGCGGTCTACGGTGAGACGCTTGGCAATCCGCTCACAAACGTACTCGACTTCAACGCTATCTCTGACATCGCACACTCACACGGCGTACCGCTGGTTGTAGACAACACGTTCGCGACGCCCTATCTGTGCAGGCCGATCGAACACGGTGCTGATATTGTCGTGCACTCGGCAACCAAGTTTATTGGTGGCCACGGCACGTCAATGGGCGGCCTCATCATCGAATCCGGTACGTTCCCATGGGACAACGGCCGCTTCCCGATGATGATGGAACCAAGCGCCGGCTATCACGGAATTCGCTTCTACGAGACGTTTGGCGATTTTGGTTTCATCATGAAGGCGCGCATGGAAACATTGCGCACGCTCGGGCCAGCTATGAGCCCATTCAACGCCTTCATGTTCCTGCAAGGCCTTGAGAGCCTGCATGTGCGGATGGATCGCCACGTCGAAAATGCGATCAAGGTGGCTGAATTTCTGGAGGGCCACGAGCATGTGTCGTGGGTCAGCTACGCCGGCCTACCCTCCAGCCCTCATTACGAGCTCGGCAAGAAGTACCTGCCTAAAGGCTGTAGTTCAATCCTTGCCTTTGGCATCAAGGGCGGCCAGGAAGCCGGTGTCAAGTTTATCGAGGGTGTAGAGTTCCTGAGTCACCTTGCGAATGTTGGTGATGCCAAAACGTTGGTCATTCATCCTGCGTCTACCACACACAGGCAGTTGAACGAGGAACAGTTGATTGCCGCTGGAGTGAGGCCAGACATGATTCGTATGTCCATCGGCCTTGAGAGCATCGACGACATTCTGTGGGATATTGATCAGGCGCTGAGCAAGGCTGCTGCCTGAGTACGCGTATGTCGGTACTAACCTGAGCCCATGTACCGGCGAATACCTCGGGCCCATATCACGAGGCCCGTTGCGATGAGATGAAACCATTGCCCCGTACCCCACGAGGCGATGGGCTGTTAGTGTGACAGAATCTGGCTCAAGAACAGCTTGGTGCGATCGTTCTGCGGGTTCTCGAAGAACTCTTCCGGCTCGTTCTGTTCGATGATCTCGCCCGCGTCCATGAAGATGACGCGGTTGGCGACCGTCTTGGCAAATCCCATCTCGTGCGTCACGCACAACATCGTCATGCCTTCCTCGGCCAGTTCGATCATGACATCGAGCACTTCTTTGATCATTTCCGGATCCAGCGCTGACGTCGGTTCATCGAACAACATGACCCTCGGGTTCATGCACAGCGATCGCGCGATCGCGACACGCTGCTGCTGCCCGCCGGAAAGCTGGCCCGGAAATTTCTTCGCCTGATCAGGAATCTGCACGCGCTCCAGGTAACGCATGGCAATATCCTCCGCGTCCTTGAGCGGCATGCGTCGCACCCAGATGAGTGCTAGCGTGCAGTTCTCCAACACAGTCAGGTGCGGGAACAAATTGAAGTGCTGAAAGACCATGCCAACTTCACGGCGAACGGTGTCAATCCGCTTCAAGTCATCGGTCAGTTCGGTTCCATCCACAATGATGGAACCCTGCTGATGTTCTTCCAGCCGATTAATGCAGCGAATCATCGTCGACTTGCCCGAACCGGAGGGCCCGCAGATGACGATACGTTCGCCGGTCTTAACCGTCAGGTTAATGTCCTTCAAGACGTGGAACGATCCGAACCATTTGTGCATCGACCTGATGTCGATGATCACTTCATCGGAGATTGCGATTTGTTTAGGTGTTGTCTCTGACATGACTCTTACCCGTTAGGTCCTGTGACCCGTCTCAAGCTTCTTCTCGAGGTACAGCGAATACCGCGACATACCGAAGCAGCAGACGAAGAAGAACACAGCAATAAATACGTAGACCTCCGAGGCCAGGCCCGTCCATTTGATGTCGGACAGTGCCGCGCGGCCGATCCCCAGCGGATCCAGCAGGCCGATGATACTGACCAACGTCGTGTCCTTGAACAGGCCGATGAAGCTGTTGACGATGCCCGGAATGGAGATCTTCAAAGCTTGCGGCAATACGATGAGACGCATCGACTGCCAATAGCGCAGTCCAAGCGCATCAGCGGCCTCCGTCTGCCCTTTGGGAATGGCCTGCAAGCCGCCACGTATGACCTCTGCCAGGTAAGCTGACGAGAACAGCATCACCATGATGAGCACACGCAGCAACAGGTCAAACGTGGTGCCTGGGGGCAGAAAGTAGTTGAGCATCGTGGACGCTACAAACAGCAGCGTAATCAGTGGCACGCCACGAATGAACTCAATAAAAAGCACACATAAGATGCGAATGATCGGCATCTTCGACTGACGTCCCAGTGCTAACACGATGCCGATAGGTAACGACGCGACGATGCCTGTTACGCCCACAACCATCGTCAGCATGAAACCGCCAAACTTGGCGGTTTCGACCGCTGGTAGAAACGGTATCAGGTCGCTTCCTACTAACAGGAAGAACGCGAGGACCGGGTAGATAAACGCAAAGATCAGCAGCGAACCACGGCCAGGTATCTGCGCAAACAGAACCGGCACCAACGCGACGATCAGCAGTACAAATGACAGATCGACACGCCAGCGTTCTTCAGCTGGATAGAAACCGTAGATGAACTGCTCGGAGCGTTCGCCCACGAAGGCCCAACAAGCCCCAGAGCCAATCGACAGACACTCTTTGCGTGACTCGGCTGTGAAGACCGCATCGAAGAGCGCCCAGTTAAGCGCCGTGGGGATCAGCCAGTAGAGGAAATAAACAGCTACCAGCGTGAGCGCAATGTTCAGCCAGGAACTCAGCAGGTTCTCGCGAATCCAGTATATCGGGCCGGACGCGAGCCGCGGCGGTGGCAGATCGGGATGTTGCCCTGGTGGGAATTGCCGCGATGTTTCACTCATGATTATCGCTCCACCAGCGCAATGCGCTTGTTGTACCAGTTCATGAACAAACTGATCAGTAAGGAGAATGACAGGTACAACAACAGCACCAGGATCATGCACTCCATCTCTTTACCGGATTGATTGAGGGTGATGCCGCCAAGGGTTGCAACGATATCCATGTAACCAATTGCGATAGCCAGCGACGAATTTTTCGTCAGGTTCAGATACTGGCTTGTGAGCGGCGGCACGATGACTCGCAGAGCCTGCGGAATCACGACGAGGCGCAGAATACGATTTTGCCGCAGACCCAACGCGCCCGCGGCTTCAGTTTGCCCGTGGCTGACCGCCTGAATGCCCGCGCGGACGATCTCCGCGATGAACGCGGCCGTATAAATCGACAAGGCCCACCACAACGCGGCAAATTCCGGCAACACGGCGAGCCCACCGGTCCAGCGGAATCTACCTAGTTCCGGCACGTCGAAGCTTAGCGGCTGACCGGCGGCAAAATAGACGAGGATCGGTAACAGGATGATGATCGCCAGATTGAGCCAGAAGACCGGGTAAATCTTGCCAGTAGAGTTCTGCACGCCCTTGGCCCACTTCGCGAACACGAAGGCGAGCACCATGGCCACGAAAAAAGCCGCGACTACGTACATGAAGCCATCTTCAAACACTGGCTTGGGTACGTACAGGCCACGATTCGACAGCGCCCACCCTTCTGCGAGGATGATGGCCTTCTTCGGATGCGGGAAGCTGTGCACCACAATCGCGTGCCATAGCAGAATCTGCACAAGCAATGGAACGTTGCGCGTGACTTCGATATAGCAATACACGATGCGGCTGACCAACCAGTTGTTGGACAGACGCAGCACACCCAGCACAAACCCCAGGATCGTCGCGAGCACGATTCCACAGAATGCAACCAGCGCAGTGTTCATGATCCCCACCAGCGCGGCGCGATAATGCGGCATGCGCGAGTTGTATTCGATCAGCGTCTGGCTGATGTCGTAGCTGGCGGGAGCCCATAAGAAATCGAAACCAAACGACTTGTCCAACTCTGCAAGGTTGGCAACGGCGTTGGATATCAACCAGAAGAGCGTCGCGAAAATCCCGGCCATCACCAGTATCTGAATGATGACCGCGCGGGTGCGCTTATCGCGCCAGTAGCGTAAGAGACCCGCATCGTCCGGGGTCATGGCAAGTTCTGACATGTTTGACGCCCTAGCGACTCTCTGAACAACACATGTCAATAGGACCTGCGCTCCTCAGAGCTTCGCTACGTACTCGTACAATCCATTGTGGCGAGAACGAGAAAAAGGAAGCGCCGCGGATGCGGCGCTTCCATGAGGCTGGTAACTCAGATTACGCTTTCGATTAGCGCATCGGCGGGGCATACAGGATGCCGCCGTCGGTGTACTGAGCATTCAGACCACGAGCCAGTCCGATCGGCGTGTTCTTGCCGATGTACTTCTCGTAAACCTCTGCGTAGTTGCCGACCTGCGCCAGCGCGCGAGCAGCCCATTTCTTGTCCAGGCCAATCATTTTGCCGAGGTCGCCTTCGGTGCCGAGCATACGGTTAACTTCCGGGTTTTTGCCCGGAGCAGCACCCAGCTCTTTCACGTTCTGCGAGGTCACGCCATATTCTTCAGCATTGATCATCGCGTTCAGAACCCAGCGAACGATGTCAGCCCATTGGTCGTCGCCGTGACGAACGAGTGGGCCCAGCGGCTCTTTGGAAATGATTTCAGGCAGCACCACGTGGTCGTCCGGCTTTTCGAAAGTCGTACGGGTAGCAGCAAGACCGGAAGCGTCAGTGGTGTACACGTCGCAACGACCAGCAGCGTAGTTGGTGCGTGCTTCTTCATTGGTTTCAATCGGCACTGGCTCGTACTTCATGTTGTTAACACGGAAGAAGTCAGCCAGATTCAGCTCGGTGGTCGTGCCGGTCTGGATGCAGACAGAAGCGCCGTCCAGTTCTTTTGCGCTCTTCACGCCCAAGCTCTTCGGCACCATGAAACCTTGACCGTCGTAGTAGTTGACACCGACAAAGGTCAACTGCAGATCGGTATCACGACTAAACGTCCAGGTAGTGTTACGCGCCAGCATGTCGACTTCGCCAGCGCGCAGCACGGTGAAACGCGTCTTACCAGTGGTAGGCGTGTATTTCACTTTGCTGGAATCACCCAGAACAGCAGCAGCAACTGCCTGGCAGACTGCTGGGTCAAAACCCTGCCAGTTGCCGTCTTTATCAGTGAATGCAAAACCGGGAACACCGGTGGAAACGCCGCATTGAACGAATCCTTTCTTGACTACGTCTTGCAGGGTGCCAGCGCTGGTCGCGCCTGCAAACGCGATCGTCGTGGCGGCAGCTGCGGTAGCTGCGATTTTTAAAAGGTTCATCAGAAGTCCTCCAAAACCTATTATGTTGTGAGCTTTCGCTTGCACGGATAGAGAAATTGGTCGGGGCGACCTAATCCGCTGAAAGCGACCGTAGCATACGCAAAAATGCCCTCCAATACAGAGTTGATCGCACTGCCGGGCGCGTCAGTCGCATAGGAAACCGCATCGACTCTTTGGTATACCAAACTCAGGCCTGATTTCATTTGAACAATTCTGGATCTGTTAAAGGTACAGGCATCACCTGGGTCGTCTTTGCGGCATTTGCCATCAGCGTGTCAGTCGTGATCGCGAGCATCGCGTTTTCGCACGGCACCAGCACGCTGACCATTTTGTTGCTGCGTTTTCTCGCGCTGATGATGTTAATTCCACTTCTGATGCGTGCGCGGCGACTGACTCTGCGAGTAGCACCACGCGCCGCGCTGTTGAGCGTTGTAATCGGCGCGATATTTCTAGCCCAGACAGGTGGTTACCTGGCATCTGTCAGTTACATACCCGTCGCGCTGGCGGTGCTACTGTTCTATACGTACCCGCTGCTGACAGCCATGTTGGGTGCAATCATCGACCGGCGGCGTCCGCACCCGCTGGAACTGCTGGGCCTGGGGATGGCGTTCGCCGGGTTGTTCCTCGCTCTGCAGGTGTCATTTGACGCGCTCGACGCCCGCGGCATCGGATTTGCGGCGCTGGCCGCGTGTGCCGCCGCAGTTGTCCTTAACAGCACCCAACGGGTGTTGAGGAACCTCGCCTCGCTGCCAGTCAGTTTTTTTACCAGCGTTGGCTCCCTACTGGTGTGCATCGTGATTCTGGCACTGGGCGGCGAAGTCGCGTGGCCAGATACTGACATCGGGTGGTGGGCGCTGGTCGCATCGGTGACCACCTTCGCGATCTTCTACCCGACAATGATCATTGGCATCGAGCGCGTTGGCGCCGTGCCTGCAGCACTCATATTCAACCTTGAACCGCCGTTCACAATACTGCTGGCGGCCTGGTGGTTGGACCAGACCTTGACCCTCACACAACTGTTCGGCGCGGCCGTGGTCGTGGCGGCGGTATGTATCGGACAAATCCCAAACCTCCGCCGAAACCCTGAAAACCCGGGGTAAAGACGCCGTTGGACCCGGCAGTTCATCCGACCGATGCCAAGCTTGGGGTTCCTAACCTCAACGTGTAGCCACCCGGTGCAGTTGGCGCATCCACGCGACGAAACGGTCCAGCTCCCGATGGACGTAGCAGCCGTTGCAGACCTGTGCGAAGGAGCCAAGGAGTTCGAGTTGTCTGTAAAAGCGCTGCAACGCGAAGGGGACATCTCCGCAGTGCAGGCGGTGCGAAACGTGCTGCAAAATGACACGCCGGTGGTTGTTGTATGCACGCGTCCTTGGTGGAAACGCCAGCTGGATCTTCGCTACGCCGCTGTCACGCGCCCCCGTAGGCCGCGCGGACTTCTGCCCCAATCAGCGCCAGTCCTTTTTGCAAGTCCTCTTCGGGCGCTGCGTAACTGATGCGAATGCACTCATGCCGGTGCTCCCACTCTTCCTTGAGCCCTGGGAAGAAGTGCTGTCCCGGCACAACCACAATACCCTTCTCTTTGAGTCGTACATACAGTTCCTGTGCGCTGACCGGTAGCCCTTCACACCACAACCAGAAGAAGAATGCACCTTCCGGTTTATGCACGCGACAAGGCAGCCCGAAGACAGCTTCCAGCAACCAACCAAGTGCGCGTCGCGAACGCTGTTCGTAGAAAGGTCGAATGATTTCTCGCGACACCCGAACCAGTTCGCCACTCTGCACCAGGTCAAGCACCAGCGCCGGCCCCATACTGTTGGACGCCAGGCTCACAACTGCATTCATCGCGCCCAGCGCTTCAATCACTGGCTCGGGCGCCACAACCAGACCGGTACGCACGCCAGGCAGACCCAGTTTCGAGAGACTCAGACACACAACCGAGTGACCTGAGTACACGGGCCTGGCGTCACCGAAGATAATGTCAGGGAACGGCGTCCCGTAGGCGTTATCGATGATGAGCGGAATGTCACGCTCGGCGGCAAGCTGTTGCAAGACCCGAACTTCGTCGTCCGTCACCACGTTGCCAGTGGGGTTGGTAGGCCGCGACACAACAATCGCACCGGCATCGTCCGGCACGTTGAGGTTGTCCAGGTCAACGCGGTACTTGAACAAGCCACCGTCCAACAATTCGATGCGCGAGCGCTGCGCAACAAACAGGTCAGGGATGAGTCCCTGGTCCGCGTAGCCAATGTATTCAGGCGTTAGCGGAAAGAAGATGCGTCGCACCTTACCGTCCGGATGTTCACCGCCGAACAGACTGAACAGGTAGAAGAAAGCGCTTTGTGAACCATTGGTAACCGCGATGTTGTCGGGGCCAATAGGCCAGCCAAAATAATCCCTCAGTAACTTGGCCATCGCTTCGATGAACACGCTGTCCCCGCGTGGCCCGTCGTACACCGCGATGGTGCGTTCGAGGCACTCCGCGTCCTTCGCCAGCACCTGCAGTCGTGCGCGAAAGAGCGCCTGCATCTCTTCGAGCAGTGCGGGGTTTCCGCCTCCCAGCATAATCGGAGGCGTTTCCGCCGCCAGCGCCTCACCCAGATCGCTCATCAGTTGTAGCGTGCCTGATTCGGCAGACATGCGGAGTCCAAGCTTTGAGAACTGCATCAATTAGCTTCCGATCGGTCTTGTCTGTCAGTCTTGTCGTAGCCGCTCGTTAACCGCGATGGGCGTCGGGTAGCGATTCATGACGATGTAGGACGAGGCAATAAATGTGAATAGCGTCGCTGCCTGTATCAGATGTGCAAGCTGCTCGCTGATAACCTGTTCCGTCAGTGCAAGCACCACAACAAGCAGCGTGAATTCGCTGGCCTGTCCCAGCCGTACACCCACTTCTCGCGCGAGCTTCGGCTTCTCGCCGTTGCGCACCAGCAGTTTGCCGTAGCCCCAGATCTTGGCGGCCATGACCACGGCGGCCAGTCCAATAGCCGGGATGACCACGCCGGCGATATCCGCGATTGGGAACTCGGCGCCCAACGCGAAGAAAAACAGAATCAGGAAAAAATCACGAAGCGGCTTCAGGCTCTCGGCGATAAACGTCGCAACGCGATTTGCGGCCAGCGTCACGCCAGCGACAAACGCGCCCATCTCGTGCGAAAGGTTTAAGGCGTGCGCCAACTCGGCAATACCCAGACACCAGCCAAGTGTGGCCAGAAACAGGTATTCCGCGATGGTATCGAAACGCATTAGCAGAGGTATCAGCACGTAGCGCGATAATGCCCAGCACGCGAGTGCCAACGCGGGCAACGCCAGCAATGGCATCAACATACGCACCCAACCCTCGCCACCCTGCGCCAACGCCTGTATCCCCAGCAAGAGCAAGATCGCCATCATGTCCTGCAGTAGCAGGACACTGATGATGATTTCGCCCAGATGCCGATGATGTAACGCCGTTGTTGGTAACAGCTTCAGGCCGATAATCGTACTCGAGAAGCCCAGCGCAAGCCCGGCGAACAAGGCTTCGTTGGTGCTGTAACCCACGGCCAGCATGTAGCTGCCAACTGTCACCAACACCAGCAAGGCCCCTAACAGGGTGACCCGTGCAGCAGGCCCGAACAGGCGCGCGAGTTTCTGCGGGTGTAAGTTCAAACCCAACAGAAACAACAAGAAGATGATACCCACCTGACCTACGTCGCGGACGTTCACGGAGGGCGGAATCAGGTCCAGGATAGCCGGCCCTGCCACCACGCCAGCGAGCACGTACGCGACCAGCAGCGACTGGCGGCTTTGCAGTGCCCCCGCCGCAACTAACGCTGTCCCGGTAAACACAAGAAACAGAACAAATACGATTGGCGCTTCGCCCACGACTTATGTTCTCTCACTCACGGTTGCGCACGGCGTCGAATCAAGCGGTCTGCTCGCCAAGATGCGGAAACTCATCACGTGGGTCCATGATGTGCACAGTCTCTCCCCGATACGGTGACAGTCCTGCCTTCTGGTAGTTGCCGAGCGCGTTTGGGTGGTCCAGGGAACACGTATGCAGCCAGACACGACCAGGCTGCGACTGCCAGGCCCGGTGTAACGCCCAGCGTATGAAGTAGCCACCCAATCCCTTGCCGATAAACTCTGGCATCAAACCGAAATAGGCGATCTCGATGTCGGGCATACGACGTTTGTCGAATTCGACATATCCGGCCGGCGTACCGTGTACATACAACACGTCGATCTCGATCCCGTCTGCAGAAATCGCGGCACGCAGCTTGTCATCGGAGAGTTTCAGCCGCTCGAACCACTGCCAGCGACGCCCTACTTCGCCGTACAGGAATCGGTAGAAAGACAGTGTTGGCTCTTCCGCGCGAATCACCCGGATGCCCTCGCGAGGGTCTGGCGCACTCTCAACTGGCTCAAACATCTGCAGGTAAGTGACCTGCACCGCGATGCGGCTTTTTGTTGGCCAGAGTTTCATAACGACAAGTCATCCTGTTTAACGCCGGGCGCATGCTCGCCGGCGGGCGCGTACTATAGGGTACTATCCTTGGCAATCAACTGCCTTCGCGCCGCCCAATCGCTATGATCGGGCGCCATCACCGTCAAAATTTAGCCAGTCGAACATCCATGAATCCGCCGCGCGTGCAAATGTTGCCCAACTGCGAAGGGGAAGACCCCGATCTTCTACCGGTTGCGGAGGCGTACCGGCGTATCGCCGGTTCGCTGGTCTCATTAGGCGGCAGTGAGGATGTGGCGCTAGCGAACGCCTTGGGGCGTGTGCTGGCCGAACCGATTGTCTCGCCGTTCAACGTGCCGCCACACCGCAATTCGGCAATGGACGGCTACGCGTTGTCGGGTGACGAAATCCCTGAAAACGCCATCAAGTCATTGAAGGTGATTGGCACCGCGTGGGCGGGGCACCCGTATGCGGGCTCTCCAGGGCCGGCCGCGTGTGTACGCATCATGACCGGTGCGCCGATGCCTGACGGAACTGACACCGTCATCATGCAGGAGCAGGTCGAGGCTGACGGCGATACCATACGCATCGATGGCGAGCATAAGCGTGGTCAGAACGTGCGCGAAGCCGGTGAAGACATCGCCGCCGGCGCCGAAGTATTGTCGCGTGGTCAACGCCTGGGTCCTGCGGAGCTGGGTCTGGTTGCCTCGCTGGGTCAGGCAACCGTGCGCTGTTTCCCAAAACTCAAGGTAGCGATCTTCTCGACCGGGGACGAAGTGCGTTCCATCGGTGAGCAGCTGGAGCCTGGTGCGATATTTGATTCGAACCGCTACACGCTGACCGGGATGTTGAAACGCCTGGACGTCGAGTTACACGATATGGGCGTGCTGACAGACGACCGCGAGACCATTCGTGCCGCCCTGGACCGGGCAGGACAGGAGGTGGATGTGATTATCACGTCTGGTGGCGTGTCCGCCGGCGCTGCGGACTTCGTTAAAACAACCCTTGAGGAACTGGGGCAAGTGGGCTTCTGGAAGATCGCCATCAGGCCCGGTCGGCCGCTCGCCTTTGGTCGCATTCACCAGGCCGCGTTCTTCGGTTTACCCGGTAACCCGGTTGCCGTGATGGTGACTTTCTACCAGTTTGTGCGTGAAGCGCTGAGGGTATTGTCGGGTGAGACCGCAGCTCCGCCAGAACCGATGATTGACGCACGCCTGACCACCCGGCTACGGAAGAAGACCGGCCGCGTGGAGTATTACCGCGGCATCCTCGACCGCAACGAGCGCGGCGAACTCACGGTGCGCACCACCGGCGCAAGCGGCTCCGGGTTGTTACATACGATGAGTGATGCCAACTGTTTTATCGTGCTGTCAGAAGACATCGCCAGCCAGGAGCCCGGCGCTCTGGTACCCGTTCAACCCTTCTACGGTCTGGTGTAACCAGGTCAGGAGGACTCGCTTGATTGACCCAAACTTCCCGCAACCTTTTGCTCCGCACCACGACGGCCCGGTTGCGCCTCCGGCCGATGCGCTGATCTTTGCGTTCCGCAAACGCGAGTTGCTGGTAAGCACCGATCATCAGGTACTGACGATGACGGATATCGTCATGCAGGATATCAGTTGGGTGCGTACCCAGTTCCTGGGCTTATTGGGAGCAACCGCGTGTTACTCGGCCGAGCTGTCTAAAGACATCAATCTGCCGGGTGGCTTCATGTTCCGCGACCTGCGGCGCCTGTACGGCATGTTGCCACCCGACGTGCAAGCCGTAGCCGGGCGGGCCGTGCAGATCATGGAGTGGGATCGCACTCATCAGTTCTGCGGCGCGTGCGGAGAGCCGACCGAGCTCTCGAGTTCCGATCGCTCGCGCCGCTGTCCACGGTGCCGCATCCCCATGTACCCGCGTTTGGCGCCTGCGATGATCGTTTCAGTCGAACGCGATGACCAGATTCTGCTGGCGCGGTCCCCGCATTTCCCGCCAGACATTTTCAGCGTCCTGGCCGGCTTCGTGGAGCCGGGGGAAAGTGCCGAAGATGCCGTTGTCCGCGAAGTTTACGAAGAGACACGTATCGTGGTTGAGGACGTGCGTTACTTCGGCAGTCAGCCATGGCCTTTTCCGAACTCGCTGATGCTGGGTTTCACGGCCAGATACAAGAGCGGCGAAATTGATACCAGCCACGACGACGAAACCGAAGCCGCCGGCTGGTTCACACGCGACACACTGCCCAAGACCTTTCCGGGACGGGTCAGTATTTCGCAATGGTTGCTGAGCGACTTCCTCGAGCGTAACGGCGGAGACCCACGTCACGGCCCCTGAGTTAACCCGCGAGGCACTGGCACAAGCGGACGCGGGGAGCGAAGTTTCCCGCTTTAGCAACAAGGTCCGGTCATGACTGATGCTGTGCATGCGCTGATCGACGCCGTACCCAAGGCGGAACTGCATCTGCACATAGAGGGAACTCTGGAACCGTCGATGATGCTGTCCCTCGCCGAACGACACGGCGCGGCTTTACCCTGGGACACCCT
>CEUQ01021857.1_pt1 | contig 18628 bp, 16 predicted proteins | sample 361491 | NCBI WGS metagenome assembly CEUQ01 (sample SAMEA2622796, study PRJEB7988) | marine metagenome | biome: marine biome (ENVO:00000447); feature: marine epipelagic mixed layer (ENVO:xxxxxxxxx); material: "saline water (ENVO:00002010), including plankton (ENVO:xxxxxxxx)" | depth 120 m | reverse complement strand
TCTAAGCATGCTTCTAATAAAAGTTTTTCTGTAAATGGATCACCTACTTGAACTGTTGGTCGCTTACTTTCAGAATCTGTGTCAAAAGCTGCTGATGCCATAGATGCTCCATGTATACCGTCTCTGCCTGTTTTAGCACCAACATATACTACCTTGCTTCCTGGTGTTCCTGCTTTTGCATAAAAAATTTTTTCTTTTTTTACTATTCCTACTGTCATTGCATTTACAAGAATATTTCCATTATACCCTTTATCAAATGTGCATTCTCCTCCAATAGTAGGAACTCCCATACAATTTCCATATCCCCCTATACCAGATACTACACCAGATAATAGATGCTTTGTTTTATGATGATTTGGACTTCCAAATCTTAGGCAATTCATATTTGCAACTGGTCTAGCACCCATTGTAAAAACATCTCTCATAATTCCTCCTACACCTGTTGCAGCTCCTTGATATGGTTCTATAAATGAAGGATGGTTATGACTTTCCATTTTAAAAACTGCTGCTAATCCATTTCCTATATCTATTATTCCTGCATTTTCTCCTGGGCCTTGAATTACCCATTCTTCCTTTGTAGGAAGTTTTTTTAGCCATTTTCGTGATGATTTATAGGAACAATGCTCACTCCACATTGCAGAAAATATACCAAGTTCAGTAATATTTGGAATACGACCTAGATATTTAATTATTTGATTAAATTCATCTTCATTTAACCCTAATTCAATTGCATTATTAACATTAGTCATTATTAGGTCCCAATAACATTCAAAATATTTTCAAAAAAATTTATTCCATCACTTCCACCTAATCGATTATCAATTGCTCTTTCAGGATGTGGCATCATTCCTAAAACATTTCCATTGTCATTTGTAATACCCGCAATATTATTAACCGATCCATTTATATTAGCTTTTTCGTCAATTTTTCCATCATTTGAGCAATATTGAAATATAATTCTATTATTTTTAACTAGTATTTCAAGGTCATCTTTATTTACAAAATAATTTCCATCATGATGTGCAACTGGGTATGATATTACTTTATTTATTTCATTATCTTTTACCCATAAATTTTTATTTTTTGAAATTAAATTCACATACTTACATATGAAATTCATATTTTTATTTCTCATTAAAACACCTGGAAGAAGTCCGCATTCTGTAAGTATTTGGAAGCCATTACATATACCTACTACTGGTATACCATTATTTGCACATTTAATTACTTCTTTCATTATAGGTGCTCTAGAAGCTATAGATCCAGATCTTAAATAATCTCCATGAGAAAATCCACCTGGTAATATTATTAAATCGGTATTTTTTATACTTGTTTCTTTATGCCAAAGCATCTGTGCTGTCGTATTTGTAACATTCTTTATTGCAACGGCAACATCTCTATCACAATTAGACCCAGGAAATACTATTATGGAAGACTTCATTTTAATTATATCTCTTTAATTACTTCTATAGAAAAATCTTCAATTACTAGATTAGCAAGCAAAGATTTACAGATATTTTCTGCAATTTCTTTTGCTTTTACTGGGTCATTAGTATCTACATCAATATCAAAGAGTTTTCCTTGTCTAATTTTGTTAATTTCTTTATAACCTAGGTTTTTTAATGCAGACTCGACTGCTTTTCCTTGAGGATCTAATACTCCTTCTTTTAATCTAGTATGTATTTGAACTTTCATATAAACCTCTATTTTTTATTGATTTAAATTCCTAATCTTGCAGCTACTTCCTGATAAGCGTCTGTTAAATTTCCTAAGTCTTCTCTAAACCTATCTTTATCAAGTTTTTTGGATGTATCTTTATCCCACAATCTAAAGTTATCTGGACTTAATTCATCAGCTAATACTATTTCATTACTATTATTTTTTAATTTTCCAAATTCTAATTTGAAGTCAACTACTCTTATCCCAACTTTTATAAATATTTCTGATAAAAACTTATTTATTTTTAGAGACATATCATTAATTATTAATAAATCTTTTTTATTTGACCAACCAAAAGCACATATATGTTCTTCAGAAATTAAAGGATCATTTAACTTATCTGATTTGTAATAATATTCAATTAGTGTTCTAGGTAGTTTGTCTCCTTCCTTAAGGTCAAACCTTTTACATATTGAACCTGCTGCTATATTTCTTACGACTACTTCAATGGGAATAATATTAACTTCATGAACTAATTGTTCTCGATCATTTAAATTTTTAATAAAATGTGTAGAAATACCAATACTTTTTATTTCTTCCATCAAATAAGTTGAAATTTTGTTATTTAATATGCCTTTACCTTCTATTAATGCATGTTTTTTATTATTAAAAGCGGTAGCATCATCTTTAAAAAATTGAATAACAGTGTTTGGTTCAGAGCCTTTGTATAAAATTTTAGCCTTACCTTCATACAACACTTTTCTGGTATCTTTTTTCATATTTGCCTTTTTAATAGTATGTTATAAATATATCAAATATAGATATTAGAGCAACGTATAACTACCAAGTTTTAACAGTATAATAATTACTATGTAAATTGGTATTATCATTAAATAAATAAATAGGTTTTAATTTTATCTGGTTGCTATTAGGTAACGCAATAAAATTTGTACATAATGTTCCATAATTATTTTTTTTTATTATATTTATGGCTGCTAATGGATTGTTATCAGGAAAATTTTTACTTGAAAGAAAATTTTTCCAAGATGTCCATAAATTTTTTTCAGGTTCAGGTGGTAATAATTTATTATAATTATTCAGGTTATATCTAAAGCGGTGAGAATCTAAACTGTTGATGTCATGACTGTCAATAAAGTGTTGGCCTGGATCAATATAATTTAATTTTAGTTTTTTAGTGTTATCATTTTTAACCCATATTGCCTTTTCATTATTGGCAATAAATAGATTGAAAGATCTCCAATTAGTGGCATTCAAACCTGACAAATAACTGATAATATCATTCATATTATTCTTTTTAAGAACGTCTATAACTAAATTACCTCGGCTTTCTTTTTTATTATCTACACCTAAACTATTAGATCTGTTTAATATTGTAGCTACTATCCCATTTTTATTTAAACCAAGCCAAGTTCCACCAGCTACTTGATCTTTACCTCCAATAATATCTTTCCCCCAATATTTATCTGGAGGGAGCCAATTTCTATTAATCATCTCATCTCTATTTCCTCCTAATATTAATGGCCATTTATTTTCAGGACGAAACAAAATCAATAGGGTACACATTTGGCATAATCTTTATTAATTTATTTTTTAAATACTCGGTCAAAAATATATTTAACATTCTTGGTATGATTAGAAATATCAAATAGCTTTTCTATGCTTTCATTTGATAAATATTTTTTTACATCAGAATTATTAATTAAAAGACTTTTAAAATCTTTATTATTTTTCCAAACCTCCATAGCAGATTTTTGTACTGTTTCATATGCTTTCTCGCGACTCATTCCAGCCTGAGTTAGAGCTAATAATACTCCCTGACTATAATGTAATCCTCTTAACTGATTTAGGTTTTTTTTCATATTATTAGGGTAAAGAACAAGATTTTCAATTACTCCTGACATTCGATGAATTGCGAAATCTAATGTGACCGTAGAATCTGGCCCTATCATTCTTTCTACAGATGAATGAGAAATATCTCTTTCATGCCATAACGCAACATTTTCTTGGGCAGGAATGACAGCAGACCTTACTAATCTCGCTAAACCGGTAATATTTTCTGTTAGTATAGGGTTTCTTTTATGTGGCATTGCAGAACTACCCTTTTGTCCAGAAGTAAACATTTCTTCAGCTTCTCTAACTTCGGTTCTTTGTAGGTGCCTAATTTCAATTGATAATCTTTCAAGAGAACTTGCAACAACTCCAAGAGTAGAGAAAAACATTGCATGTCTATCTCGAGGAGAAATTTGTGTCGATATGGTCTCTACTTTAAGTTTCATTTTTTTTGCTACATATTCTTCAACTTTCGGGCTAATATTCGCAAACGTTCCAACTGCCCCAGAAATTTTACAAGTAGACACTTCTTGAGTGGCAATTTTTAATCTATCTTTAGCCCTTTTGAATTCCGCATAAGCATATGCAAATTTAAGTCCCATTGTAGTAGGTTCTGCATGTATGCCGTGGCTTCTTCCTATACAAATCATGTCTTTACTGGCTAATGCCCTTTTTTTTAAGGCTTTTAATAACCTATTTAATCCTTGATCTAGTAAGTTTCCTGCTTCTTTAAGTTGATAGTTAAAACATGTGTCTAATACATCAGAAGAGGTCATACCTTGATGAATAAATCTTGCTTTTGGTCCTACATGTTCAGCTAAGTTTGTTAAGAATGCTATTACATCATGTTTAACTTTTTTTTCAATTCTATCTATTTTATTTATCTCAAATTTACCTTTTTTATCTATTTGTTTTGCTACACCTTTAGGAATAACTCCTAATTTTTCTTGAGCCTCACAAGCATATTTTTCAATTTCTAACCATGTTTGGAATTTATTCTTTGGACTCCAGATAGATGTCATTTCTTGTCTACTATATCTTGGTATCATTTTAAAACCTTAAATAAATCATTTATCATTAATACTTTCATCTATATTTATATATAATGCTTCAATAGGTTTCAAATACATTATATAAAAGGAGAGTATATAATTTGTTAGTAGATGGTATAAATACTAGATCAATAGACTATAATAATGATTATACTGTATCAATTATAGATCAGACACTTTTGCCTCATAATTTAGAAATAAAAGTAATAAAAAATTTAGATGATTCAATAATTGCTATTAAGGATATGATGGTTAGAGGAGCTCCCTTAATAGGTGTGACAGCTAGTTATGGAATGACATTAGCAATTAAAGATAATCCATCTGATGAAAATATATATTCCGCATTTGAAAAATTAGTCAATACGAGACCAACTGCAGTGGACTTAAAATGGGCACTTGAAAACTTAATGAAAGAAATTCTACCTATAAATAAAAATGATAGGTTTGATTATTCATGGCAATTATCAAAAAGTTTATTAGAAGATTCTGTGCAACAGTGTTCTGATATAGGAGATCATGGCTTAAATTTAATAAAAAATATTAAAAAAAATAAAGTGAATATATTAACTCATTGTAACGCTGGTTGGTTGGCGTGTGTAGATTGGGGAACTGCTCTTGCTCCAATTTATAAAGCGTATGATTATGGTATTGATGTTCATGTTTGGGTTGATGAAACTCGCCCTAGATCACAAGGAGCATCTCTAACCTGTTGGGAATTAAATAAACATGGGATACCAAATACATTAATAGTTGATAACGCTGGAGGCCATTTAATGCAAAAAGGTAAGGTAGATATGTGTTTGGTAGGGTCTGATAGAACTGCTAGCAATGGAGATGTTTGTAATAAAATCGGTACTTATATGAAAGCATTATGTGCATTTGATAATAACATTCCTTTTTATGTTGCATTGCCTGAATCTACTATAGATTTTAAATTAGAATATGGTGTTAATAATATAAATATTGAAGAAAGATCAACTAAAGAAATTAGTCATATTAAAGGTGTAGATAATAATGGCAATATTAATGTAGTAAAAATTATTGATAAAGATAATAATATTTTAAATCCTGGTTTTGATGTAACTCCTAATAAATATGTAAGCAAATTGATTACTAATAAAGGAGTATGCGAAGCTTCTACTAACGGAATAAAAGGACTGTTTAATGAAAAATATTAAAACAGAAATTATTAATTATGCAAAGAAACTTAATTTAACAAATTTATCTCCACTAAGATCAGGTAATATTTCAGTAAGAACAATTTTAAATAATAAAAAAGGTTTTTATATTACGCCATCAGGTATTAAGTATGAAAAATTAAAAACTAAGGATATAGTTTTTGTGTCTTTGGATGGTAAATATGATAAAGAAGGATTAGATCCTTCGTCAGAATGGCGCTTCCACCAAGATATATATAAAGATAAAAGCACAGTTAAGGCAATAGTTCACGCTCATTCTCCATATTCAACAGCGTTATCTTCATTTAGAAAAAATATTCCATCTTTTCATTATATGGTTGCTTTAGCAGGTGGTAATTCTATTAAATGTGCTAAATATGCTACTTATGGAACAAGAGAATTATCAGTAAACATATTACAGGCTCTAAAAAATAGATATGCATGTTTAATATCAAACCATGGTCAAGTATCTATTGGTTCAAATATAGCTAATGCTTTTGAATTAGCTGAAGAAGTAGAAAATTTGTCTCATCAATATTTACTTACAATGATGATTGGTAAGCCAAAGTTATTAACAAATGTAGAAATGAATAATGTTTTAAAAAAAATAAAAAGTTATAAAAATAATTTATAAAGTAGGAAATAAATATGAAAATATGGGAAGTAAAAAATTTAGGTTTAGATAATTTAAGTTTGTCTACAAAAGATATTATGCCAATGGCAGATAATGAAGTACTTGTAAATATGAAAGCTGCTACTTTAAATTTTAGAGATTTAATTATGATAGATGGAGGGTATGGGGCTACAGGAGGAAAGCCTCCATTTATACCTATTTCAGATGGGGCAGGAGTAGTTAAAAATGTTGGTAAAAATGTCAAAAATTTTAAAGTAGGTGATATTGTTATTCCTCCATTTTTTAAAGGTTGGGATTCAGGAGATATAAAAGAAAATACTATTTTTTCATCTCTGGGAGGAAAAGAACAAGGAGTAATGCAAGAATATATGATATTTAAAGAAAACAATATAGTACACGCACCTAATCAATGGAGTTGTTTGGAGGCGGCTACTCTACCATGTGCTGCACTAACTGCTTGGAGGACAATAGTAACTGAAGGTAAGGTTAATAAAGATTCTATTGTATTAGTTCAAGGTTTAGGTGGTGTATCTATATTTGCGATCCAAATAGCTAAAATGTTTAATGCTCAAGTAGTAGCTACGACATCAAGTGAAGATAGAATGAAAATTGCTAAAAATATTGGGGCTGATTTTGTAATTAATTATAAAAAAGATAATAATTGGTGGAAAAAAGTCCTTGAGGTAACTGATAATAAAGGTGCTGATATAATAGTTGAAGTTGGAGGAAGTAAAACATTAGAACAATCAATAAAGTGTTCAAGAATAGGTGCAGTAATTGGAGTCATAGGAGTTTTATCAGGAGGTATTGCTGAATTGCCTATAGGTCGGGTCATCTATAAGGCCTCAAGGTTAATAGGTATTACTTGTGGTAATAAAAAAGAGTTAACTGATATGATTAATAAGTTTAATTCATCTAATACTAAACCCATTATTGACTCTATTTATAAGTTTGAGGATTTACCAAAGGCTTTAAGATATATGAGTAAAGGAAATCATTTAGGTAAAATTGCTATAGATTTTGATAAGGAATAATATTTATATGATAAAAATAGTTATTATTGAAGATGATCAAATATGGATTAATTTGCTTGAGGATGAATTACCTGAAAAAATTGATGATTGTAAGGTCTACGGTATTTTATTTGTCATGGAAAATTATGAAGAAATTATTGAACAAATAAGGCAAATAGATCCAGATATAGCTATTTTGGATATAAATATGGGTAATAATCCTAAATCAGGTATTAAGCTTGCCAATAGAATAAATAAAGTGATGCCTACCTTAGATTATATATTTTTATCTTCTCAAAAATCTGAAGACCCATTTATATTAAAGGAAGCTTCATATACCAAAGCTAAGGTTTTTTTAGATAAAAACGATTTTAAAAATGATTTAGACTCATTAGCAAATTATATTAAAAACAATATAAAAAATAAAATAGAAAATTTAGCAATTTTAAATTTAAATCCTATGATTATTAATTTTGATGCTCGTACTGTTTATTTAAATGACATAGAAATTCATTTTACAAAGATGGAATTTGAAATACTTTCATATATGGCTAAAAATAAAAATAGGGTGTTTTCAAAAGTTCAACTTTACAGATTTGCTACTGATGAAAATGTACAAGAAGATACTTTTGAAAACACTATTGTAAGCCATATAAAATCTATTAGAGATAAATTCAAAAAAATTGATAAGAATTTTAATCCTATTAAAACAGTTCAATCATATGGCTATAAGTATGATCAAAGTTGAGAAATTTTATTATTATTATTTATAAAAATTTCAACTCTTCTATTTTGTGGTTCTTTAATACCATCCTTTGTTTGAATTTTTGGCTTTGTTTCACCATAATAAAATGTGCTAATATTATAAGCTGATAAACCTTTTTTTAATAGAAATTGTTTCACAGAATTGGCACGTAATTTTGATAAAATTAAGTTGTATTCTTTTGTGCCAGATGTATCAGTATGGCCAATTATTTCAAAGATAGTATTTTCTGCCTCTGCATATTTTTTTATAATATCATTTAATTTATTTTGAAGGTTAAAATCTAGCTTAAATTTGTCATGCGCAAAATATATCTCAAATTTTTGTTTATTATCTATATTTGTAATTTTTTTTATTTCTTTAATTTCCTTTATTTGTTGAGCTTCTTCATTAGTTATTTTTGGTTTTGATGAAATATTTTTATCATTATTATTATTTCTAATTATTTTTGCCATTTTATTTAAATTATTATTCATCATTTCATAACAATCTTTAATATGCTCATCTTGCCAACCTTCTTCTAATTGTTCTAACCAACAATCAAAACCAATCTGTGTTTTTGCTAATATTTGTGGATGATTTTTTAATAGTTTAGAATTATGGAAATCTAATATTTTATTTCTTTTATCATTTGCTTCCTTTATATAATTATTAGCAATATCCCAATTTTTTACTTCTTCCGGATAAACCTTTTTATTTAATTTTGCATTAATTCCTTTATCTGCAAAATAAGCAGCATCTATTTCGTCATGCATTTCATTCATTTCAGATAATGCGAACTTTAAATAAGCATGTGATAATTCTTCTGAAAATTTATTTGTAGAATCTGGCATTTCTTGTAGTTTTTCAATTTTATGGTAAGCACAATTACTCATAAATAATGAAATAAATATAATTATTAATGTTTGTTTTTTTATATTAAGAAATTTGTTCATAATAACTCCTTTTATTTAATTAGTTAGATATGCCATAGTAATATTGAGAATTAGTTTTTAAATTATGTATATTTTATGAAGATATTGAGATCTAGTATGAATTATGGTGAAAAAATTAGGATTTTTTTAGTTTTCTTTTTGTCTACATTATTCTTATTAATTGGGATATTTGCTACTATTATTATTAGTGGTCTTTATTTTAGTCCAGTTAGTAAAGATTTCTCAATTGAAACGGTTAATAAATATAATAATGTGCTTAAAGATGATATGGAAATTATATCAAGAGTTCTTAATGATGAAAAAATTGATAAAGAAGAAATTAAAGTTTTAGAAAATATAAATTTTGATAGTAATAATATTGGTAAATTTAAAATTATTTCTAATACATATAGATTAACACATCAATACTCGAGAGGTGAAATTCGTCATTATGTTTCTATGGAAAAGCCATTATCAAAAACAATAGGTAATTTTACTATAAAAATTGTTATTTTTATTAAAGATAACTTAGTCAAGAATGTTTATGAAAATTGTAATGATTTTTCATTTTTGCCATTTAAGGACGAAAATTTAGGCTCACAATATTATTGCGCAAATAAAGATATAAGTACGTTAAGAGTATATTCATCAAATCTAAAATATGATAGTTTTATTATTTCTACAGTATTGCCTGTAAAAGATTCACTAAATAATACTTTAGGTTTTATACAAATAATAACTGATGCAAATGTGCTAGAGGAAAAACTTGGTAAATTTTTAATATCAATATTATCACCTTTATTAATATGTATGATATTTGTAGGGTTATTTATATTATATTTACAAAACTTTTTAAGTAAGAGAATTAAAATTAATTTTATAAATGCAAATAATATTGCACATAATTTAAAAAATAAGACTAATGCTATTAGGTATTACTCACAAAAAAAATTTGAGACGACAGATGAGGCTAAAAACTCCTTTATAAAAATATTACAAATATTGGATAATGTGGACAATTTCATAGAGACAACTTTAAATACAGCCAAGCAGAGTTATCATAGTTATAGAAGTAAGAACATAAAGCCTCAAACAGATTTTTCTCAAATAATTCAGATAATAAAAGACTTGTATATATCGCATAAAATTATATATAGAGGTGATTATTCATATGGTGTTTTAGCCGAAAAGAATAAATTAATAGACGCATTAACAGCAATTATAGATAACAGTTTGTATTGGAATGCCAAACATAAACCAATAATTATAGAAACTAGAAAGAAAATAAATATACTCGAAATTCGTATAATGGATCACGGACCTGGATTAAACCAAAATGATAAAAATAATATTTTTAATGAAGGTTTTAGTAAGTCGGGTGGAAATGGATTAGGGCTGTATGTTGCAAAAAATATTATTAAATCTTTTGATGGTGAGGTAATTGCATCAAATAGAGATAAAGAAGGCTTAATTATGACAGTTAAATTACGTTTATTAGAGAAAGTATAAAATATGCACAATCATCTTTTTTATATTTTTTTTGTTATAATGAGTTTTATGATGACTTCATGTAAAACGACTGATTTTGTATCAGAAGAAACTATTGATACAAAGAATGAAGTTAGTAAAATTATAAATTTTAATAAAAATAACAAAGAATTAGGTGAATTTTTAAATAATCATAATTTAGCCATTCCAACAGAGGGTAATCCCTGGGGACCAGAGCTATTAGTTATGGTAGGTTTGTATAGTAATGATAATTTAAAAGTTAAGAGGGCAGAATATGGAGTAAAAGCCGCGGAAATTCAAATAATTGCGGCAGGTTACCCAAAAATAGTTAATCCCTTATTTGAGTATCATACATTAGGTAAGCCGTTTACACTTGGTTTAAGTATAGAAATTCCCAATCAAAAAAGTTCTATTAAAGATTTGAAAATTGATATAGCAAAAATTAATGCTAAAAATATTATTTTAAATTTGTTGAATCCTGCATGGAATGTAAGATCAGAAATTTTACTTAGTCTTGTTGATGTATTAAGGCATGAGGCTGATTTGTTAATTATGCAAGAAATAAATAAAAAATTAGCTTCAAATTTTCAGCTTGCGTTAAAAAATTATGAGAAAGGTATTATACCCTTTACAGAACTAAATCAATTTGAGAAATTGCTTGAAGTGAACAAAAATGATTTAATATTGTCTAAATCTAATATTCATGCATCTAGAATAAAATTAGCTAGTGTGTTATCAGTTCCAGCTGATTTTATACTACCTTTAGATTTAATATATAATTATGAACATTTATTTAATTACAATATAAATAATGAAGTATATTTAAATAATATTAATCATGCACTTTTGAATAGAGCCGATATTATAAAGTCTTTATCAGACTATGCTAAAGTTGAAACAGAATTAAGATTACTAGTTGTTGAAAATAATAATAAGATCATATTATTTAAGCCTGCATTATTATGGGATCAAACGGACTTGATATTTAGTTTGGCTGGATCTTTTATTCCAAATAATAATTTAACAATTTCAGCTAAATTAGAAAAACAAATTGCAAAAAGAGATTTGTATAAAGCAAAGTTCATCGCAAATCAATCTTTGGCCTTAAATCAAATACAAACTAATTACGCGAATTTAATAATATCTGAGTCACATTATCTCTCTGCTATTTCTAAGTATGAATTTAATAAATTACAATATGAGTTAATGAAAAAAAGGCAAGAAAATGGAGATGCAAGTTTGTTAGATACGCAATTAGAAGAGTTAAATGTTTTAAAGGCTTATCAAATTATAGAAAATGCTAAATTTGATAAGTTAAAATCTATTTTAAGTTTAGAAAAAGTATTAGGTCATGATTTAATTAGTTATAAAACTTTGCCAGATTCATCTTTTATGCCTATTAATTATATTTTAAATAATATAGAGGTAAATACTAAATGAGAAATTTCATATACTTATTAGTTGGAATATTTTTTGGCTTTTTTCTTAACAATTTACTTCACACAAATTATTTTTCAAATGAAGAAAGTGCAGTTTCTATCAATGATACAGATGAAGATGATGATGATGGAGATGAAGATGATGAAATAGATAGGGTTATTATTTTCAATAATAAAATGTCCATAAAAATGGATCAAGAGGATATATTGTCATCAGGAATACGCGCTGCTCTATTCGATAATCAAATAAATTCTTACGATATTACTTCAAGAGCTTTAAGTATTTCTAGTAGTTCGTATTTTAAAATGGTAAACGAGTATGATTTTTTAGTATTACAGCTACAAAAAATGATGGAAAAACTTAATTATATTAATTCTAAATATGATAGATTACTTGAATTATATGAAGTTCAAGGAAGTGTTGCTTTAAAAGATATTGAAAAAGTAAAACATAATATTGAGAACGTTAAATTAGATATTCAAGAAATAAACTTAAAAACTAAAGTTTTATTAAATAATATAAAAATAAAATTTGGAGATTTAATTCTGGATGATATTAAAACTGATAGAAAGTTTTATAATTCCTTAATTAATAAAAATGCTTCTTTTATTTTGTTAGAAGATTGTGAAATAGAGAATTCATATTTTATAGATAATAAAATATTAAATTTTTTAACATATTGGACATTAAATACAACACTACATGGTGAAGTGGGTTTATATTATATTGCTGATAAATATTATAATCCAGGCCAAAAATTAATAGCTCATTCATCCTCTAATACTAAAGTGTCTGGATTTTTAATTCCAGAAAGCTCACTCGTTTATTTTCAGGGTCAAATATGGGTATATTTTTTTAATGAAAATGAATCTATTTATACAAGAGAAGCAATCGATAAAATATTATACAAAAACAACGATGAAGTTTTTGTCCCATTTGAATATAGTCAAGTAAATATAGTGGTTGAAGGAGGTCAAATATTATTGGCGGAAGAGTTTAGATCTCAAATAATGCGTGAAGATGACGATTAATTGTTATGGTATTTCCTTTAATAAGATATTCTATATACAAGCCAGCCATAGTAGTTGCATTTGCTTTTTTATTGTTAGTTTATTGTGGATGGAAATTATTTAATACTTCATTAGATATTTTTCCTGAGTTTTCTCCAAAATTAGTTGTAGTTCAAACAGAAGCACCAGGAATGTCTACAGAACAAGTCGAATTGTTAATAAGTAGACCTATTGAATCTTTATTAAATGGTATACCAGAAGTGATGCATGTAAGATCTGAGTCTATTGCTGGACTTTCGGTAATTACCATAACATTTATGGATAATTCTAATCGAACTGAAAATAGCCAAATGGTATTGGAAAAATTAAATGGTGTTAGTAGTATTTTACCAGAAAGTTCAATGCATCCAAAAATTATGCCATTATCATCCTCTGCTGCAACTATTATGACTATTGGTTTTACATCTAATGAGAAATCATTATTAGAAGTGAGATCCATTATAGAAAATAATGTTTCTCCAACATTATTATCTACAGAGGGAGTTGCAGACTTAAATATTTTTGGAGGGTACGAAAAAAGACTAGAAATTTTATTAAAGGAAAATATCTTTAAAAAAACAGATTTAACTATAAGAGACATATTATCAGCACTAAATTCTGTTAATTTAACAGTTACAGGAAATATTATTACTACTAATCAAGAGATAAATGTAATTTCTGAAAAAAATGTTTCAATAGAAAAAATAGAATCTATTTTAGTAAAATCTAAGAATGGTAAAAGTTGGAAATTAAATGAAATTGCATCAATAAAATTTTCTAAAAGTAAACAAATAAATAAAGCAAGTATAGAGACCGAAAAAGGAGTTCTTTTAATGGTAATCGGTCAGTTAAATGCTGATACAGTTGCAGTTACGAAAAGATTGGATATGGTTATTAATGAACTTAGTCCACTATTAGAAAATAACAATATTCAAATTCATTCAGATATATTTAGGCCTGCTAATTATATATTAACTAGTTTACACAGTATTATTGACCATTTAGCAATGGGTGGTATTTTAGTATTATTTATTTTAATTATTTTTATGGCTAATATAAAAGCTGCATTAATTTCAGCATTAGCAATACCTATATCTTTGACTCTAGCAGCTATATTGACTTTATTAACTGGTACATCACTTAATATAATGGTGATTGGAGGTTTAGCCATAGCATTAGGTGAAGTGGTAGATGATGCAATAATTGATGTGGAAAATATCTTAAGAAGGTTAAGGGAAAATAGAGCATTAGCTAAGCCAGTTAATTCATTAAAAGTAATATATCGTTCCTCATTAGAAGTTAGAGGTTCTGTAATTTATGCTTCTTTAATTGTGATGTTAGTTTTTGTTCCTTTATTAATGTTATCAGGGGTAGTTGGTAGAATGTTTGCTCCATTAGGAATAGCATATATACTTGCAATATTTTCATCACTTATTTCTGCATTAACAATTACGCCAGCACTTTCAAGTTTAGGTTTTAGAAATTTAAAACAAACTAAAGACCCACTTATAATAAGAATATTAAGTCCTATTTATGAAAAAATGATTTATACTATCTCATTAAATCCAAAATTTAATTCTATTTTAGCACTTTTATTCTGTTGCTTGGGTTTATTATTAGTTCCCAAACTTAATATTGGCTTTCTTCCAGAGTTAAGAGAAGGGCATTATATGATTCATACATCATCTCTCACAGGAACTTCATTAGAGGAGACTATGAGAATAGGTGATCATATTACTGAAAAAGTTTTAGCCATTGAAGGTGTAAAAACTATGTCGCAGTGGGCCGGAAGGGCAGAACGTGGAGCTGATACTTTTGGAAGTCATTATTCTGAATTTGAAGTGGAGTTAAATCATTTATCAGGAAAAGAACAGCAAAATATTTATGATGAAATGCGAAATATTTTGCATAGAACTCCAGGTATTACTTTCGAGGCAAATTCTTTTTTAATAGAAAGAGTAGATGAAACTTCATCAGGTTTTACTTCACCCATTGTAATCCAATTATTTGGAAATAATTTGGATGAGTTAGATAAGGTAGCAAATCAATTATTTCTAAAATTAAAGCAGTCAAATTTGTTAACAGATATACAAATTAAATCAGTTCTTGGTAAACCGCAGATAGAGATTGAACCTAAGTTAGATAAATTAGATTTATATAATATTTCTCTCGAAGAATTTTATTCTGTGATAAATGCTTCATTAGATGGAATTATAATAGGAGATTTTTATCATAATTCTATCAAAATTCCTATGGTATTAACATTAATAGATAATAACTTTAAAAGTCACATAACGAATATTGAAAATATTGAAATCAGAGGAATTGATAATAAATTAGTTAAATTGAAGGATTTAGCAAAGATTACTATAGGACAAGGTCGTTATAATATTTATCACGATGCTGGTAGGAGAGTGCAAATTATTACTGCTGATGTTATAGGCAACACTACTGAGATAGGAATAAAAGAAATTACAGATATAATTAATAAAGAAAAATTTGATTCTAGTGTCTATGTAAAAATTGTTGGCACAGCAGTTGAAGGAGCTGAAGCCAGAAAAGAGTTAATTATAATTTCTTTTATAGTTTTAATTGGTATATTATTTTTAGTTTTCATAGCTATTAATAATGTAAAAAATACTTTTTTGATATTGGTGAATCTGCCTTTCGCTTTAGTAGGAGGTTTAATTGCTGCCTTTTTCACTGGTGGTTTATTATCAATTGGATCTATTGTTGGTTTTGTAACTTTATTTGGAATTACCTTAAGAAATTCAATTATGTTAGTATCTCATTATCAAAGGTTAGTATTTATAGAAGGGGAATTTTGGAATCAGCATACAGCTATAAAGGGTGCAAAGGAAAGATTACCATCAATATTAATGACGGGATTGGTGACAGGACTAGCTATGCTGCCAATAGCATTGGATGCAGACAATCCTGGTCGTGAAATAATGGGACCTATGGCCGCAATAATTATAGGAGGCTTAACTTCTTCAACTATTTTAAACTTATTTATTTTGCCAGCTTTTATGTTAGCCTTTGGTTCGTTTGTAAAAAGAAGTTAATTAAGATTAAGCTGCTAATTCTAATTTGCTTTCAATGTTATCAATAATTTTTAATAATTCTTCTAATGGCTTTTTATTATTGGCAACATTATTTAATTCCTGTTTCCAATATCTACTTCCGTCGCATGAATACAAAAGGTTAAATAAAGGTTTAATAATTCTTCGAGGAGAATGACCTAGTTTTAAATATTTTTGAGAGTAATTTAAGTACTTTTCTAATATTTCTGTTCTAGTTTGTTCAACGTATTTATCTCCAAAAATAACACTATCTGTTTTTATAAATTCCCATGGATTATCCCAGGCATATCTCCCAACCATTACTCCATCATAAGTTTTTAATAATTTTTTAGATTCTTTGAGGCTATTTATACCTCCATTAATAGTAAATTTTAGTTGTTTAAATGAATTTTTAATATATTTAACTCTTTCGTAGTTTAGAGGTGGAATAGTTCTATTCTCATGCGGCGTTAGACCTTTCAATATAGCTTTTCTAGCATGTATTATATATGAACTTATGTTTTTCTTATGAGTGATATTGATAAAATTATATAAAAATTCCTTATTATCAAAATTATCTACTCCAATTCGTGTTTTGATTGTAATAGGAATATTTGTGTGTTCTTGTAAAGCGTCAATAATTTCTGCTACTAATATTGGTTTTTTCATTAAAATCGCACCAAAGTCACCTTTTATAACTTTATCAGAAGGGCAACCGCAATTTAAGTTTATATATTTAAAATTAGAGTTTTTAATGACTTTTGATAATTTTGATGCTTGCTGTGGATCGGAGCACCCTATCTGTAATACCGTCGGTCCTTTGCATTCATTTTCTATTTTAAATCGATTAAATTTATCATGTAAAATTGCATTAGCATGAATCATTTCAGTATATAAAATAATATTCTTACTAATTAATCTCATCAGGTTTCTATAATGTAAGTCTGTTCTATCCATCATAGGGGCTATTGAGAATTCATGCATATTAGTATTTTTCATCTTTTAACATCATAGCAGCTTCTAAGGCAAAATATGTAAGAATGCCATCAGCTCCAGCCCTTTTGAAGCAAGTTAAAGCTTCAATAATTGTATTTTTGGATAAGTAATTTGAATTTATTGCATTTTTTATCATAGAATATTCACCTGAAACTTGATAAGCGTAAGTTGGCATTTTAAGTTCTGATTTAATTTTATAAATAATATCTAAATAGGGCATACCTGGTTTTATCATAATTAGGTCAGCTCCTTCATTTATATCTAACTGCACTTCTCTTATTGCTTCGTCACTATTAGAATAATCCATTTGATAACTTTTCTTAGATTTTTTACTTAAATTTTTATCAGAACCAATAGCATTTCTAAAAGGACCATAAAAATTTGAAGCATATTTAGCAGCATATGACATTATTTGAACATTTTTAAAATTATTCTTGTCGAGTAATTTTCTAATATGTTGAACTCTTCCATCCATCATATCACTAGGAGCAATGATATCTGCACCTGCTGAAGCTTGATTTAAGGCTTGTTGGCCTAAAATTTCTAAAGTTTCATCATTTAAAATTTCGTCTTTTTCAATAATACCGTCGTGTCCGTGATTTGTATAAGGATCAAGTGCAACGTCAGTAATGATTCCTATAGATTTGCAATTATTTTTAATAAGCCTCGTTGCTTCACATATTAAGTTGTTATTGTTTAAAGCCTCCGAACCTATATCATCTTTCAAATTTGGATCTGTTTCTGGAAACAAGGCTATAGCAGGAATTCCAATATTTTGAGCTTTCTTAACATAATTTGAAATTTCTTTAAGAGGTATTCTATATATGCCTGGCATTGAAGATATTTCTGTTTTTTTATTAGCTGTTACAAAAATAGGCCAAATCAAATCATTAACTGTAAGAGTATGTTCTTTTATTAATCTTCTGCTCCAGTCTTTTAATCTATTTCTTCTCATCCTTGTTAATGGAAAAGAAGCACCTGTATAATTATTATTAGCCATAAAATATTTCCCAATAAATTAAATTACTATATTATAATAGTATAATTTTACAAAATTCTTGTATCTTATTAAATATTTAAGTCAAGATATTATGATTGTTTATGAAATGGAGTAGTAAATGAATTTTTCTCTAAGTAATGATCAAATAGCTTTTACTAATATGGTTAGAACATTTGCAGATGAAAAAATGGCGCCATATGCTAAAGATTGGGATGAAGAAAAATTTTTACCGGTTAATGTATTAAAGGAAGCTGCAACGCTAGGATTGGCAGGAATTTATATAGATGAAAAACTAGGAGGCACTGGCTTAGGAAGGTTGGATGCAGCATTAATTTTTGAAGAATTATCTACTGCATGTCCTTCTACTGCTGCATTTTTATCAATCCATAATATGGCCTCTTGGATGATATCTAAATATGGAAATAATTATCACTTTGAAGGTGTATTAAAGAAATTAATTTCTATGGAATTTATAGCTTCCTATTGTCTGACTGAACCAGGTTCTGGC